>Ga0335075_10001309_pt1 | contig 41120 bp, 29 predicted proteins | sample Lox_Sample_24_FD_206723 | JGI IMG/M metagenome (GOLD analysis project Ga0335075, IMG submission 206723) | Soil microbial communities from Loxahatchee National Wildlife Refuge, Florida, United States - Lox_Sample_2.4 | ecosystem: Environmental > Terrestrial > Soil > Wetlands | place: USA...
AATCCCAGGCAGTGGCGCCGCCGCAGCTCACCTTGGCGTTGAGGCCGACGGGATGCTCGCTGAGGTAGTTGCCGTTGCTGCCGATCAGGGTGGGGATGGCGTTGGCGGTGCCGTAGGTCGTGGGCACCGTCTCATAGACCTTGTTCTTCATCATGGCCGATTCGGCGAAGTTGCCGTCGTGGCAGCTGAGGCAGGTCAGCATGCCGGCGACGTCGGGGGTCGCGGCCGACATGCTGGTGGGCAGAATCTCGACGAAGCTTCCTCCCCCTGTGGCGAGGGTCCGGCCGTAAAGGCTGGAAACATCCTCGCCCCAGAGAGCGGCTACCCCGGAGGAGGGATCGGAGGTCTGGGCCTTGCCGTTGCCGTAAGCGCCGGAGTGGGGCGCGTGGCAGGCCGCGCAGCCGCGGCCGTAGTTGAGATGAGCGCCGAGGACATCGGTGGAAGGGGCAGCGATCTGGGCGGCGGCTGTGCCGGCAGCGGCCAGCAGCGTCAGCATGAGCGGGATGCGGCGGATCATCGAGCGTGTGCTCCTTGTCCTTGCTCTGCTCATCGGTCGGCGCGGGGAAGAACTTCATCGCGGAGGACGAAGTGACCGTTCCTGGAACATTGCGGCGAGTGACATATCTCACAGCCGGGGAGACAGCCGCGCGGTTCTAATGGCCGTGCGGAGGCTAAAGGATTTGGGAGCCTCGATGAACCCCATCATGCCGCAGCAAACAATCCGCACTGATGGCCGGCCGCGGCGCCGTAACCGGCTCACTCGCGCGCGTCGCTGGCCGCTTGCCCGCGGGCCGCGGAGAGGGATATGGATCTGGGCACTGCTGGCGGTGCTGCCCGCGATGCGAGTCTTCGCCGACATTCACCCGGTGCCGCTGGACAAGAACACTGACCCGGCCAAATGCCTCGAGTGCCATGCGGACAAGACAAAGGGCAAATCGGTGCATTCGGCGATGGCGATGGGGTGCCTGAGCTGTCACGAGATCCGAGTGAATAAGGATGTGACGCGCGTGAAGCTGATTACGGCCACGCCGGTTTCGCTTTGCGTCTCGTGCCACGCGGACAAGAAAGCTGCGGATATTCAGGGCACGGTGCACCTGCCGGCGGTGCGCGACTGCCTTGCGTGCCACGATCCGCACAGCAGCGACAACAAGAACCAGCTGCTGAAGCCGGTATCGGGCGGAGAAAAAGACAATTTGTGCCTGAACTGTCACCAGACCGGCCTGAACGTGCCCGCCGGAGGCAGCCGCCATGCTGCGCTGGACATGGGCTGCGACACCTGCCACACCACGCATAAGACGGGCGCGGAACCGACCGCGGAGAACCGCTTCCACCTGACCAAGCCGGCTCCGGCGCTCTGCCTCGACTGCCACGATGCGAAGGATGCCGCGCTGCAAAAGGCGCACAACAACCAGCCGTTCGCCACGGCGAACTGCCTCGAATGCCATGATCCTCACCAGTCGTCGGCGCCGGTGCTGATGGCAAAGTTCATGCATCCGCCGTTTGAGGCAAAGAGCTGCGACACCTGCCACGCTCCGGCAAAGGATGGCAAGGTGGTGCTGACGCAGGCCGACGTGAAGACGCTGTGCGTGACCTGCCACGACGACAAAGGAAAGCTGATTGCCTCGGCCAAAGTGCCGCATCCCGGGGCCATGGGCGACTGCACCGACTGCCACAGCCCGCACGCCGCCAGCCAACCCGGCCTGCCCAAAGGCGACGGGGTGACGATCTGCACCGGATGCCACAGCGACATCGGCGACCTGCAAAAAAAGGCGGTTCACCATCAGCCGGTCTTCGGGCTGGGGTGCGCAACGTGCCACACGCCGCATGGCGGTGACAATGACCATCTGCTGCGCGCCTCGGGCAATGCCCTGTGCCTGGAGTGCCACGGTCCGGATTCAGTGCCGCAGAAGCAGCCCGACGGAACCCTCGCCATTTTCAACGGCACCATCCGGCTGCCGGCCGACTATTACCAGAAGAATCGAGTTCCGATCCTGCCGCTGCGCTTCGGGCTGGGCCATCCGGTGGACTACCACCCCGTTTCCGACGTGATGGACCCGACTAACCAGAGCAGAGTGAAGACGCGGCTGAGCTGTCTTTCCTGCCATCAGCCCCATGCATCGGCACAGGCGGATCTGCTGGTGAACGATCAGGCCAACAACATGGCGTTCTGCGATAACTGCCACAAGAACCGGCTCAACATGAACGAGACAACGTCCCCGGGTAAGTAGCTGGAGGCTCCAGATGATCGCGTTCCATCGACATTCGAAATATGGCCGCAGGCCGGCCGCGCTGCTGTTGCTGCTCGCCCTGGTCATGATCTCTCCATGGCCGGCGAAGGCCGACAAAAAGAAGAAAGCTCAGCCTGCGGCAACCGAAGCCGGCCCGCGGAAGTTCGGATTCGATCCCACCAAACTGGTGTGGCCGAGCCCTCCCAATATCGCGCGAGTTCGCTGGCTGGATTACTTTGCCGGGCAAAAGATCGACTACTCCACTGCCGGCGCGGCCAAGCCCAGGGCGACGTGGATGGATCGTCTGGCCGGCGGTCAGTCGGACACCGAAAAGGTCAACCTGAAAACCTATCCCTTCCAGCTGATCGGGCCCTACGGCATCGCCTTCGATTCGAAAGGGCAGGTGTATGTGGCCGACCAGAAAGTGGGCGCGGTATTCATCTTCAATCCGCAGACTCACGAAACGCAGCTCATCCGCAATGGCTTCGAAGCCCACTTCGGCTGGATCAACGGCCTCGCCATCGACGACGACGACCGGCTGTTCGTTTCGGACGGCAAGATGCGCCGGGTGCTGATCTTCAACGCGAAGCACGATATCGATGGACAGATTACTGAGGGCCTGGTGGATCCGGTGGGCCTGGCCATCGATGTGAACAATCGGTTCCTGTATGTCGTGGACACCCAGCAGGACCAGGTGCTGGTCTACGACGCGGACACCCTGAAGCTGCTGCGGCGCATGGGAACCGGAGGCAAGAACCACTACCTGACAACCCCGGGCGATTTTGCCGCCCCGCAGGACGTGGCCGTGGATAAGGACGGGAACGTCTACGTGACCGACACCCTGAACGATCGGGTGGAGATCTTCGACGCCGACGGGACCTTTATCAGCACCTTCGGGAAGGCCGGCGACGGGCCGGGATTCTTTGTGCGGCCGAAAGGGATTGCGGTCGACAGCGACGGAGACATCTGGGTTGCAGACGAGATGCAGGACCGGTTGCAGGTTTTCAATCGCGAAGGCCAGCTGCTGACCTACATCGGCATGGGACACGGCGAGCTCCCCGGCCAGTTCAAGGCGCTGGTGGGTGTGGCCATCGACAAACAAAACCGGGTCTTCACCACGGAGCAATACCCAGGCCGTCTACAGGAGTTTCGTTACGTGACGGACGAGGAAGCGGCAGCGGAGAAGGCGCAACAGGAAGAAGAACGGCAAAAGGCGGCCGAGCGGCGGCAGAAAGGGGCTGAGGCCGCGCCACAGAACAAACCTGCGGAATCCTCACCGCAGAAGGCGCCGGCCGCGGCGGCTGTGCCGAGCAACGCCACAGCGCCAACGCCGCAATCCTGAGGTCCATCCGCTTCTCCAGATTGTTTTTCCATCGGGCAGCACTCCTTTCGCCAGCCCCAGAGAGCCCTGCGTCAGCCTCTTGTCCGCCGCGTGCTGTCTGCGAGCCGATCCCCACCCGCAACAGGGGCCTGGGACGCCCATGCCCCAAAAGACGCATTGGGTAGCCGCCGTCCCTGCGATATATAGAATGCGCACGCTCCTGTGTGCATATCCCCGGACGTTTTCACATTGGGCAGGGTAGTTGGAGGATGGATCGATGAGGCGTCAGCCCTCGCAGGGGTCTGAGGTCGCGGTATGACGCGCCGAACCAGGGCTCTGGTATGCGTGGTGCTGGCCGGCGCTGCGGCGAGCCTGTGGGCGGTCCACGCGCAGCCGGGGCGGCGGTGGATGGAGCTGGTGGTCTACCTCGTCGCCATCCTCATCGCAGCGAACATGAAGGTTCCGATGCCGAAGAGCAACGGGACCATGTCCGTCGATTTCCCCTTCATCCTGCTGGGCATCGTGCAGCTGGCGCCGGGGCAGGCCGTGCTGCTGGCAGTGGCCAGCGTGATTGCGCAGTGCCGGCTGAAGGTGGTGAAGGCCTTCACCCTGGTGCAGATCCTCTTCAACATCGCCAACGTAACCACGGCGACGGCGCTGGCCTGCCTGACGTATGCGGCATCGCTGAAGCTGGTGCACGGCGAAGTGGCGCCGGCGCTGACCCTGGCCGTGACTGTCTATTTCCTGGCAAACACCATTCCGCTGGCCCTGGTGCTGGGCTGGGAATCGGGCACCTCGCCGCTGCAGCAGTGGCGCGGCGAGTTCCCCTGGTACTTCCCGTTCTACCTTGTGGGTGCGATGCTGGCCGCGCTGGCCAACTTCATCGGCGACCACTACGGCTGGCTGACCTCGATGCTGCTTATCCCCATGGTCTACACGATCTACCGCGCCTACCGGGCGCAGATCGAGATCCTGCGCGACCGGGAGCAGCACATTGTGGAGACCGAGGCGCTGCAGATGCGCACCATCGAGGGCCTGGCGATGGCCGTCGAGGCGAAGGACAAGAACACGCACCGGCACCTGATGCGGGTGCGCGTGTATGTCTCCGAGCTGGGCCGGCTGATGGGACTGGACGACTCAACCATGAAGGCGCTGGTGACCGCGTCGTATCTGCACGACATCGGAAAGCTGGCGGTGCCCGAGTACATCATCAACAAACCGGGCAGGCTGACGCCGGAAGAGTTCGAAAAGATGAAGATCCACCCGGTGGTGGGCGCGGAGCTGCTGGAGCGGGTGCGTTTTCCATATCCGGTGGCACCCATCGTGCGCGCGCACCACGAAGCCTGGGACGGGAGTGGGTATCCGGACGGGCTGAAGGCCGGCGAGATCCCCATCGGAGCGCGCATTCTGACGGCAGTAGACTGCCTGGATGCCCTGGCCTCGGAGCGGCCGTATCGGCGGGCGATGCCGCTGGATGAGGCGATGGCGTTTTTGAAAGACAAAGCCGGAATCCAGTTTGATCCCGAGGTAATAGAGCTGCTGGCCGAGCATTATCCGCGGCTGGAGCAGATGGCGCGCGAGGCGACCGAAGACAAGCCGCTGAACACGGATTTGTTCATCAGCCGCGGCGAGGCTCCAGGAGCCGGATATGAGCCGGAGCGGAGTCCGCAGGGCGCAGGCGAAAACGGCCGCCTGACCATCGCCGCCGCGGCAGCAGGGCTGCGCGAACTGCGGCGCGGGCTGGAGCGTGCGCGCGGGGTGCGCGAAAGCAGCGCCATGCTGGCGCACTGCGTGCAGGCGCAGATTCCGTTTGACTGCATCGCCGTGTACACGCGAAGCGGTACGGCGATCGAAGCGCAGTACATGAACGGCTGGTGCGAATGCGCATTCTCGTCACGGGCCATTCCCCTGGGCGAGGGCTTGTCGGGCTGGGTGGCGGAAAATGCGCGGTGCATCGTGAACGGCAATCCCACCGTCGAGCCGAACTTCGTGCCCGATGCGGGTCTGTTTACGCCGGAGAGCTCGGCGCTGGCGGTGCCGCTGGTCCGGGCCAACGGCGTGGCGTTCGGCGCGGTCGCGCTGTATTCGCGTGAGCCGGCGGCGTTCTCAAAAGATCATCGGCAAATGCTCGAGGGACTGGTGACCGAGTTCGCCCCGGCGCTGGAAGACGCGATGCGCGCGGGCGAAGCAGCGGCGAGCGGCCACGTGTGCCTGGACGCAGCGGCTGGTTCTGTCCTCAAGAGCGCGCGGGCGTCGTGAAAACACTCTCCAGTCTGCTGCGGTCGCTGGCGCGAGCCCTGGCGCTGGTGCTGCTGGTGATGATCGGGTCGACGCTGCTGGTGCGGCGGGCGCCAGGCTACCTGAGCGACGCGCGGGAGATGGACGCGCGCTACGGGAGCACGGTGCGCGCGGAGCTGGCGCACGAGAGCGCGCGAAGCTCGCTGCCGCAGATGCTGGCGCGCGAGGCGAAGGGCTGGCTGCATGGAGACGCGGGGGTGTCGCGGCAGTTCGGAGTGCCGGTGCGCGAGCTGATCCAGCCGCGGCTGGCGGTGACGGGCGCTCTGCTGCTGCGTTCGCTGCTGCTGGGGTGGGCGCTGGCGATCACCGCGGCGCTGGCGGCGAGCACGCGGAGGAGATCGGGAGTTGTGTGGCAGGCGCCGGCGTCGCTGCTGCTGGCGATTCCCACGGCGGCCATGGCGACGCTGTGCCTGCTGGCAGGGAGCGGCGGACCGGTGCTGGTGATGGCGCTGCTGATCGCGGCGCGCGACTTCAAGTTTCTTTGCCGCATCCTGCGGCAGGCGTGGCTGGAACCACATCTGCTGCAGGCTCGCGCCCAGGGCATCCGCATGCGGCGGCTGCTGGCGGTGCAGGTGGCGCCAGCGATCGCGGCCCAGCTGGCCGCGCTGGCGGGATTGTCGCTGGTGACCGCGCTGAGCGCGCTGGTCCCGGTGGAGGTGCTCTTCGACGTGCCGGGGCTCGGCCAGCTGGCGTGGAATGCGGCCATGAATCGCGATCTGCCGGTACTGCTGGCGGTGACGCTGTTGATGGCGCTGGCGGTGACGTCGTCGGGCATGCTGGGCGGGCAGCCGGGCGAATGGGAGCGCGCATGAGGATTCGCCTGTTGCCTGTCTGGCTGCTGGCCGCGCTGACGCTGGGAGCGCTGGCGATGGTCGCGCGGCCGGGCGCGAGCTATGCGTATCAGGATCGCGAGCACACGCTGGCCGGGGCATCGCTGCAGCATCCGGCAGGAACCGATGAGCTGGGGCGGGACCGGCTGGTGCGGGTCTCCGCGGCGCTGCTGCTCAGTCTGGCCGGAGCGCTGGCGGCCTCGGTGCTGACCACGGGGGCCGCTGCCTCCATTGGAACGCTGGCGGCGTTTGCGCCGCGCGGCGTGGCATGGCTGACGATGCTGGTGTGCGACGCGTTTCTGTCGCTGCCGTGGCTCTTCCTGCTGATGATGGTGCGGTCGGCGCTGCCGCTGCAGGCATCGCCGGCACATTCGGCGGCGATTACGTTTCTGGTGCTGGCGGCGCTGGGATGGCCGGCGTGCGCGCGCGCGGTGTATCGCGGCGGAGTGGGTCTGAAGCGCGCGGGCTGGATTCTGCAGGCGCGGGCGTCGGGGTTGCGCGGCAGGCAGCTGATCCGCCAGGTCGTGCCGAATCTGGTGCCCCTGCTGCTGCCGCAGTTCCTGATCTGCGTGCCGGCCTTTGTGATTGCGGAGGCCAATCTGGGCGCGCTCGGGCTGGGCATCGGCGAACCGCTGCCTTCGTGGGGCGGCATGCTGCTGGAGCTGGATAATTCCGCGCTGCTGTTCCGGACGGAGTGGGTGTATTTTCCCCTCGCGCTGCTGATTCTGGTTCTGCTGCTGCTCGAAGCGATCCCGGTGGAGGCATGAAGATGCGCAGCGCACGAGCGATGGCTGGACTTCTGCTGGCGATGCTGGCGGCGACGGGTGCGAGAAACTGCGTGGCGCAGGCTGCCACGCGGTTGCCGGGCGAGCTGGCGTGGACGATCGGGTACGATCCGAAGACCTTCGACCCCGCCAAAGTGGACGACATCGATTCGGAGACCGTGCGCTATCTCACCGCCGGCGTGCTGCTGCGCTTCAACCGGCTGACGCAGAAGGTCGAGCCGGAGCTGGCGGAGAGCTGGAGCGTTTCCGTCGACGGAAAGACGATTACGTTCCGCCTGCGCACCGGGCTGAGATTTTCCGACGGCAGCGCGCTGACGGCGCGCGACGCTGCGTGGTCGATCGAGCGAGTATTGCATATGGGGGACGCGGCTCCAGCGTCCGCCGAGTTTGTCGCGCCCTCGGGCGTGCGTGTGGAGGCTCCGGATGCGCAAACGGTGATCGTGCAGCTGCCGCAGCGCGTGGTCGGCATCGGCAAGGTCTTCGACGAAATTGCCATCGAGCCGGCCAATCGGCCGAGTGAGGGACGCGTGACCTCCGGTCCGTTCTTTGTGGCCGAGTATCAGCGCTCCCAGTACGTGCGGCTGCGGAGGAATCCCTACTACGAGTTGCGGGATGCGAACGGCGCCGCGTTGCCCCGCGCCAGCGGCGTGCTGCTGGATATTGTGGAGAACCCCGAAGAGCAGATCCGGCTGTTCCTGCGGGGAGAAATCGATGCCATCGGCCAGCTGCCGCCGCAGTACTACGAGATGCTGCAGCAGAGAGATCCCGGAGCGGTGCGGGATCTGGGGCCGTCGCTGAACACCGAACAGATGTGGTTCAACCAGGCGCCGGGTGCGCCGCTGCCCGCGTGGGAAAAGGCCTGGTTCCGGAGTCAGGCGTTTCGCGTGGCGGTGTCGCAGGCCATTCATCGCGACGATATCGCGCGCGTGGTGTATCTGGGGCATGCGACGCCGGCGTACAGTTTCATCTCTCCGGCGAACAGCGTTTGGTATAACCGCAGCCTGACGGCGCCGCGCAGCGACGTGGCCGCGGCGCGCGCGGGATTGCTGCGCGCCGGCTTCCGCATGCAGGGCACGCAGCTGGTGGATGCGGGCGGACATCCGGTGAAGTTTTCCATTCTCACCAACGCGGGCAACGACGAGCGCCTGAAGATGGCCACGCTGATCCAGCAGGACCTGGCAGCGGTGGGGATGCAGGTAAACGTGGTGACGCTCGACTTTCCGGCGCTGATCGAGCGGCTGATGCACACGCAGGACTACGAGGCGTGCCTGCTCGGCCTCGAGAACGTCGACGCCGACCCTGACGAGATGATGAATATCTGGCTGAGCTCGTCGCCCAACCATCAGTGGGATCCCTCGGAGAAGACGCCGGCGACGCCGTGGGAAGCGGAGATCGACAAAGAGATGAAGCTGCAGGCGACGAGCCGGAGCGACGCGGTGCGCAAGGCGGCCGTGGATCGCGTGCAGCAGATTGTGGCCGACGAGGAGCCGTTCATCTACCTCGTGTATCCCAATGTCCTGGTGGGCATTTCGCCGCGGCTCGGAGGCGCGCAGCCGGCGGTGCTGGAGCCGGAGTTGTGGTGGAACGTCGAGGAGCTTCATCTGCGGGGGGCGCGATGAACATTGACCGGTTGTTGCGTGTACGGCTGGAGGCGAGCTATGCGGGCCGCGCGGTGCTGCACAATGTTCGCCTCGAGCTGAAACGCGGCGAGGTGCTGGGGCTGGTGGGTCCCAGCGGCGCGGGCAAAAGCACGCTGGTGCTGTCGCTTCTGGGACTGCTGCCGTGGCGCGGCGGGCAGGTGACGGGCGAGGTGCTGCTGCGCGGCGAGAACCTGCTGCAGATGCGGGAACGGCAGCTGCGCGCTCTGCGCGGCCGCGCAGTCGGCTTCATCCCGCAGAGCCCGATGAGCGCGCTGAATCCGGCGCTGAGCCTGGAGCGGCACTTCAAGGAAGCGTGGCGGGCGCACCGGAGCAAGGCCGGCGACGCCCTGAAGGAGCGGATGTACACGCTGCTCGAAGAGGTGCAGCTGCCGGCGAGCCGCGACTTTCTGTGCAGGCGCCCGGCGGAGATCAGCGTGGGCCAGGCGCAGCGTGTGCTGATCGCGCTGGCGCTGCTGCATGAACCGGCGCTGCTGATAGCCGACGAGCCCACCAGCGCGCTCGACCCGGTGACGCAGACGCAGATTGTGGAACTACTGCGGCGGCTCAATCGCAGGTACGAGGTATCGCTGTTGTATGTCTCGCACGATCTCATTTCCGTGCTGGGGCTGTGCCATCGCATGGCCGTGCTCGACGCGGGGACGATTGTGGAGAGCCTGGACGTTGAAGATGTGTGCGGCGCGCAGCATCCGGCAACGCGGCGTCTGCTCGAGGCGCTGCCCGTGCCTGCGGAAGTGCTGCTGCGCTATCGCACCCAGTTCCGTGAGACAGGTTACGTCAGTGCCGTCGCAGGCTAACTCGACAGATAACTCGGGGCACGTTTCAGGGCGGCAAGTTACCTCTGCGCTGCAATTCAGTTACGTCAATAATGGCTCTCCTGGGCCATTGCCTGCGCTGCGCTCCAAAGTTAGAGTTACAGCGTTACACATCCCCCGTGTGTAAGCGACTGTTCCCAGAGAGTTACCTCAGTCATACGGTTTGCCAGGAGCTGAGATGCGGCCTGGCCGAGAGGACTTCCTATGCTGCGTTCGCGTCTTCACGGGTGGTTTGTGCCTGTTTTGCTGCTCGCTCTTACCGGAGCGACGGTTGCCAGCGCTCAGTCGAGCGCCAAGATCTCGCCCGACCTGGCGAGCGATACCGCTTCAGGAAACGTTCAGGTCATCATCCAGTACTACAGTGCGCCGTCGACCGGAGAGACAGGCTTGCTCGGCCTGCTGGGCGGGGTGGTGAAGCTGGTACTGGGGCCGATCGATGCTCTGGTGACCGATCTTCCTGTCAGCAGCCTACTGAGCATTGCGGCCGACTCGAACGTGAAATACATTTCTCCGGATCGCGTGCTGGCCGCGCATCAGGAGTCGATAGAAATTCCGTCTGCGGCCTATACGACAGAGCCGGTCAACGCGCCGGCCGTGTGGCAGATGGGCTACCAGGGGACGAATATCGGGGTGGCCGTGATCGACAGCGGTATCACGCCGGTGGCCGATTTGGGGAAGAATGGGTCCTCGCTCTCGATCGATACGGAACTGGTGGCGCAGCTGCTGTCGGCTCTGAATGAGAATCCGCCCTACGCGAATGGGCGCATCGTTTACAGCCAGAATTTCGTATCCGGCGAGAGCGATGCGCTGGACCACTACGGACACGGCACGCTGGTCGCCGGTCTGGTGGCCGGCAACGGCTCGGCGTCGAGCGGGTCAAAGTATTTCCGGACCTTCCGCGGGACCGCGCCCAACGCGAACATCATTAACCTGCGGGTGCTGGACGAGAACGGCCAGGGCACGGATTCGGCGGTGATCAGCGCCATCGACGAGGCGATCTCGCTGAAGAACACCTGGAACATCCGGGTGATCAACCTGTCGCTGGGGCGCCCGATCTATGAGAGCTACACGCTCGATCCGCTTTGCCAGGCAGTGGAAAAGGCCTGGAAGGCCGGAATCGTGGTGGTGGTGGCTGCGGGCAACGACGGCCGCGACCTGGCTCTGAACCCGGAGGGCTACGGCACCATCGACTCGCCCGGCAACGATCCGTATGTCGTGACGGTGGGCGCGATGAACACGCAGTACACGCCGCAGATCAACGACGACATCATCGCCAGCTACAGCTCGAAGGGGCCGTCGTTTATCGACCAGGTGGTGAAGCCGGATCTGGTGGCGCCGGGCAACGTGGTCACCAGCCTCGAGTTCCCCAACGATCCGCTGGCGGTGGATAACCCGAATTTCTATACGTGGTACTCGTTCTACCAGCAGAACGGCGACGAGAGCCCGTCGCAGAGCTACTTCCCCATGAGCGGCACCAGCATGGCGGCCGGCGTGGCCAGCGGCGCGGTGGCGGACCTGCTGCAGGCAGCGCCCGGGTTGACTCCGGACGAGGTGAAGGCTCTGCTGATGGCGAACAGCGACCGCACCTATTTCCCGGCGACGAGCAGCGTGAGCGACAGCGGGGTCACCTACGTCGCGAATTACGACGTGTTCACTGTGGGCGCGGGCTATCTGGATATCGCGAAGACGGTGGGCGCCGCGCTGGTACACAACGGTTCAGTGCCCGCGGGAACCGCGATGTCTCCCATCGCGCAGTACAACGCCTCGACGGGCACGGTGACGGCGGTGACCGATCCGAGCTCGCTGTGGACGGCCACCGGAGCGTGGTCGGCGTCGAGCGTGTATGGAAGCCGGGCATTCCTATCGGGCACAAGCTCGTCGGCACTGTGGGGCACGACGCCGGTCTGGACCAACAACGATCCGAACGGCGCTACCGCGCTGTGGGGCAAGACCGCGCTGTGGGGCAAAGGATCGCCCGAGGGAGAAACCGCGCTGTGGGGCAAGACGGCGCTGTGGGGCAAGAGCGGAACCGGATCGTCGTCTACGCCGCTGCAATACTGAGCGACGCAGCCTGAGGCTCGCGCGGCAGGGTGGGCTGCCCGCGAGCCACAGGCAATTCGCACTCCACCGCGGCAAGGATTCCGGCCGCGCCGCCTGCGATGGTTGTCGAGACGGCAGCGGCCGGGCTGGAAGAAGGACCGATCCTTATTGATCGAGCGGGAGGGTCCAGATGGTGATGGACACGGTGTTATCGTCCACCGCCGCGAGGGTCGCAGATCCATTGCCGGCTTTGTTGACAGCGAGGCCAAAGGATCCGCCGAGATTCGGATCGACCGAAATCTCCTTCACGAACTCGCCCCATTTTGTGAATTCGACGATTTCGCTGGGCTGATTCGGGTCGGCGTTGATGACATCGTTATTGGTGACGAGCAGATGGCCGTTGGGCGCCTCGGCCATGGCCAGAGCTCCGTGCAGGTGCACGTTGTCCTGATACACGATGTCGCCGGGGCCGCCGGACTGCGAGCGCGACGCCGCGTCGTGCACCACGAAGACCGCGTTATCGAGCGTGGAGGCGACGTACAGCCGGTCGCCGGAGCGGTCGTAGACCAGACCGGTGGGAGCGTCGAAGAGCGCCGCCGGATCGCCCTGGTGCATATAACCGGAGGCGATGGTGGCGTGGCTCAGCTCCGTCAGGCCGCTGTCGGTCACGGAGAACGTCAGGCGGCTGATGGTGCCATCCAGCGCGTTGGCGATAAAGACAATGGCGCGGCTGCCCTCGTCCACGCAGGTTGCGTCCCACGGGCCGTTGATGCCCGGGCCGGCGAAGCTCTGCACCAGCTGTCCCTTGTTGTTGATCACCAGCAGAGAGCCGGGCCTGGCGGTGTTCGACGTTCCATCCGAGGTGGGCAGATTGGTGACGAGGATAAACCCATACTGCAGGGTGCCGAGCCCGGTGGAGAGGCCGAGACCCGTGGCGGGTCCCTGGTAGAAGGTGGTGGGAGTGCCGCTGGCCGGAATGCGAATGATCGTGGAACCTGTGCCCTGCAGGTTGTTCCTGTTGTTGAAATTCGAAACGAGAACGTCGCCATGCTGCAACGGACCGCTGCCGGTCTGGAAATCCCTGCCGATGAAAGCGACGCCGTAGGGGTTTACGTCGCCGTTGGTGGGGAGGGTGGAAGCCATGTGCACCGGATTGGGCAGAAACGCATCGCGGGACTGTGCGAAGAGAGAGGTTGCACTGAGGGCGATCGCAGAAACGATCGCAGTACGAGCTGCGGAGTGAAGACGGATCTGCATGGCAGACTCCTTTCGACCTAAGAGTTTTCGGGGCGGGCTCGCGCGGCTGGCGGATCGGGACCACTGAAGCGCCCGCACCGATGTAAGCGATTTTTTGAGGCCGGTTCCCTCAGGCTCGCGGGAAGAATTCCGCAGAGCAGCCGGGTTGCAGGGTGCGGCGCGACGCGGGGCGGAGCAATTCAACACGGTTGTTTGCCGGGAGACGGCGGGTGTGCCGGTCAGTTCGCGCGGTTGGGGAAGAATTGCGCTTGGAACGCGTCATGGCGCTGGCCGGCCGCGGCCAGCAGGCGTTCGAACTCAGGCCGGCCGCGCAGGCTCCTGAGCAGCGGATCGGCGGTGAAGCAGGCATCGCAGAAGAAGCCGCCATCGATGGTGTGGCTGAGAGCGTGGAGGGCCGCTGCCGGATCGCCAAGTACGGCGAACGCCTGGGCCACCTTGTACATGCTCTCCGGATCGGTGACACCGCGCTCTTCCATCTCATCTTCGGTTTGGCCGAGCAGGTTCAGCGCCTCGCTGCGATGGCCGGCGCTGCCTTCGCTGAGCGCCTTGCCCACGCGGGCGGGCAGAAGCGCGGGCTGCAGCAGGTAAGCGCGATCGAAGTCGGCCGCGGCCTCGGCTGTATGGCCTTCGTAGTACTCGGCGAGTCCGCGGTAGAAGAGCACATAGGGGGTCTCCTGCGCGGGAAGGCTGCGCAGGAATTTTTCGTACTGCCCGAGATAGAGATAGCTGTTGAGCGCCGAGCTGGTGATCTTGACCTGGGGATCGATCTGCCGCGCCCGTTCCCCTTCGGCGAGCGACTGGGGCAGCATGCCGGCGAAGCGATAGGCGTAACCCAGTTCCCAGTGCAGCTCAGCGTTATTGGGATTGGCGGTCAATGCGGTTCGCAGCAGGGGAACGGCCTGCTCGACGCGGCCGGTGTCGGTGAGCATGTTGGCCATGTAGATGCGCGGCTCCACCAGGTTGGGATTGAGCGCGATGGCCCTCTCCAGCGACGCCTGGGCGAGGTCGTATTGATCGCGTCCCCCCAGGCGCAGGGTGGCGCTGGTGATATAAGCCTTGCCGAGATTCGCGAAGGTGGCCGCATAGCCGGGGTCGAGGGCCGCAGATTTCTCCAGGATGGCGATGGCCGCCGGATAGTCGCCCAGCGAATAGAAATCGATGCCGCGCAGATAGTCCTGATAAGCGGCAGCGTTTTCCGGCCGCTGCGGATTTAACCCGTGGGCCTCGGCCGGGGAGAGATGCAGCTGAAGCCCCTTAACGATCTCGTTCGATACGCGGTCCTGCACTTCGAGCAGATGGTCGAACTGCAGGTCCATCGAATCCTGCCACAGGATGCGATTGGCCCGGACGTCGACCAGCTGCGCGTTAATGCGGAGATCGTTGCCATCTTTCAGAAAGCTGCCGGTGAGCAGCGCGTCCACGTGGAGATCGGCTGCGGCCCGGCGGGGATCCACGATCTGATTGCGGTATTTCGCCACCGACGAGGACGGGCGGAGGGTGAGGGCGCCGACGCTGCTCAGCTCCGTGGTGATGGCGTCGGAGAGCGAGAAGCCCAGGTAATCCAGGGATGGGTCCTGGCGCAGATTCAGGAAAGGCAGGACGGCGAGCGTGCGCGGGGGCCGACCGGCGGCCGCCGATCTGCGCATGTGCCTGACGAACCATATGCCCAGCGCGGCGAACGCGATGAGTAAAACGGCGGTGGTAATCCGGACGCTGCGGGACCTCCACGGTGCGTGCAGGCCGGCAGGCGTGGCCGCGGGAAGGGCAGCCGAGGCGGGCGGCGAGGCGGATGAATATGGTACTGGCGCTCCAGCCGCCTGGCCGGCAATTGCCTGCAGATTATGGAGCATTTCAGACGCGGTCTGATACCGCGCCTCACGATCCCGGCAGAGGGCGCGGTTCACGAGTGCTTCGACGGCGAGAGGCACATTGGGGACGACGTCCCTGAGCGGAGAAGGAGTTCCTTTCAGAATCTCGGCAATTACGTCGCTGACGGTCTGGCCGTCGAAGGGGGCCGCGCCGGCCAGCATTTCGTAGAGAACCACGCCCAAACTGAAGAGATCGCTGCGCCCATCGACGGCCAGCCCGCGCGCCTGTTCGGGTGACATGTACCGCGCCGAACCGATGACCAGACCAGCCAGACTGACAGAGAGGGACTGCGCGAGGGAAACGGATTGAGGCAGCGCTGTGGAGCGGTCCGGAGTGAGCTTGGCGATGCCGAAATCCAGCACCTTCACCAGGCCGTCGGGCCGAATCATCACGTTTTCGGGTTTGACGTCGCGGTGAACGATGTGCGAAGCGTGCGCTGCCTCCAGAGCCTGGGCGATCTGGATCGCGATCTTCAGCGCCTCGGCGACGGGCAGTGCGCCTTCGCCCAGCCGCCGGCGCAGCGTCTGCCCCTCAACATACTCCGAGGCGATGAAGTGCACGCCGTCGGCGCGGCCGAATTCATAAATGGTGAGGATGTTCGGGTGATTCAGTGCCGAGGCCGCGCGCGCTTCCTGTTCGAACCTCCGCAGGCCGCGAGGATCCCGATCGAGCGCCGGCGACAATATTTTTAAAGCGACCTTGCGTTCGAGCTGCGTATCCTGCGCCAGATAGACCTGGCCCATTCCCCCGGCTCCGAGCATGGAGAGGACTTCGTAATGCCGAAGCCGCTGACCGGGAACGAGATGGGGAAGCGAGTCTTCGGCCAGCTCGCGAGCGGCTTCCCGCACCGGCGCGTCCAGCAGGTCCGGCGGCTGGGCGGCCGAATGCAGGAGAGCTTCCAGCTCGCGCCGCAGTTCCAGATCGGTTCCGCAGCGCTCTTCGAGGAAGGCCGGGCGAGCTTCAGCCGGCATCTCCAGACACTCGTGAAAGAGCGACTCGATGGTGTGCCAGCGTTCAGCCGAGTGGACCATGATGGGAGCAGTTACGACGCGTGCTGCGATAGCTCACGATGCAGCCAGGCCCGCGCCAGCTTCAACTCGCGATGCACCGTAGCCGCGGAGATGTGCAGCGCCGCGGCGGTCTCGTCATAGGTGAGGCCGCCAAAACAGAGCAGCTCGACAATTTCGCTTTTGCGCTCGTCCTGTGCGGCCAGACTCTTCAGTGCCGCATCCAGTTCGAGCAGGCCGGCGAGGCAGTCGGGACCCACGACCATCGCTTCATCGAGAGAGACCATCTCGGCGCCGGCGCCGCGCTTCTGGCGGCGATTGGCTTTGGCGTGGTCGACCAGAATCCGGCGCAGCAAACGAGCGGAAACGGCGAAGAAATGGGCGCGGTCCTGCCAGTCCACGTCCGCCTGGACCAGCCGCAGATAGGCTTCGTTGACCAGCGCCGTCGCCGCCAGGGTGTGGTTCGGTTTCTCGGAGCGCAGCGACCGCGATGCCAGGCGATGGAGTTGATCGTAGACCACCGGCATCAGCTCATCGAGCGCCGAACGGTCTCCGTTGCTCCATTGGTGAAGGAGCTGAGTGACCGAGCCGCGATCGCCGGACGTCTCCATGCCGATGCTCCAATGCCGAGGTTTCGCTATTCGTGCCCCGGAGGACCTGGAGACCAAGGGAAATGCCCTGGGGGCAATTGGAGGCTGTGAAGCTGCCGCGCCGAAGCAAAAAGCCCGAACCGCAGCAGCAAAATTATAGCGCAAGCCGCATGAAAGCCGACATCTCTAAAGCGCGCTCGCGAACGGCGCGGTGCGATACCGGTGTCCTCGAAGAGGAAGAAGAGCGCGAGTTTCGACGGTTACAGGACCGTCGGCGAATGGCGCGTGCCGGGGGGTTCCGATGGGCAATGCGCATCAACCGCCGCTTTCCGAGCGGGGGTTGAGTTCGATTCCGAGCTGCTGACATTTTTTGTAGAAATGACTGCGCTCGAGGCCGAGGGCTTTGGCTGTGTTGGTCACGTGGCGGTGGTTGCGCTCCAGTTCGGTCAGTAACGTGGCGCGTTCGAACGCTGCCACGCGGCTGGAGAGCGGGCCCTCGCTGGCGCCGGACGGTGCCGTCGCTGACTGCGGCTTTGCGCCGGACGCGGGCAACGCCGCCTCCACTGTTGCGCGGTCCACCTCGCCGCCGGCCATCAGCAGCAGACGCTCCACGGCATTGCGCAGTTCGCGGATATTGCCGCGCCAGGGCAGAGCCTGCAACGCTTCCACCGCTTCGGGCGCAAACGCGATCGGCTTCCATCCGTTCTGCGCGCAGATTTGGCCGCCGAAATACTCCACCAGCGCGGGAATATCTTCCTTGCGCTCGCGCAGCGGCGGCAGCGTGATGGGAAAGACCACCACGCGATGGTAGAGGTCGCGGCGAAAGCTGCCCGCCTCCACCATCTCTTCGAGATTGCGATGCGTCGCGACGATGACGCGGACGTCGACGGCCACCGGCTTGTCGCCGCCGATGCGTTCCACCTCCGATTCCTCCAGCACGCGCAGCAGCCGCGTCTGCAGCGGCAGAGGCATGTCGCCGATCTCGTCGAGAAAGAGCGTGCCGTGATGCGCCTGCTCGAATTTTCCGATGTGCCGCTGCGCCGCGCCAGTGAACGAGCCCTTCTCGTGGCCGAACAACTCCGACTCGATCAGCTCTGTCGGAATCGCAGCGCAGTTCAGCGTCACAAAGGGCGCCGCGGCGCGCGGGCTTCTTTCGTGCAGGGTGCGCGCGGCGAGTTCCTTGCCGGTTCCGGTTTCGCCGTAGAGGCAGACGCGGGTCATGCTGGGAGCCACGCGCTCAATCTGGGCCATGACGCGGCGCATGGCCTCGCCGGTCCACACCAGCTCGTGACGGCCCACGCGGCGCTGCAGCTCGCGGTTCTCGGTTTCGAGACGGCGGAGCCTGAGCGCGTTCTCCACGGTGAGGAGCAGCTTCTCGGTGGAAAGCGGCTTCTCCAGAAAGTCGAGCGCCCCCAGGCGCGTGGCGCGCACGGCCATCTCGATGTGGGCCTGGCCGGACATCATCACCACCGGCGCGCTGACTCCGGCAGTTCGCATATCTTCGAGCAGCGCCAGCCCGTCACGCCCCGGCATCACCACGTCGGAAAGAATCAGGTCGAAGGGACGCGACCTCGCCAGTTCGAGGGCACGGGCGGCGTTGTCGCAGACGGTGGCTTCATGGCCGGCCAGCCGGAAGGCGCGCGCCAGCGATGCCAGGGTGTTGGCCTCGTCGTCGACGATGAGAATGTCTGCCCTGCTCATGCGCTCACCTCCGCGGCGATCAGCGGCAGCTCGATCACGAACCGCGCGCCGTCGTCTTCGCCGCGTTCCACGCTGATGGTTCCATGATGATCGGCGACCACCGACTGCACAATAGCCAGGCCGAGTCCCGTGCCGTGTTGTTTGGTCGTGTAATAGGGAGTGAACAGCCGCTCGCATTCCTCCGGCGTGAGCCCCGTGCCGCTGTCGGCGACGGAGAGGCATGCGGCATCACCGTGGCGCGAGGCGGCCAGGGTCAGCGTTCCCCCGCCGGGCATAGCGTCCATGGCGTTCAGCACCAGGTTGGAAAGTGCACGGTGCAGCAACTCGGGGTCGGCGGAAATGGGCAGCGGCTCCGTATCGACGACCGTGCGCAGCTCGATATTCTTTTCCCTCAGCGCCGCGTCGTAGAGCGCAGCCAGGCGCCGTACTGCATCGCGGGCGTCCATCTTCTCTGTCTGTGGTTTGGGCATCTTCGAAAAATCGCTGAAGCGGCCGATGATGATTTTCAGATTGGCGATCTCGGCCTGCAGGGTTGCGGCGCTCTCGGCGAAGACCTCATCGAATTCCGCCTGCGGCAGGGCGCGCGCCCTGACCATGTTCTCCACCGTGAGCTGGAGCGGGAAAAGGGGATTCTTGAGCTCGTGCGCCAGCCTGCGCGCCAGTTCCCGCCAGGCGGCGACGCGTTCGCTCTGCAGCAGCCGCTCGCGCTGCTCCGCCAGCTGCCGGGTCATGTGGTTGAAGCTGCCGGCCAGCGCGCCGACTTCGTCATGGGAGCGAATTTCCACCCGCGTCTCCCAGTCGCCGGCTGCCACCTGGCCGGCCGCGCGCGCCAGCTGCTCGATGGGCCGCGACACGCGGGCCGCGATCCACAGGCTGGCCGCCACGGCGATGAGGATCCCGATGCCAGCGCCCCCGTAGGCGATGGCGCGGATATGATTCTGCACCTCGACCATGCCGCGGCGCGAGTTGGCCACGATGAGAACGGCCAGCACCTGTCCGTTGGTTCCCTTGAGCGGAATGGCCGTGGCGCTGACGCTGTCTTCGCGGCGCGCCGTCAGGTAGACTACGCCGCTCGCGTCCTGGCCGGTGGTTCGCGCCTGGTCGATCACCTGGCGGAAGGGCTCGGCTGCGGCGCCGGAAAAATTGCTGGGATCGAAACCGCTGGAGAGATTCCGGTAGAGCGCCACCTGCGTTCCGGCGGGCACGGGGAAATCTCGCAGCGTGCCGGCATCGATGGCGCGGCCGCCCACTACGAACAGCGGCTTTGCGAAGCCCTGAACGGCGCGGACCGCGAACAGGCCGATCTGCGATGTGCCATCGGGTAGATCCTCCTGCTTGAGAAAGGCGGCCTGACCAGCGGCGGCGATTGCCGGCTCCTGATAGCCGAAACGCGCCGGCCACTGCGCGGATGAAATGATGCTGCCGTCGCTCGAAACCAGTTCCAGGTCGTCGAGCTGGTACTCCTGGGCCATGCCGGCGGCCTCGGTCACGTACTGGGCGGAGTCCTGGCCGTTGGCCAGCTCGAAGGCGATCTCCCGCAGGCCCTCACTGCGCGCCAAGCGGTCGACCGCTGCCGCGGTTTCACCCGCGCGATCATCGAACTCCCGCTGGAACTGGTTCACGAGAGCGACGGTCTGTTCGCGGTCCAGCTCCTCGAAGACGCGCCGCACGCGGACCGAGACGGTCCAGGCGGCGCCGCCGACGATGCCCACCACGGTGAGCGAAAACATCAGCAGCAGCTTCTGGCGGAGCGTCACTTCGGTCCCTCCAGCGATGCATCCGCGAGCTGCGGCGCGCCATCCGCGGACAAGGTAAGGCCGCGGACATTCGGTCCGGTGGCCCAGGCGCGCGGAAGCCACAGCAGCGGGATGACGGTGCGGTCCCGGAGCACCTCGCTCTCGGCCCGCCACAGCGATGCTGAATCTGTGCCGGTGACGGTTACGGATTGCCCCAGCGCCTCCAGCGCCTCGTCCAGCGCCGCGCGGGGTGTGGACGCCTCCACATGCACCAGGCGCAGCGCGAGCGTCGACCCCGTCCCCGGGGGCGCGATGCGGATGCTGAAACCGGCCTCGTGGAGGTTCAGGGCCAGGCGCTCGGCCGCCAGCTGCAGCGTGCTGTTGCCGGCAGGCGCGCTGAGTGCCGCGGCCGGCGGGCTCGCGCCGCCGCGCAGGGCGCGTGCTCCGTTGAGGTCGCGGCTGACCGGAAAAAGGAAGGCATAGCCGCTGAGCGCCTGCGGCAGCAGGCTGGCCGTGATCTCGCCCTGCTTCTGAAAGACCACGTTGTAGAGAGCGTCGCGATCGACGCTCAGAGCAGCCGACTGGCGCATGCGGAGGTCGGCGAACGCGCCTTCCGGCGCCAGGGTCAGCGCCAGCAGGTCAACGGGCCGCGAGACGAGCAGGCTGAAGTGCTGTTGCTGCGCCGCGCTCAGCAGTTGCGGCGGGACCTCGACGAGGTCCGCGCGCCCGACGCTGAGATCGAGCCACTGGTCGCGGATGCCGCGGTGCGGGAAGATCTCGACGGAGTCCAGGAAGGGCCGCCCGCGCCAGCAGTCGTCGTTGGCGGTCAGCGTCAGCGCCCCGTTCGGGAAGCCCGCGACGCGGAAGGGCCCGGTTCCCACCACGGCGCCGGTTGAGTCCCGCCGCGCAATGGCGAAGCGCGTCTGCGCCAGCAGTTCCGGCAGGTCGGGCATGGGCGTGCCAGTGGTGATCACGACTTCCGACGATCCGCCAACGTAGACCGCACTCCAGGGACAACTCGCCGCCAGGGTATTGCTCGCCGCGTTCGGCGACGATGCGGTCGCGCACGAAGCGGTCAGCGACGCGGCCACCGCATCCGCGGTCAGCGGCGTGCCGTCAGTGAAATTCACGCCCGGGCGGAGGCGAAAATCCCAGCGCTGATCGGAATTCTGCGCGCTCCACTGCACGGCCAGCGCCGGCTGCGCCTGGCCGGAATCATCGGCGACGGTGAGCGTGTCCAGCACCAGTTGCCGCGCCAGGCCTTCGGGCGCCCAGGCGTCTCCTTCAATCTCAACGCGCACCGTGCCGCCGTAGCGCGGGCGCGTCCGCGCGCCGGCCGCGAGCGCCGCGCACAGCAGGATGGCACTAATCGCAGCTCGCCGCAACACTCCACACCTCGTATCCACTCGAACTCTGACGGCGCACCATCGCCATAACGCGATCGCCGCCGGCGGTGGGCCAAACCGCCATCACCGTACCCGGAACGGGAAGCGGCTCGCCCGCGGGGATCGCCTCGCGTCCGGAAATCTGCCATGCGCGCAGACTGTCGCCCGCCGCTGCGGGGCCCGCGCCCGAGACCACCACCACGTCGCCCGGTCCGCAGGCGGAGCGCACCGTCGCGAGGTCGCTGCCCCAGTCGCCGGTTCCGTCGATGGATTCGATCCGCTGGTTCTCGACCAGGGCCGCGGCGCCGTCCAGATTGTCGAGCAGCAGCGCCGGACCGCCTGGACGCGGGATCTCCGCGGCCTCGTAGAAGGGGGGAAGCTCCATGCCGAACCCAGGAGCCAGCACACCGGTGAAATAATCGCGCGCGGAATCGTAGAATGCCGCCTGCGATGCGGACACCGGCCAGGGATCGTCGCTGTCGGCGCAGCTCAGCGCGATGGCCGGGCCGTCGTTGGTTCCGCGGCAAAGCAGACCCGGCAGATAAGCGTCAAAGAGATCGTTCTGCCCGGCTGCCACGCGCCCGCGCAGATCGCGAGGCTCAGGGCGGTCGTGAGGGATGGGCAACGACTGGGTTTCCGTCCAGCCGGCCGGCGCCGCGCTGCCCGCCAGCGAGGGAGTGCCCTGCGCGTACACCAGGATCTGCGACGGCTCCAGCACGATGAGCCGCTGCATGCTGCCCGCCGCGAAGACCTGGGCATCGAGCACGGGATCGGATTCCGCGACGAGCACGGTGCGCCGCAGGGTCACCGTGGGGCCGCCCGGCGACGGGGGTGCTGTGCTCTCCAGTTGCACCGGCAGCATGGTCACGCGGGTTTCCGTGCCCTCCTCGACCTGCGCAACCCAAAGCCCTCCGCGCAGATTCTGCGAGAACGTGACGCGGACCAGGGTGGCGCTGTTGCTGCCTGCCGCCAGCACGCCCAGTCCGCGCAGATCGCGCTCGAGCAGCCGGCGAATCTGTGCAACTTCGCTCCCGCTCAGGCTGGAGCGGTTATCGAAAACCAGCTGCACCGTCCCCGGACCGGTGAGCGACGCGATTTGCCCGGCGAAAGCGGCTGCCGGCTGCTCCCACGTTGCCGCGCGCGCGGATGGAAGCACCAGTGCGACCGCCGCCGCGGCGACCAGGAGCCGGGAAAAGAAGTTCATTGGCTGGGGCGGATTATATCGCGCGCTGTGCATCTTTCCTCCCGTCCCAGGGCCGGCCGCCTGGTTGAGCAGCCGGCCCTGTGGCGCTGCGGAGCCCGATCCTCATGAGCCTGTCTCCGACAAACCGACGATCGGCGCCCCGCGTACTCCGGTTATGCCCGTCGATTAGTTGCTGGGCGCCGCGTTTGCGCCCGCTGCCGGCGGCTGCGGAATCCCGTTGATGCCTCCGCTGAAACCGCGAAATACATCGTTGGCGAAGAAGTATTTGCCGTCGGAGGGAACCACGACCAGCTGGATCTTGTCCGAAAGCCGTTCGGCCACGATCTTGTTGATGAGCAACGGCGACTGATTCAGCAGCTTGCCCTCGGCGGCCATCTCCGTGTCGGTGGCATTCGCCGTCACGCTGATGCGATTGGCCTCCGCCTGGGCCAGCAGCTCACGGCGCTGCAGCTCCGCTTTGGCGTCGATCACCTTGGCGGTCGCCGCGGCGTCGGCATTTTCGATGGTTGCTTCCTTCTGGGCTTCGGCTTCCAGCTTGGCCTCCTCAATCTGCTTCTGCTTCAGCGGCAGCGTGTACTGCATGGCGTCGGATTCGCCTTTGGCCTCGACCACCTTCGCCTCGGCGTCGCCCTGGGCTTCCTTGACTTTCTGGCGCGCGTCGGCTTCCGCCTGGAGCTCGGCGATCCGCACCTGCTTCTGCTGCATGTCGGTCTGCACGGTCAGCTCATCGTCCTGCTGTTCCTTGAGCATCAGATTCTCGAGGCCCGCCGCGTACTCCGGGGGCAGCACGATATTCCGCAGCATCACCTCTTCTACCAGAATGCCGTCGCTGCCGAGCTTGCGCGTGATGGTGGCGGCCGCCTGGCTTCGGACTTCTTCGCGTTTCGAGCTGAAGATCTCCCGCACCGTGTAGCGAGGCGTCAGCTCGCGCCACGCGCTGGCGACCACCGCGGGCACGATGGCGGAATCCACCGGCTGCGGCAGATGGTTCTCGATGGAATCCAGCCGGTGCGGATCGAGGCGGTAGCGCACGGTGACGGCCAGCCCGATGTTCAGCCCCTCCTCAGACTGCACCTCGAGCGGCTGCTGCGCGGAGACCGTCCTGCCGGCCGCCTCGTTCCCCGCCGCCGCCGGGGCGCCGCTGGTGAACAGGCGGTCGCGCAGGTCGAATACCTGAACGGTTTCGACCAGCGGCACGATCACGTGAGTTCCGGCATAGAGCGTGCCGGGAAGCGTTCCGCGCATCTGGCTGATGCGCACGCCGCCCATGCCCGCCGGGATCACGACGATGCTCGCGGCCGCCAGCAGGGGCAGCATCGCGAGCACCGCCAGGCTTGCCGCGCGGCTCCAGCGAACCGGCTGGGGCTCGGGCGGCTCCGGCATTCCTTCTCCGGCGGCAGCGAGCTTCCGCCGGTACTCGATCCACATCCAGAGGTCGTACAGCGTGATGGCGATTGCGGCAGTCAGCAACAGCACTCCCGCGGCGTTCAGCAGGGTTTTCAGCGCAAGCATGGCCGTTCTCCTTTGTCCTTGTGCTCCTCTTGCTTCGTGGTTTCCCGGGCTGCCGGCGGCCGGGGGAAGAACAGCCGGACCAGCCCACCGAACAACAGCTCTTCCACCAGCACCCCGCACGACACGCTCAGCAGCAGGGCGCCGATAATGCTCAGAACTTCCGCAAAGATTTCCATGGCTCGCCTCGTTTCGCGGGAATTAGCGGCTGGCCGGCGCGGCAGGTTCCGCCGTCTGAGCAGCAGCCGCTTCCGGTGCGTTCGCCGCGGTCAGCATCGCCGCCGCAGAGCTGTGCAGCAGAGCCGGCTGGCCGAAGAGCGCCACCGTCTGCGCATCGCGCTCGCCGACGATCTCCACCGTGTCGCCGACCCGAACCTGGGCGAACAGCTGCTCGAGATCGCGGCGCCCCAGCCGGATGCATCCGTGCGAAGCCGCCCGGCCGACCGAGCGTGGCTCGTTGGTGCCGTGGATGCCGTAGCCGGAAACGCTGAGTCCGATCCAGCGATTGCCGACCGGGTTCTCCGGTCCAGCGGGAACCACCTTGCCGTGGTGGTAGTAGGTGGGATTCGTAACCCGGTCGACGACGGTGAATGTGCCGGTGGGGCTCGGCGTTGAGGTCTTGCCGACGGCCACCGGATACACCGCCTTCACCACGCCGTCTTCGACCAGCGCAAGGCGGCGATCCTCGAGGCTCACGACAATCACCCGTGAATTGGCCGGAGGCGGAGCTGCGGCCTTCAGCATCGCAGCGGCCGGCGCATTCTGGGCCGGCACGGCCAGGGCGGACGCGAAGAGAACCAGGAAACTGATGGCGGGGAGGATCGTTGCTTGCACTCGGCTGTTCATCGGGCACCTCGCTCAGATTTGCGCTGCGCCCGGAGACAGTGCACCGCGCGTGCCACGATGCACACGAATGGAAATCAGCAACTTACGAGGATTTTCGTTTGCCGCGGTGTGTTCGGGAGAACACAGCCGTGTCAGCAGAGACACGCAGCGCGGCACTCCGGCTGCAGGAACGCGCTTACCTTCCTGACGACGCGCTCACGGCTCGTGAATCTTGATGACAAATGCGCTGTAGACGGTTCCCGGCGCCAGCAGCAGCTGGTGCGGCGTTCCCGCCCGCACGGTGATCACGTCCCCGGCTGCAATCACCTGAGTCTGCCCGCCCTCAATCCTGATGCCGTGGGTTTCCCCGTCCGGACCGGTGTGGCCGCCAATCACCCGGCCGCCGATAACCAGCTTCGCGCTGCCCTGCTCCACGATCATCACGTCGTCCCAGTGTGCGTGAACTTCTGCGCCGCCGCTCTTGCCGCGCACGGAGAGCTCCAGCTTGTAGGTTCCGAAATCGCTCAGCGTCGTCCCCGCGCCGCCTTTGGCCTCCGCCTGGGCAATGAAGCCCGCCAGCTGCGCGCGCATGTCGCCCACCGGGAAGACCACCGCGCCTCCGGAAGGACCCGATGCATGTGCCTCGGCCAGCGCGGCTGCCAGCGCCGCAGGCGTCGGCGTCTGCGCCGGCAGGGGAAGGGTCAGGGCAAAAGCGGCGGCGGCAACGGCGACGGCAATCCTCTTCACGGTAATTCCTCCAGTCACAGCAGAGTTTCGATCGGGGCCGGATCCATGTCGGCATAATCCTGGTTCTCGCCGCCCATGCCCCAGCAGAAGCTGTACGCCTGCGTGCCCACTCCGGCATGGATGGACCACCCCGGCGACACCACCACGCTGCGGTCGGCGAGCACCAGGTGCCGCGTTTCCTGCGGAGGTCCCATCAGGTGCACCACGCGCGCGCCCGGCGCCAGATTGAAGTACATGTAGATCTCCGAGCGCCGCATGTGGGTGTGCGGAGGCATGGTGTTCCAGGCACTGCCCGCCTCGAGGCGCGTCACCCCCATCACCAGCTGGCAGCTGCGCGCGCCGTCCAGGTGGATGTACTTGCGTATGGTCCGCCGGTTGCACGTCTCGGTGCTGCCCAGCTCGGTGCGAACTGCATCTGCCTGCCGCACCAGCGTCACCGGATGACTGGCGTGTGCCGGATAACTCAGCAGATAAAAAACCGCCGGCCGCTGCGCCTCCAGCGACTCGAAGCGCACCTCGGCGTGGCCCCGCCCAACGTAAAGGACGTCGAGGTTTTCGAGGGCGTAAGTCCTGCCGTCGACGTGCACGCGCCCCGGACCGCCGGTGTTCAGCACCCCCAGCTCGCGGCGCTCTGTGAAGAAGGAGGCGCGCAGCTCCGGCGGGCAGGTCAGCAGCAGCGGGTCGGCGAGGGGAGCGGCGAAGCCCGCCACCGCCCGGTCGAGATCCACGTACGCAAGGCGAAGCTGGCCCGGCTCGAAGAGGTTGTCGAGCAGAAACGATTCGCGCAGCTCGGCTGTGGTCATCCGCGGATAGCGCACGGGGTCGGCCAGCAGGAGCGTCTGCACAGAATCGATGGTAAGACCTCCGTTTGATCCTCTGCCACCACCGCTCCGACCAGCGGCATGCAGCGTTTTTCGAGCGGAATCTGAATCCTGAATTCTCAACTTTGGTCCCTCGCAGAATCTGCGTCCGCTTACGACGCCATGCCCAGGCCGACGAGATTCGCGGCCAGAATGATGATTGCCATGCCCGCCCAGAGCAGGCGTACCGGACGTCCCTGGGCGCTGCGCCACTCGCCGAGGGCGAGCCCGACCAGGCCGCCGAAGAGCACGTACCCGCTCATGTGCAGCATCCAGTTGACGTAAGAGAGGCGCAGCGGAATGTTGGCAGCGCCCCATGCGTAGAAGAAGAACTGCAGATACCACATGATGCCGCCGGAGGCGGCCATGGCGGAATTCTTCACCAGCGTCGGCCGAGGCTCGGCCAGGTCGCGGCGCAGCGACAAACTCCGCAGAAACGCGAGACGGGAGAAGCAGTAGGCAAAGTTCACCAGCGCGCCGCCGCCCATGATGATGACGTAGCTGGGCAGAGCGGCATAGAGCGGGGCGACCCCGGCATGACGCGCGGCGGCAGCCATGGGAGCCGCGGCGTCGATCGCAAACGACATGCCCGAAGAGAAGATGCCGCACAGGACCGCGAGCAGCAGGCCTTTGGTGAGATTGAATTCCTCCACCCGCACGCCCTGGCGGCGCTCCTTGAGGTGGCCGGCCCAGGACACAACAGCGATGCCGGCCAGCGCCAGCGCGATACCGGCGAGGGTGAAGACGCCGCTGCGCGTTGCCAGCAGCGTGTGGAGCGCTCCGTGCGCCAGCGGGGGAATGATGGTGCCCACCACCAGAGTGACGCCGATGGCGACGCCGATGCCCAGCGACATGCCCAGATAGCGCATGGTGAGGCCGTAGTTCACATTGCCGACGCCCCACATGCAGCCAAAGAGAAAGGTGCGCAGCAGGACCCCGGAGGCGATTCCGCTGTAGAAAGCGAAGAAGTGCGGCAGCAGGATCAGGCTGACGCCGATGGGAAGGATGATCCAGGAGAAAATGCCGGCGACGGCCCAGGTCGTTTCCCAGGACCACTTCTTCACTTTTTCAATGGGGGCATAGAAGGATGCGGCCGACGCGGCGCCGACCATATGCCAGCCGATCCCGGCGATCACCATGCAGGCTCCATCTCCTCAACGTGCGAATTCAACCAGCCGGGTGCGGGCCGGACGGGCGAGGGCGGTACAGAGGGCCAGCTCATCGGGCACCCGCGCCAACCGGCAGCGATTCGCGGACGCTGATCACGGTCACCCACGGGCGGCCACTGCAAGGTGGACTTCGGCGCCGGCATTCTGCCGCACCATCTCGGCTGTAACCACGCGATGTTCCACGTAATTGTAGGGGGGGACCGTGACATCGCGGAGGATGGACAGACCCAGCTGGATGAGGCGAGGACCGTAAGAGCTCGCCTCGTGGGAGACGGATCCGATCCACGGGCTGCTGGGGCGCCGCATCTCCTCGATCGCCTCCTGGATGCAGTCCTGCCCGGCGATGGCCACATGGCGTTCGCGCTTCAGTTCCCGCGCTGCCTCCAGAGCGCCCAGGGCGCTGGAGTCGGTGGCGCCCGCGATGAGGATCTGCCGGTCTTTGGGATGACGGTTGAGAAAGTCCTTGATGATGCGGTAGCTGCGATCGCGCATGCCGCGGGTGTCCATGCGGACGAAATCCTCGATGGGCAGAGCGGGGAGCCGCTTCTTCAGTTCCTGGAAGACGCCGGTGATGCGGCTCTGCACCAGGGGCCCCGCGTCTTCGATATCCAGGCCCAGAACCCAGTCCACTTTGCCGCCCCAGCGCGATTCCACATGGTTCGCCAGCAGCGTGCCCGCCTCGATGCCCACGCGGTAATTGTCGACGCCGAAATACGTCGCGTGCGGATGGGGGATATCGACGGCGATGAGCGGAATGCCCGCGGCGGCGATCTTGTCGGCGATGACCGGCGCGGCATGCTGATCGATCTGGAATTCGATGACCAGATCCACACGGTTCTTCACGAACTCTTCCGCGACGTCGACCGCGGTGGTGGCGTCGTAACGGTTGTCGAGGATGAGCAGATCGACGCCCGCGCGGGCCGCCGCATCGCGCAGGCTGGCGGTCACCGCCTCGGAGAAGGGCATCTCTCCCGATTGCTTGCCGAAGCCGAAGCGCATTTTGCGGGGCCGCGAAACCAGCCGGTACTGGCCATCCTGCGACTGAGACAGGTAGCCGCGATGCACGAAGGTTTTCAGGATGCGGTAGACGGTGGTTTTGGAGATGTGGGTGCGCTGATAGATCGCTTCCAGCGCCAGCGGACGATCCTCCTCCTGCAGAATCTCCAGGACGTCCAGCGCTTTGGACAGCACCGGGATCAGGTAGAGCCGTTTCGTGGATGCTTTGGGCAAGGCGTGACCCTCGGGAACGATGACTGGCAAGTTATATCACCGGGTTTCACGATTGAAATCCGCGCCGGTGAGGCGGATCGTGCCGTTTCGATCGATCAGGCGTAACTCGATACCGGGGTCTGATTGCGCAGCTTGCGTTGTTTGCGGATCCGCTCCACATATCCGCTCTCGCGCAGCGCCGCCAGAGGATCCTCGGGCAGGCCGCGGTGCTTGCGCCATGCGCGCACCAGCGGCTGCACATCGTGCCAGAAGGCCTGGCGCAGGCACTCCTCGGCTTCCACCAGGCGGCAGGCATCCTGCAGCTCGGCCAGCCGCTCATGATCGACCAGCGCGGCTTTCGCGAAGATCTCCTGGGCGGTGCCGACCGACTGCACCATCGCCTCCAGCTTGCCTTTGAGGTTGTGGCTCTGGTCGATCATGAAAGCCGTATCCTTCATGCCCGCCGGATCGCTGAGAATCTCGTGGAAAATCCTGAAGAGCTGGTAAGGATCGATGGAGCCCAGGGTAAGATCGTCGTCGGCGTAGCGGCGGTCGTTGAAGTGGAAGCCACCCAGCCTCTCTTCGCGCAGCAGCCATGCGACAATCTGCTCGATGTTCTGGCTGGAATAATGATGGCCGGTATCCACCAGGACGCAGGCTTTCGGTCCCACCCGCTTCGCCATCTGGAGCGACATCCCCCAGTCACCCAGGTCGGTGTGATAGAAGGCGGGCTCGAAGGGCTTGTATTCCAGCAGGAGGCGCTGATCGTTCCCGAGCGCAGCATGTACCGCATGCAGCGCCTGCTCCATCCAGTCGATGCGGCGGCGGATGCTCTGCGTGCCGGGATAGTTCGATCCATCGGGCAGCCACAGCGAAAGATCGCGCGCATGCAGCTCCTGGGCGATGGCAACGCAGTCCAGCAGGTGATTCACCGCGCGCTCGCGGACGCTTCGGTCGGGATTGCAGATGGAGCCGAACTTATACTCCTGATCTTCGAAAAGATTGGGATTGATGGAGCCCGCGCGGATACCGTACTGTTCTTCCAGAGCGCGGATCCTGGGCGCATCCGCCTGGCCCCCGGGCATATCCCAGAGGATGTGCAGCGCCAGCGTCGGAGTGGACCCGGTGAGGGCCTGCACCTCGGCCGCGTCGGCAAATTTCTCCTCGATGGTGGCGGCGGCTTCCGGCTGCAGGAACTTGCCGAAGCGCGTTCCGGTGTTGGCAAAACCCCAGGACGGCAGTTCGATCTGCAATGAATCCAGGGCCTGGTTGATCCGGTCCTGCGGCGGCCTCATGGTCCAATACTCCCGATTTGAAATAAACTCCCTATTAAAACTAGAGCGATCCTACTGCCCTGGAGGGCGGCGAGTCAAAGACAATCTGTTTCCCGCAAGGCAAAGGAGCACTCCATGCAGCGTATCTGCTTTTTGCTGAAAGTCCGAACCGAGAAGATCGATGAGTACCGCCGGCGCCATGCCCAGGTATGGCCGGAGATGCTGGATGCGCTGCGGCAAACCGGCTGGCATAATTATTCGCTCTTCCTGCGCCCGGATGGCCTGCTGGTGGGCTATCTGGAAACTGCGGACTTCGAGCGCGCTCGCGCCGCCATGCAGGAACATCCGGTCAACGCCAGGTGGCAGGCGGAGATGGCGCCGTTCTTCGAGGCGCTGGAGCAGGGCGCGGCGGATGCCGCCATGGTTCCGCTGACAGAAGTGTTTCATCTCGAGTAACGCTCAGGGTTGGGCCGGCGCAATGCCGGTGTCGTCTGTCAAAGTGAGGTCGCGCGAGTCCGTAAAGGCCACGCGGCTGCCGTCGGCGGTGTGAACGGCAACATGGGAAAGCTTCCAGCCCGCCGTATCTGCGATGCGGCCCGCGGTCTGTGCCTGGATCGTGACGTGATCGATGGAGAAATTGCGCAGGGGAGCCTGCGGCGTGGCGCTCACGTCGAAAGCGCGGCGCGCGCCGGTCGCGGTCACATTCCAGATGTGCACATCGCGGAAATGTGCCAGGCCTTCAGCAGGAGGCACCGGCGTGGCCAGCACTTTGTAATACGGCGGAACTTTGGTGAGTCCGGGCGGGATCACCGCATAGCTGTAGCTCGGGTTCCAGTTCATCGTGATGTGGATGGGGATGGCAACGTTGTCGAGCTGCAGATCGTGGATGCGGATATTCTCCGCCCATCCGCCGCGCGTGTGCGCCGACTTGATAAGAATGCCCGAGGGCACATGGCCGAAAGCGTGGATGTTGTAGACCTCTACGTTCCGGAAGCCGCCCGAGGTCTCGCTGCCGATGGTGAAAGCCGCGGCTCCGTCGCGCACCGTCGAATCGCGCACGACGATGTCCTCGTCCGGACGATTGACCCGCAGACCGTCGGAATCGCGCCCTGCCTTGAGGCAGAGGGCATCGTCGTTCACGGAGATGTCGGCATGCTCGACCAGCACATGGCGAGAGGAATCGATGTCGATGCCGTCGGTGCTGGGACCGCGGCCGCCCACGTTGTTGCGGATGGTGATGCCGTCGACATGAACGTGGTCGGAGTAACAAATATGCACGGTCCAGAAGCCGGAGCGCGTCAGCAGCGGGCCCGCGAGGGTAACGCGGCTGGACTTATAGATCTGAATGAGCCGCGGCCGGCGCGCGTCATAGTCGGCGGCCCAGCGCAGCCCCCTCGTGTCATATTGGCGGCGCAGCGCCCAGTAGCGGTCCCACCAGACTTTGCCATTGCCGTCGATGGTGCCCTGCCCGGTGATGCGGACATCGTGCTGCTCGTAGACATTCACCAGCGCCGCCGGCCAGACCATCTCGATGCCAGCGATGCGCGTGGGCATCATGGGGTAATCGGCGAGATTCTCTGAGCCGACCAGCGTGGCTCCCGGTTCGATGCGCAGCGTGGTGTGCGACTTCACAAAAATCGAGCCGCTGAGATAAGTTCCGGGGCTGACCACGACCGTGCCGCCGCCCGCCTTCGCCGCGGCGTCGAGCGCAGCCTGAATCGCCTGAGTGTCGAGCGTGGTCCCGTCGCCTTTGGCGCCGAACACGCGAACGCTGAAGTCGCGGCCCTGCGCATTGGGTGGGAGAAGAAGTGCGGCGAGCAGAATCGCGAACGCGGCCTTCATCACGGAGCCGCTCCGGAAGCAGAGTGATCGCCAGCGCGGACCGGAACGTTGAGAACAGATTGCTTCAGCGAGCGCGTACGAATGAAAACGATTGAATCACCGTCAGGATCGACGATGGTGAGCGTAGAGCCGTGCCGCGAGGGCGCAAAGCCGAGCGTGCGCAGCCGCGCAAGCGTCCCTCGCAGATCCGGAACCGAAAAGAAGATGCGGAAATGCAGCTGAGTTGGGGCGGCTGCCGCCGCACCGAGGAACTCGACGCGCTCGTCTGCATCGCCCGGCAGCGAAAGAGCGGGCATTCCCGGCTCCAGCGGATGCGTCGCCGGCCGGAACGACAGCTTGTCCTCATAAAACGTGGTCGCCGCCGCGACATCCGCCATGGGGATGCCGACGCCGGCCATCCGATCCGCGATGCGATCCGGGCCGAGGTGCTTGCCGCGGTCGAGCGTGTGGCGCGAACCGGGCATGTACTGCGTGTATTCGATATTTTCGGTCGCGGCGGGCCGCAAATCCGAAGGCGGGCCGGGCTCGTCCGGTCCCTGAAGCGTAAAGAGCAGATTGCCGGCCCCGGCGCGGATGACCGGCTTCGGCGTCAGGCCGTGGGCTACGTAATCCTGGTGGACGGCCTGCAGGTCGGCGGCTTCGAAGCAGATGTGCATGAAGCCCGTCCAGTCGGATGAACCTTTCCGCGGATAGAGTTCGATGAACTGACGGTCGTTGATCTTAAAGAAGGCCTCTGTCGGAGTGCCGCCGTGATTCATCGCGAAGGCCTCTTCGAATCCGAGCTTATGAAAGAACGCCCGCGAGCGATCGAGGTCGGATACGCGAATGGCAACGTGAGCAATCCCGGCAAGGTCCGGATTTGCCGATGACGGATTCGCCTGAGACGCACCCGCCGTTTGAGCAGGGAAGCAGGGACAGGCGAAGGCCAGCACGGCCGCCGCCAGCACGCTGCGTCCCGTCCACGCCATGCTCATTCGCCCGCAGCGCCCTCAGCCTGCGCTCTTGCCACTTCGACCGCGAAGACATAGGTCGGACCGAACATATTAGAGCGGAAGATGATCCACTTCGCATCCGGCGTAAAGCTGACGTTCGGTTCGAGCCGGTAGTTATGGGTCGACATATTCACCAGGTGCTCCGCGTGGAAGACGCCCGGCTGGATGAAATCGGGCCGGTTGATGCCGTCGCCGCTCATCATCTGCGGATGCAGGAGCTCGATCCATTCGCCATCCTGAGCGCGCGCCACCTGCCCCGGATCGCCGCCGTCATCGCAAAACAGCGATTCGTCGCGTGAGACGTTGAAGTGGATGCCCCACTCGTTGCGCTGCATGTGGAAGGCGGTGCGCCGCCCGGTATCCACGTTGTAGCTGGCCAGCCAGAAGTCCTCACCCTTGGGCGTCTGCCAGTCGTACCAGATGGTGCGGCCGTCATGCCCCCAGAATTCGTGCCCGAAGATTTCCATAAACATGGTTCGCTTGTGCACCAGCATGTTGTGGGTCCCGTCGGTGTGGATCGTCCAGATGCGGTCCACTTTCTGCCACGGACCTTCGTGGCAGTACATCAGCAGCGCCGGATCGGTGGGCGAGAAGAGCAGATGGTTGATCCAGTCGGTGCTGTGCAGCAGCGGACGCAGCTTGCCGGTGCGCAGATCGATCACGAAGAGCACCATGGGCAGATGCGCCGCCAGCCGCTCCTCCATCATCTGGCCCTTGTTCAGCGGCTGCAGGCCGGGAGACGTCTGCCGCGTGCCGCGCTCGGCCGGGCGGCCGGCGTAGGGCTGACCCATACCCGCATTGCCTTCGATATACGTTCCCGCAGCCAGAGTCTCGTCGGCATTGATGGTGGAGACCATCGCGCGCGGCGGCAGATCGACCAGCTTGCGCGTGACGCCGGTATCCATGTTGGTGACGTAAAGAGCGTGCTTCATCGACATCCAGCCTTCCGGGCCTGGCGCCGTGGGCGTGCCTTCAGCCTTCACGTAGAAGACGCTCGGCGTCTTGAAGCCGACCTGGATAGCGAATACATGCCCCTGAACCACCTGGCGCGTCTTCCACGTTTCCAGATTGATGACGTAAATGCCGTCGGGCGCCGTGTAGGCCATCTCTTTGCCATCGGGCGTGTAGGCATTCACGTTGAAGTAGAAGCTCTCCGAGTTCGGCTCGTTCGTCAGCCGCACCACGAGGTGGCCGGTGGCGGGATCGATCCACGACTTCGGCGGCGGATCGCCCGGCTTCCACGACGGGTCGGACCCGACAGCGCCCGGCCGCACCGTTGACGCCGGCCGCTGCGCATGGGCAAGCGGCGAAAAAGCGCAGAGCGCGAGGACCGTGGAGGCGGCACAGAATTGCAGATGAGGCAAGCGCACGTTCAGTCTCCTGGAGAAGGACTTTTGGCCGAGGTCAGGCGGGAGTCGCGGCGCACAGGGCTTTGGGGTTGTCGAGACGCAGCATGAGCCGTCATCTGCTCCACCTGAGCACCGGCCAGCAGGAACGCGCCCACGCCGTAGTTGTAGCTCGAAGACGGGAGGTAGTGCGCCGGCGCGGCTCCGGTTTGCTGAACATTGCCCAGGCGGCCGTCGGCGTAGATCTGCGAGACCAGTCCGCGCCATGCCCTCGCAATCACCGGACGATACGCCGCGCGGTCGAGTAAGCCATGGTTCACGCCCCACGCGAGGGCGAAAGTCATGAGCGCCGAGCCGGAAGTCTCCGGCTGCGGATAGTCCCGCGAGTCGAGCAGGTCGGAATGCCACAGGCCGCTCTTCCTGTCCTGAAGCGCCGCAACGGCGGCCGCCATCTCGCGCAGCTGCTGTTCGTACCGCCCGCGATCCGGCTCATTCTGCGGCATGGTCTCGAGGGTGCGCGCAATGCCGGCCATCACCCAGCCATTGCCGCGCGACCAGAAAACCGGATTGCCGCGCTGATCGGTCTTGTGCAGGAAGGTGACGTCGCGGTAGAAGAGATGGCGCTGCTGGTCGTAGAGCAGCTCCGAGGTCTGCCACCAGTGCTGGTCGAGATAGGCCAGGTATTTCGCATCGTGGGTTGCCACGGCCATGCGCGACCATACCGGGGGCGCCATGAAAAGTGCGTCGCACCACCACCAGGGGATTTTGGCCTGGTTCTCCGGGATCGGCGGCGCCTCGCCTGCCAGCAGGCGGTCCAGCGCCGCCTGGGTGGATGCGATTTTTTCCGGGGAGGGCTGCAACAGATCGAGTTCGAGATAGGTTTGTCCCACGCTCTGGTCGTCCGCATTCGGGACTTCCGACCGCAATTCCCAGTGGAACTTCTCAGCCATGGCGGCCATGGCGTCGCGATACTGCGGATCATCCAGCGCCGGCGACGCAGCCATGAAACCGCTGTACAACACGCTCCACGTCCAGATGCGGTCGAAGTACGGCTGAGAGCGCTGCAGCTCCCAGTCTGCCACTTTGCGCATCGCCGCGCGCACGGCGTCCGGCCGCATGGCGCCGGATAACTGTGCCTTGGAGCCGGGATTTGCAGGCGCGTCCCCGAAGTGCCGGGCGATGTCGCGATCGATGCCCTGCTGTTCTTCGGGAGTGATCTGCTGCGCGGATGCAACGGCTGCGTGCAGTGCCAGAGACGCGAGCGCGGCGAAGGCGAGCGAGAGCAGGCAGACCCTCAGACGGAGCGGGATGGATGCATGCAGCACAGATTTTCGTTCCGGAGCCGTAGGCCGATAAATCCGACTGGCACACAATACGCGAACGAAAATGCGTAAGTCAATAGAGAGGAAAGTTCTCATAGGAAACGCGGCGGCTTTTGACCTCCCCTGGGCGATCCGGAAATTGCTTCACCTGCGACCCTCACCGGATCCGTCCATCGTTTCGGGTGCAACCAGACGCAGCGTCCCGACCAGGCCGGACGGCAGCGGCTCCAGATGGTCCATATCCTGCGGTGCGAATCGCTTGCCATAGCGCATCCACAGCAGACGATACGACGGGGCCGATCGCCCTGCGAGCTCGTTGATCGCGGTGTTCGCCACCACGATCTTCAGCTGGTTCGCTCCGCTGTGCAGCAGCGCGCCCACAGCGAGCGTATACGGCGGCCGCCACACCGATCCGGCGAGTCGTCCGTTCACGTAGACCAGCGCCGCGTCGCGAACCGGCGCGTCGTACCAGGTCCTCATGCCGGGCAAAGTCAGCGGGGTCTCCGGGACCGGCGTGCCGGCGCCGAAATCGAGCACGGCATCTCCCGCGCGCGCCACGTCTGCCGGAACGTCAATCGTCCGCAGATACGTCGCGGAGCCGGAGTAGTATTTTTCCGCCGGATCGTCGGACCAGGAATGCAGCGTCGGCATGGTCTCCGACGCGCCGGTCCTGTCGAAAGTGACGTTCCAGTCGTGGCTGAGGTCGATGGGCGCGAAGGCCGACGCCGGTGCCGGATGCGGAGCGGGAAGTGCAGCGCTGGAGAACACGATGACACGCGATTCGTACGGCGCGAGCGTCATGCTGACCGCCGGTCCTGCGGCGGCGCCGGTGACTTTTCCAGTGAACGGGTTCCACCACTCCGCGCTCTGCCAGTGGGTGCGGAACGTCGCCGTGAAGGTGTGCGGTTGATTTCCGGTGTTCGCGAGGAAATAGATATCGGCGTCGACCAGTTTGCGATGTATGAAGCCCACCTCCGGCGCGGCCGGGCTGATAGCGATGTCCGGCCGGAGGAAACTGTGCAGCGCCGGACCGAGATCGGCAGGGCTGGTGACGAGGCGAGCCGTCTTCGCGCCGTTGCTGAAGAGCTCCCGCGAAATCTGCTGAACCGCCGGCGTGTCGCGCGCCGATTCGAGAAAGCCAGGAGCGCGTTCGGGCGCATGTCCGGTCGCGATCACCATCCCTCCGTTCCGCACATAAGCCTGAATCTTCCGGTAGGCCGCCAGCGGGAGGCGATCGACAGCGGGCAGCACGAGAATGGGATAGTGAATGCCGACGCGATCGATCGCTTCTGAGTCGATGAAATCGAAGTTGTAGCCTGCGTCGAGAATTGCGGGAACCAGATCGGGGCCCAGCAGCCGCGCCATCTGATCGCTGACCGAGGACTGAGCCGGGTGCATGTGTCCCGCGGCGCCGGGCAGCGCCGGGCGGAAGGCAGCCTGCGCGTCCTCTTCCGGAAGCAGCACCGCAATGTCGTTGGCGGGCTTGCCCTGGCGCAGCAGCCAGCTCATCCGCGTGAGATAGCGCATGATGTCGGGCATCACGATCCACCAGGGATTGTGGTTGTTGAAGACAGCCGCAGCATAGAACGACCAGCCAGGGTCGCCGGCCGAGGGCGGCGAATACGGCCAGCCATGTCCCATCAGCTGATTGATCCCCTGCAGGAAAAACGTATCCGCTTCGGCTTTCATGTCCAGGGGGGTGGCGCGGAAGGGCGGCGAATGCAGCCAGGTCCACGTCTCCGACGAGGTCACCGGCCGCCCGTACAGATGGCTTGCCGATGTTGCCCAACGCGTGTAGGAAAACGGACCGTGCCACTGCGAGCCTTCGCCTTCGGGCAGATCGACGCGGGCATTGCTCGAGAGCGTCACGGCGGGCACGCCGTAGCTCTGCGATCGGAACTCAGTGTGATGCGCGCGAGCCCAGGTGTTGATGGCGCTCAGGTAATTCTCGTCGAACAACTCCGTCAGGGTCCGTCCCCAGTCGTAACGCAGATCGGCGGCTCGCTGGTCGGTGCCCGCAGCCAGCTCCGGCAGCCACGGCGTCAGATCGTATCCGCGGCGGCGGCGAAACTGAGCGAGCAGATCCGGTGTCCAGTCCGCGCCATACACCTCGAGGCTGTCGCTGAAGACGGAATAGGGAGGGTGTGCGCCAAAGGCCGCGACCAGCGGCGATGCCACCTTCTTCAAATGGTCCTGCACGGCCTGGGCGCTGAAGTGGTCGATCACGAAGCCCTCCGCGCCGAAGGCCGCGCGCTTCACCTGCTGCCCGGTGCGGCCGGCGATGAAGAACAGCGCCACGCGCGGGCCGCTTTCCTCGGGCAGTTCCAGCCTGCCGTTCACGATTTGCTCTTCGCGCTGTGCGTGCGCCGCGTCATAGTCGTCCGGCGTGCCCGGCGCAGAAAAAGCCGCCAGCAACTGCTCGCCGTTTTCGAGCGAGGGCAGAGCGACGGAGTGCTGGCCGGCGGAAATCGGATCCACGGCCACGCGTAATTCGCTCGACGATTCCGTGACCGGGACCCATGCGCCGCCGTACGGCCAGCCGCTGCCCAGCGTCAGGCTGACCCGCATACCGAGCGATTGCCCGGTCGTCGCGGCGAACGTCACCATGCGCAGAAATTGCGGAGAGAGAAAGGGCTCGTTGCGAAAGCCGGTCTGCGGATCGTCGAGCGCCAGGGGATAAACCGGCTGAATCTCCACGCCACCAATGCCGCCGGCCTGCATCGTGCGCAGCTCTCGCGCCAGCTCATCGGCCTGCACGGCGGGACCGAACCACCACCAGCGCATCATCGGACGCGCGTCTTCGGGCGGCGCAGCAAATTCGCTGCGGAGGGCTGCCAACGTGGTACCGGCGGCCGGCGACTGCGGCTGGTGCGACGGCGACTGCTGTGCCGCAACGGCGGCCGCAGCCAGCGCGGCGCATGCCGCCGTGCTGGCGAGCCGGCACTTGCCTCGAAACGGGAACATAACAACCCTCCTGATTGGGCAACATCCTACCCTGGACCGTGGTCCAGCCTCTGCTTTGCATTTGAAACAAAGTCCCTATTGACAAAGATAACTTGACTCACGTAAGGTCCCGCCAGTCGAGAAAAACAGGCCGAATCCCCATTGCCGTACCCACTTCGGAGGCTCGCATGAAGTTGAGAATTCCCTCATGTTTTCGGTTGGGCATCGCCCGGCTGACCGTGTTCCTGCTGTTGAGCGCGCCCTTTGCGTGGGCGCAGACCGCAGGAGAAGGAACTCTCCAGGGGACAGTTACAGATCCGTCCGGCGCCGCCATCCCCAATGCCACCGTCACCGCGACCGACGTTGCGACGGGCATCGCCACATCTCGCAGCACGACCTCCGACGGCTATTTCAGCATCGCGCCGCTGCCGGTCGGCAACTATACCGTGGCCGTAACTGCCAAAGGATTCGAGAAGCTGGTTCAGGCCAACGTGGTGGTGAACGCTCTGGAGATCCGCGCCTTCAATCCGGTGCTGAAGGTGGGCGAGTCCAGTGAAACGGTGACCGTCACCGCCGCGCCGCCGGTTCTGGACACCGCCGACGCCACCCTCGGCATGACCATCGAGAACAGCACCTATTCGAAGCTCCCCATCCAGATCAACGGCCTGCAGCGCGATCCGACAGCCTTTGCCGTCCTCACCCCCGGCACCCAGAGCGGCTCTCGTCTGCCCGTGATCGGCGGCACGGGAAACTACCTGGGGCAGCTTTATCTGGACGGGATGCCGGCGGAAACCATCAGCCAGCAGGGCGACAACCGCCTGGTGTCGGAGAATGTCGATCTGGATGCGGTCGATCAGTTCCAGGTGCTCACCAGCGCGCCGCCCGCGGAATACATGGGCGCTGGCGCTGAGAACTTCACCATGAAATCGGGCACCCTCCAGTATCACGGCCAGGTATCGGATTTCATCCGCAACACCGCTTTCGACACCTGGAGCTTTACGGCCAAGGCAGCGACCACGAAGAACGCGCTGGGGCAGACGGTTCCCGCACCCAAACCCTCCGAACACCAGAACGAGGTATCGGCCACGTTCGGCGGAAAAGTGCCGCACACCGGGAACAAGCTGTTTTTCTTCGTCGCTTACGACAACTATTTCGAGCGCCTCGGCCCCAGTTACTCGCTCTTCACGGTTCCCACCGCGCTGATGCGCACCGGCGATTTCACTGAGCTGAACGGCGGAGTGGGCACGGGCGGCGAAACCGGCACCGGTTCAAACAATCCCCCTCTCATCTACGATCCCACGACGACCGCTTGTGCCGGCAGCACCTGCACGCGGAGCCCGTTTCAGGGAAGCAAGAACGGCGTGCCCACGAACAATGTGATTCCGGCGAGCGAGCTGTCGCCCATCGCGCAGAAAATGGAGTCGTTCCTGCCCGCGCCCACCAATCCCGGAGTTATCGTGAACAACTATCTGGGAGGCGTTCCCAAAGGCTACAACAACCACGTGACCGACTGGCGCGTGGACTACGATCTCAGCCCCAGCCAGCGTCTGTCGAGCATCGGGGCGATCGGCGCCGTCAATTATCTCAATAACTACGGCACCCCCTATATCCCCGGGCCCTATGTGGGCGGCGACCTCGCCAACATTTATCCCAAGGACTACATCGTCTCCGACACCTGGACGATCCGGCCGAGCCTGGTGAACCAGGTCAAGTATGCCTACACGCGTTTCTACCAGAACATCCACAATGCCACCCAGGGAGTAAGCGCCTGGGAGGCTGGGACCATGGGCATCACCAATCTTCCCCCCAACGGCGCTCAGGCCGCGACCGAATTTCCCGAAGAGCAGTTTGCCACCACCACGCTCTTTGGCGCCGTGCAGAGTAACTGGACCAGCGACGGCAACTCCGTCTCCACGCAGCTGACCACCCCGAATAACTACGCCCTCACCGATAACCTGCAGTGGGTGAAGGGTAGTCACTCGATGACCTTCGGACTTACCTACCAGTGGGAAGAGATCAACAACGCGAACCCGGCCACGTATTCGGGCGTGCTCGTGCTGCCGTTTAACGCTAACTCCACAGCCGACTTTGCGACCGGATCGAATTCTCTCAACAGCACCACCACTGGGTACTCCTACGCGAGCTTTCTGCTCGGCGCGGTGGGCGGCACGCCCTCGCTTGGCCTGCAGCCGGTGAGTGAACTGGGCGGCCGCTACCATGTGGCGTCGCCTTATTTTCAGGACAGCTGGAGGGTAAGCCACAACGTGACCCTCGACCTCGGCCTGCGCTGGGACTATTTCCCTCCCTTCCATGAGGTGAAGGACCGCTGGACCTTCCTCAATCCCAACCTGACCAACA
>Ga0335075_10001310_pt1 | contig 41105 bp, 27 predicted proteins | sample Lox_Sample_24_FD_206723 | JGI IMG/M metagenome (GOLD analysis project Ga0335075, IMG submission 206723) | Soil microbial communities from Loxahatchee National Wildlife Refuge, Florida, United States - Lox_Sample_2.4 | ecosystem: Environmental > Terrestrial > Soil > Wetlands | place: USA...
CGCGGCGCCCCTCTCGCCTTCGATGCGGAAGGTCGCGTCCTGGAAGCGGCGGCCGAAATCGTGATGATGATTGATGGAAAGGGTCACGCGCAGCTCCTCGCCGTAGTCGAGAATGGCCGAGGTGCGCGTGTCCGCGAGCCCGCTGCCGGGAAAATGATAGGTGCGGGCGAGCACCGCCCGCGGGTCGCCCGCGAGCGCCCGGATGGTGTCGAGATAGTGCACGGAGTGGGACACGACCTCGACCCGGGGATTGGACTTCAGATGCGGAAAGAGCTCCCAGGGGGTGCGCAGGCTGAGGTGCACCTCGATGTCGAGCAGCCGGCCGAGGAGCCCGCGCTCGAGCGCATCGGCCACGGCGAGCATCATCGGCGCGAAGCGCAGTTGGAAATTGACGGCGGCCACCAGCCGCCGCGCGCGGCACACCGCCCGGATCGCCGTCGCCTGCCGCAGGTCGAGCCCGAGCGGCTTCTGGATGAGGACGGCGGCGCCCTCGGGCAGTGCCGCCAGAATCGCCTCGTGCGCCACCGGCGGGGCCGCCACGTCGAATACACAGCCCGGCACGGCCGCCGCCGCTTCCTCCACGGAGCTGAACACACTCTCGATGCGCCACCGCTGCGCCGTCGCGCGGGCCTTCCCCGCGTCGGGATCGAATACCCCCGCCACGGGGAAGGCCGCCTTGGCGTAGGCGGGCAGGTGGGCATCGTTCGCGATGCCGCCGGTGCCGATGAGCACGATCGGGCTCGGGACGCCGGGCAGCGGATGCCGTTGGCGCAGGGGCGGCGCGGACGAGGCGCTCACGCGACGATCCTTTCCACCCGCTCCTGCGCCTCCCGCAGCAGAGACTCCACCGGCAGGCTCGTGGCCGTCGCCTTCGCCAGCAGGTCATCGATCACGCGCGCGATGTCCGCGAGCCGAGGATGCACCGGCAGCTGCCGCGCATGCTCGTGCAGCACCTCGAGCTCGTGGAAGAAGGGAATCAGCCGGTTGACGTCCGGATCCGACCACGTGGACCGGCGTACGCCGATGGCGCCTTCGAGTGTCGTCAGCTTGTCCATCGGAGCCGTCGCGGCGTGACGCATGAAGGACCACGCGAGCTCCTTCTGCCGCGAACCCGCGGCGAGCGCGAGCACCCAGAAGACGTTCAACGACACGCTGCGTCCACCGTAACCCGTGCCGCGGGGAATAGGCGCCACCGCGATCCGCCCTTTGACGCGGCTCTCCCGCCAACGCTCGCCGAGCGCCGCGAAGCCGAACCAGTTGGTCATCAGCGCCACCTTGCCTTCGCAGAAGAGGAGCCCCAACTTGACGCTGTCGAGCTCGGGCGCGCCGGGGGCGACCGCCGCATCGTCCGCGGCGAGAGCGCGCAGGAACTCGAGCGCCTCCGCGGCCGCCGGCGAGCAGAGCCGCGGCCGGGCGCCGTCGCCGAACGGGTCGCCGCCGCGGCTCCAGACCTGGATGCAGAAATCGTAGAAGCTGTTGTGCCCGTCCGGAAACAACGCCAGCGCGGTCCCATGGCGGCCGAGCCGCGGCGCGTGCAGCCGGCGCGCCGCCGCATGAAATTCCGCCCAGGTCCGCGGGACCGCGAGGGCCGCCTCCGCCAGCAGATCCGTGCGGTAGATCAGACACGCCGGGCCGTCATGATACGGCAGACCCCAGAAGCCGCCGGCGAATGACTGCAGCTCGAGCAGCGAAGGGCTCCACGCCTGCGGAAAGTCGGCGATCGGCGCCCGCGCGAGCCGCGGTGTCAGATCATCGATGAGCCCGGCCGCCTGCGCCTCCGCCAGCCAGTCGGTCGAGAGGAAGGTGATGTCGAGCGAGCCGTCGGCCAGGCCGCGCTGCTCGAAGAGACGGCGGTGGAGGTCATTGAGCTCCAGCACCTCGAGCTCGAGCCCCGCCCCGTGATCCACGGCGCGCGCGAAGTCGGCGAACTGGCGCCGGATCGCGCTCTCGAAGGGATCAAACTTGCGGACCGCTATTCTCAGTGTCGGCACTGCGTCCCTCCTCCTCCCGCTTCAGTCCCGCGTGCACGGCGATGACCCCGGCGCATGCCTGCAGCGCGGGCAGCATGGTCTCGAGATCCGGCCCATTGCGTTCCTTGAGGGTCGCGATGGTCAGGGCCGCTTTGATGGAGCACTCGGGGGGACCGACGGGCACACCGATATCCAGTCCGCCGACGAAGCGCTCGCCCTCGGCCCGCTCGTAGCCGCGCACGCGGATCGCCGCCAGGCGCTTGATGAAGGCCGCACGCAGGGCCGGCTTCTCGCGCCGCCATTCGAGATCGCGCACCAGCACTTCCTCCCGCTCCCCCTCGCCCATGCTGGCGAGCAGCACGCGGCCCGAGGTCGTATGGAGCGGGGAGTGCAGCGAGCCGACTTCCACCGAGAGGCGGAAAGGCCTCGGGCTCTCCTCCTGGGCGAGGACCAGGACCCGGTCGCGGTGCAGCACGCACAGGTGACACGACTCGCGCACGTCCTCCGCCAGGCTGCGCATGAGCGGCTGCGCCGCCTTCAGCAGCACTTCGTACGGCGAGTGCGTCCGCGACAGCTCGAAGAGCTTCAGGGTGAGCGAGTAGGCGCCGGTGACCGGCTCGCGCCGCAGGTACCCGCGGCTCTCGAGACAGGCGAGCATGCGGAAGATCTCCCCGGCCTGGCGCCTCAGCGCCCGGGCGAGCTGCGCCTGGGTCAGCGGCACGGCCTGCTCGGAGAGATATTCGAGCACATCCAGAGCCTTCTCGAGCGCCGGCACGGAATACTTCGTGCGCCGCTCCTCGAGGCTCAGCAGCGAGTCTTGTGGCATACGGCCTCCGGCGATTCGACCCGAATTATAGTAGGCGTTCTTCTCGGCGCGCTCCCCCTGCCGAGCGTATAGATCGCGGCGGCGGCGATCAGCACCGTGCCCTCGATCAGTCCCTGGAAATTGGCGCCGAGGTTGAGGATGTTGAAGCCGTTGGTCAGGGTATAGAGCACCAATGCGCCGGCAACGGTCTTCAGGACGCTGCCCGCGCCGCCAAAGAGGGACGTGCCGCCGAGGATCGCCGCCGCGATGACCGTGAGCTCCTCACCCTGCAGGGCGGTGGGGTTCATGGCGCCGAAGCGCGATGCGTAGAGCACCCCGGCAAAGCCCGCGGCCAGCCCGGACAGCACGAAGGCGCCGATCCGGTAGCCGTTGACGCTGATTCCGCAGAGTCTCGCCGCCTCGGCGTTGCCGCCGACCGCGTAAGTGCGCCGCCCGACGGTCGTGAAGTGGAGCACCAGCCAGACGAGCAGCGTGAAAGCCGCCATGTAGAGGATGGGATGAGGAAACGGTCCCGTGCGTCCGCTCTCGAAGTGGGTCATGGCAGTGAGCGCCGCGGGCGTCTGTACCATGAGCGAGCGGCCTCCGGTGACGACGAGCACGAGGCCGCGGATGGCCGTCAGCGTACCCAGCGTGACGATGAAGGCGTTGATACCGACCAGCTGCACCATGACGCCATTGAGGAGGCCCACCGCGCCTGCCACGGCAAGCGCGAGGAGCAGGGCCGGCCAGAAGCCGACCGCGTCCACCGCGCCGATCTGCACCGCCGCGGCAAGCGCCGCGACGGAAGCGACCGACAGATCGAAATTGCCGGTGATGAGCACCACCGTCATCGCGACGCCCATGAGGGCGACGGGCGAGGCCTGATAGACGATGTTGATCAGGTTGACGGCGCTGAGATAGCCCGGCCGTCCGAGAGCCGCGCACACGGCGGCGAGCGCCAGGATGATGAGGAGCAGCGCGTAGTAGACCCCGGCCTCGCGCAGGCCCAGCCACCGCGGCACTTCGGTCCTCATCCGGCCTCCGCCCGGACGTCGGGCCGGCCGCGGGCCGCGCCGGATGCGAGGAGCACCAGCTCCGCCTCGTCCGTCTCGCGGGCATGGCGTTCCGCGACGATGGCGCCCTCGCGCATGATGAGAATGCGGTCGGCGGCGGCCGCGAGCTCCGCGAGGTCCGAGGACACCCAGACGATCGCGACACCGCCCGCGGCGAGCTCGCGCATGAGGGCGAGGATCTGCGCCCTGGCGCCGATATCGATGCCGGCGGTCGGCTCATCGAGAAGGAGAAGGCGCGTCGGCCCGCAGAGCCAGCGCGCGATGCTGACCTTCTGCGCGTTGCCGCCGGAGAGCTCGCTGACCGGTGCGCCGGCGCCGGCCGTCCTGATGCCGAGGCGCGCGATCGCCCGCACCGCGGCGCCGGTCTCGGCGCCGGCGCGCAGAAAGAGTCCCCAGCGCGCGAAGCGCCCGAGGTGCGCCAGCGTCAGGTTGCCCGCGAGCGGCAACTCCGGTACGAGCGCCTGCTTCTGCCGGTCCTCCGGCACCAGCGCAATTCCCGCCGCGACGGCCGCACGCGGCGAGCGGCGCACGCGTCTGCCCTGGAGCCGCACTTCGCCGCGGGCCGAGCGGTCCGCGCCGAAGACGGCGTGCAGCAACTCGCTGCGCCCGGAGCCGAGGAATCCGGCGATCCCGAGCACTTCGCCGGCGCGGACCTCGAACGAGCAGGGCGCGAGGCGTCCGGGGCTCTCGAGCCCGATGATCTCGGCAACCTTGTGTCCGCCGGGCTCGTTCGCGGCTGCACGGGCGTCCGTCCGGCGCAACGGCCGCCCGACGATCGCCGCCGCCAGGGCCGGCTCATCGAGTGCGGCCGTGGCCGAGGACAACACCGCCGCACCGTCGCGCAGCACCGTGATCTCCCCGGTCAACGCCAACACCTCATCGAGGAAATGGCTGACGAGCAGCACCGCCCTGCCCTCGCCGGCGAGCCGCCGGATGGTGCGGTGCACCAGCCGCCGCTCGCCGGCCGCGAGCGATGCCGTCGGCTCGTCCATGACGATCAGGGACGCCTCGGCGGCCAGAGCCTGCAGGATGCCGACCATCTGCCGCTCGCCGATCGGCAGCGCCGCGACCGGCGCGTTCATGTCGAGCTCGTAGCCGATCGATGTCATCAGCCGGCGCAGCCGCACCGCGAGCGCGCGTGCGTCGTGACGCCATCCGCCCGGCTGCGCCAGGAACACGTTCTCCAGCACGGACAGCGTTCCCACCAGCGGAATCTGCTGATGCAGCGTCGCGATGCCCGCCGCGCGCGCCTGCGCCGGCCGGCTCCAGCTGACACGCTCGCCGCGCCACAGGATCCGGCCGGCCGTCGCCCGCGTTGCGCCCGACAGAATGCGGATCAGCGTCGACTTGCCGGCGCCGTTGGCTCCGAGAAGCCCGTGCACCGTGCCGTGGCGGACCGTGAGATCGACGCCCCGCAGGGCCGCGGTTCCGTTCGGGTAGACCATCTCCAGGCGCTCGAGCTGCAGCAGGGGCCTCGCGCTCATGCCGCGTGCCCTCACCATTGCGCCGGGCAGGCGCCGACATTGGCGCGCGTGATGCCCGGCGTGCGGTAGGTGATGAATGCCGCGTGCAGGGGCTTGCGGCCCGTGACGTCCCCGTACAGCGCATCGAAGGCCAACGCCCCGAGCTCGCGCGGCTCGTAGCAGACCGTGCCGTCGATCCGGCCCGCCTCCAGCGAGACGATCGCGAGCCGCGAGCCGCCGATGCCGACCAGCCGCGCCCGCGAGCCCGCCGAGCGCACGGCGCGGGCACAGCCCACCGCCATGTCGTCCGCCTCATTGAAGAAGATGTCGACGTCCGGATGTGCCGCGAGAATGTTCTGGCAGGCGGTGTCGGCACCGTCCGCCGTCCAGTTGCCGGGCTGCGAGGCGACGATGCGGTAATGCGCGTGCGCCGCATCGAGCGCCTGTCTGAACCCGGCGGCCCGCTGCAACACCTCGGGGAATCCCGGCGCGCCCTCGATGATCGCGATCCGCGCCACGCGATCGCGCGGCAACAGGGTCAGCGCCAGCCGCCCGGCCTCCTGCCCGGCGGCGACCTCATCCTGCGTCACCAGCGCCGTCAGCTTCGGATACACCTCGCGCAGCGGCCGTGTGTTGGGGTCACCCACCTGCGAGCCCACCGCCACGACGGGAATTCCCGCGGCGGCTGCCCGGCCCACCCAGCTCTCGGCGATGACCGAATCCAGGGGCATGAGCACGATGCCGGCGACCCGCTCCGACAGCAGATCATCGAGGTCGTTCGCCTGCTTCTGCACCTTGCCCTGCGCATCGAGCACGACGGCCACGACGCCCGCGCGTGCGGCCTGCTGTTGAAAACCCTGCGCGATCGCGGCGGCGAAGGGATAGCTGAGCCCGGCGCTCGAGAGGCCGAAGCGCAGCGGCGCCCCGGATGCCGAGGCCGCGGCGGCAGTTGCGCACTGGCCCAGCACTGCCGCGAGCGCCAGGAACATTGCCGCCGCCGACGCCCGCGCGCTCACGTCATGGCGCGGCCCCACGCCGCTCCACCAGGTAGAGATGCTCGCAGGCCAGAACGCACTCGCCCTTTTGGTTGGCGATCTCGACCGCTTCGACTACGATCCCATGGGTCTTGCGCTTGGGGTGATCCCGACGCTCGGTGATGCGTGCAGTGACGGTGAGCGTATCGCCTATGAATACGGGCCGGATGAAGCGCACGCGGTCATAGCCGTATGACATTGCCCGCGGATTGATGGTGCTCGCGGTCATGCCGATCCCGACGCTGAGCACCAACGTGCCGTGGGCAATGCGCTGCCTGAAATCCTGGGTGGCACACCACTGCGCATCCATGTGGTGAGGGAAGAAGTCGCCCGTCTGGCCGGCGTGGATCACGATGTCGGTCTCGGTCAGCGTGCGCCCGAGCGTGCGGCGGCTGAAACCGATCGCGTAATCCTCGAAATACTGCTCGACGATCATGGCTCGTCCCCGGCGGGGCGCGGTCCGAGCCGGCGCAGGATCTCTTCGTTGTCCGCGCCGAGGGCGGGCGCGCCCCGGGGCGAAGTCAGCACCTCGCCGTCCACTCGCAGCGGACAGCGCGTCGTGCGCATGACGCCGTGCTCGGGGTTCTCGATCTCCTGGGTCAGCTCGAGCGCCGTGAAGCCCTCGTGGCGCACCAGCTGCGGCCAGTCGAGCACCGGCGCACACCAGATGTCGGCCGGCTCGAGCAGCGCCAGCCAATGCGCGGTCGGCTGGCGCGCGAGGTGCTCGGCGAGCAGCGCCTTGATCGCGGCGCGGTCCCTGAACCAGGTGGCGGGGTCGGTATAGGGCTCGAGGGCCTTGCAGCCGGTGAGCTCGCCGAGCCTGCCCAGGGGCGCCATGGCGAGCGCGAGCCAGCCGTCGGAAGTCCGGTAGATCCCGTAGGGTGCGCCGAGATAGACACTCGCGTTGTTGACCGCATCGCGCGGCGGCTGGCGGCCGTCACCATTGAGGAAGGCCGTCAGCTGCTCGAACTGCATGTCGATGGCGGATTCCAGCAGGCTGACATCGACCCGGCCTCCCTGGCCGGTGCGGCCCCGGCGCACGAGCAGCGCCAGCACGCCCTGACAGAGCTGCGCCCCGGCCATGAGGTCGGCCATCGAGAGGCCGACGGGCACCGGCCCCTGCCCGGCATCGCCCGAGAGCCAGGCGAGCCCCGACAGGGCCTGCACCAGCAGGTCCTGCCCGGGCTTCTCCCGCCACGGCCCGGCGGCCCCGTAGCCGCTGATGGCGGCATAGACGATCCGCGGGTTGAGCCGGGCGACCGTATCGAAGTCGAGGCCGAGCCGGTCCATCACGCCCGGGCGGAAGTTGTGCACCATGACATCGGCGCCGCCGATCAGCGCCTTCACCCGCTCGAGGTCCGCCGGCGATTTGAGGTCCGCGGTGAAGCTCTTCTTGTTGCGGTTGATGGTGTGGAAAAGCGCGCTGTCGGCGCCGAAGGCCTGGTCCGCCAGCTGCAGCTGCCGGGCGAGGTCACCGCCCCGCGGCCGCTCCACCTTGATGACCTCGGCGCCGAGGTCGGCGAGCCGCAGGCAGCAGGAGGGCCCGGCCAGGAATTGGCTGAAATCCAGCACCAGGACCCCTGCCAGCGGACGCTTCTCGTCTGTGTGCGCTACCGTCAACCCCGATCCTCGCGTATAGTTTATATATAAATGCTATGTTCGTTAACAAACGATGTCAACCCGGCGACGGTCACCCTGCGCGGCATGACCTGGGATCACCCGCGGGGCTACGATCCGCTCGTCGCCTGCTCTGCCGTCTGGGAAACGCGCACCGGCGTGCGCCTCGAGTGGGAACGCCGCTCGTTGCAGGACTTCGAGTCGTTTCCGGTCGCCGAGCTCGCGCAGCGCTACGATCTGATCGTGATCGATCATCCGCATGTCGGGCAGATCACGCGCGAGCACTGTCTCGTGCCGCTCGATGACGGCGCGGAAATCGCGCGCCTCGGGAAGGAGTACGTCGGCGCCTCGCTCGCGAGCTATGTGTGGGAAGGGAGGCTCTGGGCGCTGCCCATCGATGCCGCGGCCCAGGTGCAGGCCTGGCGGCCCGACCGGCTCGCACGGCCGCCGGCGGACTGGCGGCAGATGCTCGATCTCGCCGCCACCGGCGCGGTGCTCTGCCCGCTGCGCCCCCCGCACGATCTCATGGCGCTCTTCACCCTGAGCGGGCTGTCGGGCAGCCCCGCACGGGTCGACGGCCCCGAGCTTCTGGCACCCGCCGCCGCGGGGGTCGCCTACGAGCTGCTGCGGGAGCTCGCCTCGCTCATCGAGCCCGCGTGCCTCGCGCTGGACCCCATCGCCGTGTTGGAACGCATGTCGCGGCCGGATTGCGCCTGTGTCTGCTCGCCGCTCATCTATGGTTATGTCAGCTACTCGCGTGCCGGCGCCAACGGCGGCGCCCGCGCGGCGATCGCCTTCGGCGACCTGATGCCGCTCATGCCGGGCGGGCGGCCCGCCGGGTCGGCGCTCGGCGGCACGGGCATCGCCGTCTCCGCCCGCTCGCCGCATCGGCAGGCCGCCATCGAGTTCGCGTACTGGGTGGCGGGCCGGGAGGCGCAGCGCGGACCCTACCTCTCGGGCGGCGGCCAGCCCGCGAGCGCCGCCGCCTGGGAAGATGCCGCCGCCAACGGCGGCGCGCTCGATTTCTATCGCAACACCCGCGCGACGCTCGAGAGCGCGTGGCTGCGCCCGCGCCAGGCGGGCTACATGCGTTTCCAACAGGCGGCCGGCGCACGGCTGCTGCAGGCGCTCGAGTCGGGCGAGCCGGCGCGCAGCGTCATCGCCGCGATCAATCGCTTGTTTGACGGAGCGCAGGCATGAACCGACGGACCTCCAGACGGGCATTCCTGCGCGGTGTCGCATCGGTGGCCGCCGCCGGCGCCATCGCACCCGAGCTGTGGGCGTCCCCGCGCGCTGCCGGTCAGCGGCTGTGGGACTTCGGCTACGGCGGCGTCGAGCTCACCGGCGGTCCGCTCAAGGCGCAGTACGACTTCATCCATGCCCACTACCTCGGGCTCGACAACGACCGCCTCCTCAGGGTCTACCGCCGCCATGCGGGCCTCGCCGCCCCCGGCCTCGACATGGGCGGCTGGTACGGCGAGGACGGCTTCATCCCGGGCCACTCCTTCGGCCAGTACGTCTCCGGCCTGGCACGGCTCGGACGCAGCACGGGAGACGCCGCCTGCCATCGGAAAGTCGCGCAGCTCATCGACGGCTTCGCCGCCACACTCGCTGCCAACCCCGATCCGTACGCCGGACCCGGCGCGCAAAAGGTCTGGCCGGCGTACGTGCTCGACAAGCACATCATCGGTCTGCTCGATGCCTCCACGTTGAGCGGGGTCGGACGCGCCCGCTCGCTGATACCGGAGGTCGTCCGCGGCGCCCTGCCCTTCATCTCCCCGGTCAGCCGCGACCGGGTCGGCGTCAAGACACCGCCTTACGACGAGACCTACATCCTGCCGGAGAACCTGTTCGCGGCCGCGCGGCTGACGGGCGATCCGCGCCTGCGGCAGCTCGCGGTCAAATACCTCCTCGCTGCGCCCTACTTCGATCCGCTGGCGGCCGGCGATGATGTCCTGCCCGGCCGGCACGCCTACAGTCACGTGATGGCATTGAGCTCGGCGGCGCGCGCCTATGTCGAGCTCGGCGATCCGCGCTACCGCGCCGCCGCCGTCAACGGCTGGAAATTCCTGCAGATGCAGCGCTACGCCTCCGGCGGCTGGGGCCCCGCGGAGACGCTCGTGCGCCCCGGCACAGCCGATCTCGCCAACAGCCTGACCACGACCGCCGATCATTTCGAGACGCCGTGCGGCGCCTACGCGACCCTGAAGCTGGCCCGCTATCTGATGCGCTTCACCGCCGACGCGCGCTATGGGGATGGTCTGGAGAGAGTCCTCTACAACGGCATGCTCGCGGTCCGGCGGCCGGACTCCGCAGGCAACTCGCCGTACTACTCGAGCTACAACCCCGGCGCGAGCAAGGTCTTCTATCCGGCGAAATGGCCCTGCTGCTCGGGCACCCTGGCGCAGGGTGTCGCCGACTACGTGCGCAACGTCTACTTCCAGGCGCCAGGCGCGATATACGTCAATCTCTTCACGCCGTCGCGGGTGAAGTGGTCCGTCGCCGAACGCCGCGTCAACCTCGTGCAGGAAACCGACTATCCAGCGAGCGAGCATATTACGTTGGACGTCGACGCCGACGCCCCCACGGCGTTCGCCGTCATGATCCGCATTCCGGGATGGCTGCGGCAGGATCCGGAGATCCGCATCAACGGCCGGCTTGCGGCCGTGGCAGCCACGCCCGGCACTTTCGCCGCACTGCGGCGCACGTGGAAGCGCGGCGACCGGATCGAGCTGCGGCTGCCGCAGGCGTTCCGGGCGGAACCCGTCGACGGCTCGCATCCCAACATCGTGGCGATGATGCGGGGGCCGCTCATGTATTGCGCGCTCGACTTCCGCGGGCCGGCCCCGGCAGCCCCGCCGGCAACCCCGCTGGCACAGCTGACGAGCGCCGCGCTCGATCCGGTCGCCGGCACCCGCCAGAGCTACATGCAAGCGAACAGCGCGCAGCAGACGATCTTCGTACCGTTCTACACCGTTCAGAATGAATCCTACGATGTCTACTTCCAGCGCACCTGACACGCCCTCCCGCGTCACCGCGCGATACTGGATCGAGACCGCGCGTCCCCTCGAGGAGGCCGCCGCCTCGATGGCGGGCGAGCAGTCCACCGGCACGTTCGTGCGCGTTGCGGGGGAGACCGAGGAGCTGCGCGAGCGCTTCGGCGCGCGCATCGAGTCGCTCGTCGGGCTCGGCGACGCGGCAGCGCCGTCGCTCCCGGGCGCCTGGGCGCCGCCCTCCGGTGCCGTCCGACGGCGCACCGCGGAAGTCACCCTCTCCTGGCCGCTGCACAATTTCGGGCCCTCGCTGCCCAACCTGCTGGCCGCCGTCGCCGGCAACCTCTGGGAGCTCGAGGCTTTCTCCGGCATGCGGCTGCTCGATCTCTCGCTGCCGCCCGAGTTCCTCGCGCGCTACCGCGGTCCCGGGTTCGGCATCGCGGGAACGCGCGACCTCACCGGCGTGCGCGCCCGGCCGCTCATCGGCACGATCATCAAGCCGAGCATCGGCCTTTCGCCCGCGGCCACCGCGGAGCGCGTCGCGCAGATCGCCGCGGCCGGCATCGACTTCGTCAAGGACGACGAGCTGCAGGCCGACGGGCCGCAGTGTCCCTTCGAGGAGCGCCTGCGCGCCGTGATGCGCGTGCTCGATGCTCACGCCGACAGGACGGGCAAGCGGGTGATGTACGCGGTCAACATCACCGGCGAGATCGATGAGATGCTGCGCCGGCACGATCAGGTCGTGGCCCGCCACAACACCTGCGTCATGGTCAGCCTGAACAGCGTCGGCCTGCCGGCACTCGCGGCGCTGCGGGCGCACTGCGAGGTGGCGATCCACGGTCACCGCAACGGCTGGGGGCTCCTCGGCCGCTCGCCGGCCATCGGCATCAGCTTCATCGCCTGGCAGAAGCTCTGGCGGCTCGCGGGCATCGATCACGTGCACGTCAACGGCCTGCGCAACAAGTTCTGCGAGAGCGACGACTCGGTGATCGCCTCGGCGCGCGAGTGCCTGACACCGATGTTCCCCCCGCCGCATGCGGGCTGTCGGATCATGCCGGTCTTCTCCTCGGGCCAGTCGGCGCTGCAGGCGCCGGACACCTACCGTGCCCTCGGCTCGGTCGATCTCATCCACGCGTGCGGCGGCGGCATCATGGGACATCCCGGCGGCATCGCCGCGGGCGTCAGGAGTCTGCATCAGGGTTGGGAAGCCGCGGTTGCCGGCGTTCCGCTGGCCGAATACGCGCGCGCACACCGTGAGCTCGCCGAAGCGATCGCGGCGTTCGGCGGCTGATGGCGTGCCCGTGACCCGGCCTCTCTACGCCTACTATGGCGATGACTTCACGGGCTCGACCGACGTGCTCGAGGCGTTGTCGCTCGGCGGCGTGCGTACCGTGCTCTTCACCGGCATGCCCACGGAAGCGCACCGGCGGGAATTCGCCGACTGTCAGGCGCTCGGGATCGCCGGCGAGAGCCGCAGCCGTCCGCCGGAGTGGATGGATGGGCATCTGCCGGGCGTTTTCGAGCGGCTGGGCGCGCTCGGCACGCCCATCATCCACTACAAGACCTGCTCGACGTTCGACAGCTCCGTGCAGATCGGCTCGATCGGGCGCGCGCTCGAGATCGGCCGCGAGACGCTGTCGCCGTCTTTCGTGCCGATAGTGGTCGCGGCGCCGCATCTGCGCCGTTACGTCGCCTTCGGCAATCTGTTTGCGGCGGCAGGCGGGACGATCTGCCGCATCGACCGCCATCCCACCATGCGGTCTCATCCCGTGACGCCGATGTATGAGTCAGACCTGCGTCGCCACCTGGCGGCGCAGACACGGCTGCCCATCGGACTCGTCGATCTCACGGCGTTTGCCCATGGCCACGCGCCAGCCGCCCTGGCGGAATGCCTTTCACGAGGCGATGCGGCCGTGCTGTTCGACGGTGTGAGCGACGGGGAGCTCGAGGAGACCGGCCGCCTGCTGTGGCGCAGCGCCCGGCGGCAGCCTCTCTTCTGCGTAGGCAGCTCCGGTCTGACCTATGCACTCATGTCGGCGTGGCGCAGGGCGCACGTGATTGCCGATGAGGCCGTCGGCACGAGCGCCGCACCCCTCGAGACGCTCCTCGTGATGAGCGGCAGCTGCTCTCCTGTGACGGAGCGTCAGATCCGAACGGCCCTCGCCAACGGTTATCACGGCATATCTCTGGATTCGCAATCCGCGCTCGGGGAAGCGGTGACTCATCTGCGCGCGGGACGAAGCACCGTCATCTACAGTGCCCTTGGAGCCCTGCCTGCCGCGGCGCAGCCGGGGGGCGAGGCACTCGGCCGGCGCGCGGGCGAGTTGCTTCGGCGTATCCTGACGGAGACGCGCGTGCGGCGTGTCGTGCTGGCTGGGGGCGATACGTCGACCCACGCAGTCGCCCAGCTCGGAATTCACGCGCTCACGTGGGCCGCGAGCCTGGAGCCCGGCGCGCCGCTCTGCCGCGCGCACTCGCAGCTGCCGGAGCTCGACGGCCTACAACTCGTCCTCAAAGGGGGCCAGGTCGGGAGCGACGACTTCTTCGAGCGCGTGCGGCTCTGGCGTTAGGCCCGCCGTACAGTCCACTCGCGAAAACACGATCGCCGCGATCAGCACCATCACCGCGACGATCCGCAGCGGCAGCTCGTAGTTGCCGCTCGCGCCCACGAGATAGCCGAAGACCAGCGTGCAGAGCACCCCGCCCGCCTGGCCCGCCGTGTTCATCATCCCGGTCGCGAGGCCGCCGTGCGGTCCGCCGATGCTCATGCACATCGCCCACGCCGCCGGCAGCATGAGGTCCATCACCGCGAAACCGGCGCTCGAGAGCGCGATCACGGCAAGGTGGCTGCGCGCGAGACTCATGAGGAAAAGGAGCGCCGCGCCCACGGCGAGACAGCCGAACGTCAGGGCACGCGAGGCGGTGCGCATTCCGATGCGCACGCCCAGCCGGTCGCAGAGCACTCCGCCGATGAGATTGCTGGTCATGCCGAGGAAGAAGGGAATGGAGGCGTAGACGCCCATCTGCCGCAGCGAGAAATGCCCCGCGTGCAGCAGCCAGCTCGGATACCAGTTGAAATAGAACCAGGTGCCGCAGCCGTAACAGCCGTAGGCGAGCACGATGAGCCAGAGCTGCCTCAGTCCGAGGAGCTTCCTCCAGGCGGCGCCGTGGCGGCCGCGCTGCCCGGCGGCGCCGATCTCCTCGAGCTCCGCGGCGCCGATGCCCGGCTGCCCGGCCGGATCGTCGCGGTACCAACGCCACCAGAACACCGCCCAGACGGCGCCCACCGCCGCCAGCACCCAGAACACCGCGCGCCAGCCGAGGCTCACCGCGAGCGGCACCAGCAGCAGCGGCGCCAGCGCGCCTCCCAGGCGGCTCGCGCCCCAGACGATCCCCTGGCCGCGGGCCCGCTCCCGCGCCGGCAGCCACCGCCACAGGACCCCGGCGGCGTTGGGATAGGCTCCCGCCGAGCCGATGCCGAAACAGAAGCGCACGATGACCAGCTCGAAGAAGCGCGAGCCGGCGCCGGTCAACGCGGTGAAGGCGGACCACCAGGCGGCGATGCGCGCGAGCTCCCGCCGCTGGCCGTTGCGGTCGCCCATCGCGCCGGAGGGAATCTCGAAGATCCCGTAGGCGATGACATAGGCGCTCAGCACCCAGCCCCAGTCGGCGGCGCCGATCCCGAGGTCGCGCCGGATCCAGGGCGCCAGGACCGCGATCGCCGTCCGGTCCATGAACGTGATGACCGAGACGACGCCGAGCAGCGCGACGACGCCGTAGCGCTTACGCATCCTCAGTTCGGTCGCAGGCGCGCAAGTCTTTCGCGGATGTAGTCCATCGCAAGCGCGGGGCTCGACAGCACGGGTGCGGTGATCGCCTCGGGAGGCAGCCGATCGGCCACGCGCGCCATGGACGCCTGCGCCAACACGATGACATCGACGTCGCCCAGCTTGTTGATCATGGCTTTCGCCACCAGCGCATCGTGCGTCTCCGTATCGCCCGCCAGCACCGCATCGAATGCGCCCTCGCACAGGCACTCGACGAGCTCCACTTCCTTGCCCGCCGCCTTTGCCTTGCGCAGCAGGAGCTCCGATGTCGGCTCGAGCGTCGTGCGCAGCGTCGCCGCGACGCCGATCCGCCTGCCCTTGGCCACCGCCGCATCGGCCATCGGCTCGTCGACCCGCAGGATCGGCTTCGGGAACCGGCCCTGGATGAGATCCACCGCCGGCCCGATGGAGGAGCAGGTGACCATGACGAGCTCCGAGCCCATCTTGAAGCTCGCTTCGGCGAAAGTGACGATCGCATCGATGGTCGGCTGGCGGACCTTGCCCGCCTCGATCGTGTCCTTGATCATCGACTCGTTGATGATCTGCGTGACCTTGACCTCGGGCAGCCGGTCGCGGCAGAGCGGCGTGAACACCTGCACCATCAGCGGCGCGGTGTGGATGAGGCAAATCCTTCGAGGTGTCATGCTCGTCTCCTCAGCTCGTATCTTCCGGCGCCGAGCTCGACCGCGAAGCGCGAGCCCTGGCTGCCGATGAGTCTCCGCGCCGCGGTCCCCAGGGGTCGGCCCCCCTCCAGCCAGTCGTGCGGCCGGCCCGGCAGCCGCACCTCCGCCGCCGAGTTGGCGGGCAGCTCGAGCGCGAGCTGCGTGAGTCCGTGCCGGTCGCCGCGGATCTCGGTCGCGATCGGCCCCAGGCAGGAGTCGTAGCGGGCGCGCACGCGGCCGATGCGCGGATCGAAGATCGGATCGACGGTGATGCGCCTGAAGCCCGGCTCCGCCTCGGCGATGCCGGCGAGACGGCGGTACATGAAGCCCACCACCGCGCCGAAGGCGTAATGGTTGTAGGAGTTCATCGCCACGTCGCCGACGTCGCCGTTCCAGCGCTCCCACATGGTGGTCGCGCCCTTGCCGATCATGTATCCCCACGAAGGATACTTCGTCTGCAGGAGCAGCGAGACGGCGAGCTTCCCGTGCCCGTTCTCCGCCAGCGCATCGAGCAGGTACGGCGTACCGAGAAAGCCGGTCGAGAGCCGCGTGCCGCGACGCTCGATGCCGGCCGCGAGCCTGTCAGCCGCGGCGCCCCGCAGCGCCTGCGGCACCAGCCCGAAGCGCAGCGCCAGCGAGTAGCCGGTCTGGCTGTCGTTACCCACCCGGCCGTCGGTCTGAACGAACTCCCGCGCGAACGCCTGCCCGATGTTGGCGCGCATCCTGGCGTAGCGGGCCGCATCGCCCGCATGCCCGATGGCCGCGGCCATCTCCGCCATGAGGCTCGCGCAGCGCGCCCAGAAGGCGGTCGCGACCAGCACCTTCGGCGTGGTCTCATCCGAGGGGCTCTTCGCATCCACCGACAGCCAGTCCCCGAGGTCGAGTCCGCGGCGGCGGCGCCAGATGAAGTCGGGGTTCGCCTGTGACACGAAATCCAGCCAGCGCTGCATCGGCAGCCAGTTCTCCTCGATCACCGCCGTGTCGCCGTACCGGCGATAGAGCGTCCACGGCAGGATGACCCCGGCATCGCTCCAGCCGGCGGTCACCATCTCCGGAAAGACGCGCGGCTGCGGGGTCACGATGGGAAAGGCGCCGTCGGGAGTCTGGCCGGCGCGCACCTCGGCCATGAACCGGCGGATGAAGGCATCGACGTCCATGTTGAATGCCGCCGCATCGAGGAACACCTGGATGTCGCCCATCCAGCCCATGCGCTCGTCGCGCTGCGGACAGTCCGTCGGCACGCCGAAGAAGTTGGAGCGCTGGCTCCAGAGCGCGTTGTGCCAGATCTGCTGTGCCAGCGGGTTCTCCAGCGACAGCGTCCCGGTCTGCCGCGCATCGGTATGCGCCACCAGCCCCTCGAGCGAATCGAGGCCGGGCCTGCCGGGAAAGCCCGTGACCTCCACGTAGCGGAAGCCGTGGTAGGTGAAATGCGGCTCGTAAGTCTCCACCGCCGGATCGCCGCGCAGCGTATAGGTGTCGGTAGCGCGGGCTCCGCGCAGGTTGGCCTGATCGACCTCGCCGTCCGCGCGCAGGATCTCCGCGAAACGCAGCCGCACGACGGTGCCCGCCGGACCCTGCGCGCGCAGGCGGCACCAGCCGGCGAAATTCTGTCCGAAGTCGAACACGTATGCGCCCCGCCGCGGCCGCGTGATCCTGCGGGCGGTGAGCGACTGCAGCGCCCGGATCGGCGGCCCGATCTGCGCCACCAGCCGCGTCTTCGGCGCCGCGCCCATTGCGGCGGGCCGCCAGGGGCTGGCCGCGACGTGTTGGCCCGGCTGAACGCACGCACAGCTCTCCGCGCGCGCATCATAGTCCTCGCCGTTGTAGATCTCCGAGGACCGCACGGCCGAGGCCGCAAGCCGCCAGCCCGAATCCGTCGCGATGATCTCGCGCCCGCCGTCCTCGTATTCCAACACCAGCTGCGCCAGGAAACGCCGCGGACTGTCATCGAAGGAATAGCGCGCGTTGTCCCACGTGAAGGCGGATGCGTACCAGCCGTCACCGATGAGGGCAGTGAGGTCGTTGTCTCCCTGTTTGAGGAGCGGCGTCGCATCGTGACATTGGTAGAGCACGTGATCCGTCGCCACCGAGATCTCGGGCGCCAGGCGCGCCGTACCCAGGCGTTGGCCGTTGATGTGGATCTCGTAGGCTCCGAGCGCCGTGGCATAGAGCCGGGCACGCGCCAGGGGCTTGGCGATGTTGAATTCGCGGCGCGCCCATTGCGCCGCCCGCGGCGGCCGCGGGTCGCACGGCCGGATCGAAGCCGGCGCCGCGCGCGGCCAGGACCCATCGTCGAATTCCAACGCCTGCCAGCCCGGCGGCGCGCTGCTCGAGGCGCGCCAGTCGGCGCCCGTCAGCCTGCGGATATCGCCGCCGGTCTCGCGCACCTTCACCAGCGCCGCCACGGCACCCGCGGTGGCCGGCAGGAAGCCGCCGATCTCCGCCTTCGCCTGCACCGCGACGACGTGCACACCCGCCTCGACGGGCAGCGGCAGGCGCAGCATCGTTCCCCAGAAAACCTGCGCCGGCAGAGCGATCGGCTTGCCGTCGATCCAGACACCGAGAAGGTCATCCTTCGCGGCAACGAGCAGCTCTGCCGCCGCGGCGGCCGCGCGCAGCTCGACCCGGCAGCGGAACTGCTGCGGGCCTGCCGCGAGCGGCGCGGCATCACTCCAGATCCAGGACACCGCCTGGCGGTCCGCGCGCTCCTCCGGATCCTCGATGTCGAGCCATTCCCCCTGCCAGTCCGACGGGTCGAGCAGCCCCATCTCGAACCACGACGCGGCGCTTTCCGCCGCAGCACGGCCGGCAACGTCCCACACCTGCACGCGCCACCAGACACGCTGTCCTGAATGCAGCACCTCGCCGTCGTAGGCGATCTCGAAGCAGCGATCGGAAGGCACGCGTCCGCTGTCCCACAGATCGGCCGCACCCGCCTCCAGACGCTTGCGGGTCGATGCCGCGGTCACCCGATAAGCGCTCTGTCCTGCACCGCGTCCGCCGCCCGTCAGCGCCCATGACAGGCGCGGCCTGGAGACTTCCACTCCCAGCGGACGCTCGACACGCTCGGTCCAGACGCGTCCTACGGCGAGCGGCGCCTGATCGGCGGGCGCCTCGCCCTGCGCATCCGCCGCCGCGGCAGGCGCAGTCCGCAGGAGAGTCGGCCCGGCGGCAAGGATGCCCGTGCCGAAGAGAAGGCGTCGGCGGTTGATCCTGGTCATCGGCGTGCCAGCGCCGCGTGCGTCGAACCAGGTGCAAACAGCCGTTGGAAGGCAACCTCAGCCATAACGGCATATCCCGCGTCGTTGGGATGCAGGTCATCACCGCACTGATCGGCCCCGAGGTAGTGCAACGGGCTTGCCGGATCGCGCAGCGCCGCATCGAAATCGACGACACCCTCGAACCCCCGCCCCTCGCGGATCCACGCATTGACCGCCTCGCGCACCTTCTCTCCCTGCGGGCGCGAGTAGGTGGCCCCTTCATAGGGAAGGAGCGTGCCGAGAAAGACTTTCAGCCCGCGCTCATGCGCGCGCCGGATGAGATCCTGATAGGCGCCGATGATGTCCGCGGCCGTGAGCGGCCCGCCGTTGCCGGCCGGATCGAAGGCCCAGCCGATGTCGTTGATGCCCTCGAGCAGCAGGATGGCCCTGACACCGCTGATGTCGAGCGCATCGCGCCCGAAGCGCGCGAGCGCCTTGGGACCGGCGCCGTCGTGCAGCAGCCGGTTGCCACTGATCCCGGAATTGATGACGACCCAGGACTCGCTGCCGCGCTGCGCGGCGAGCAGGGCCGCGAGCCGCTCCGGATAGTCCCGGTGAGTGCCTTCGGTGGCGCATGCGCCCTCGGTGATGGAGTCGCCGAAGGCCACCAGCACCTGCGGCGGGGCAGCCGTCTCGATGTCGACGCCGCTCACCAGTCCCGGCGCCTGCGAGCGTGCGGCCTGCGGCCAGACCGGCTCCGCCGCATGATCGCCCGGGGGCGAGATCTGGAGGTTGAACAGGTGTCCCGCCGGGGCGGCGCCGCTCGGATAGTAGACGGAGACCGCGAGATCCTGGAAGCGGCGGACTTTGAGGTCGACCGGATCGCTGACGAGCGCCTCGCCTGTCGGGATGGTTGCGCCGGGCTTGCCGCCGAAGGTGACCGCACGGTCCGTCCCGGGCTCGGTCACCCCGTTGGGCGATGCAAGCGCCACGTGCACCTCGCCAAAGCTCAGCGGTCCCAGGCCGAGCTCGTCGGTCAGGCGGATGCGCACGCGATCGCCCGCGGCCTCGAGCTGCACGACCTGACGGACGGTCTGGTGGCTGAAGGTGCGGACCTGATTGCAACTCCAGACGGCCGTCGGCGGAAACGGCGGCGAGTACCAGGCGGCCACCCATGCCGCCGCGAGGATCGCGGCCTTCATCCGCGCACCACGAGCATGTTACCCACGCCGATGATGACGGTAGCGCCTATCAGGATGACCAGACCCAACGTCATGACGCCGAGGCTGCGCGCGCTCGCGCCTTTCCACTCCTTCAGGGCCAGCCCCCAGAGCGTCGCGAAGATGATGATGCTCGACATATGCAGGGTCCAACTCGAGAAGCCGTAGCGCCCCATCTGACTTTCCCCCATGGTGTAGAAGAAGAACTGCAGGTACCACGCCGTGCCGCCGAGCGCGCAGAGGAGATAGTTGCGGGTGAGGGGCACGTCCGGGCTCACGGGCTGGCGGGCGCTGCCGTTGCGGGCGATGAGATACGCGCACCAGACGGCGTTGGTCGTGAACCCCCCGAGAAGAACGACCACCAACACCGGCAGCCCCTGGGAGAGAGGGTCCGTGCCGTGCGCCAGCGTCAGACGCTGGATCGGACCCCCGGCATCGAGCCCGTAGGCGAAGCAGCTGCTCATGATGCCGGAGAACACCGCCACCGCGACGCCCTTGCGGAAATCCTTGGCCTGCGGCTGCCCGGTGTCGCCCGCCGGCAGGTCGAGGTGCAGCGCCGCCTGCTCGAGCTCCTTGTCGTGCCCCGCCTTGCCGACGACGGCGATTCCGGCGAGGGCGATGGCGACGCCGCCCAGGACGATGAGTCCACCCCTCGTATGGATCAGGCTGCCGAAGAGCTCCCCGCTGACGAGCGGCGGGATCAGCGTCCCGAACGCCGCGGTCAACCCGAGGGCGATCGCGGTGCCGAGGGAGATCCCGAGATAGCGTACGGTGAGGCCATACGTCAGCCCGCCGAAGCCCCACAGGAAGCCGAAGAGGTAGCAGAGCGCGAGCGTCCGCGGCGGCGTGGCGGCGAGGACCGCCAGCAGGTCGTGGCTGCGCAGCCCGGCGAAGAGCCACGGCGCGATGATCCAGCTGAAGAGGCCGCCGAGCAGCCAGAACACTTCCCATGACCAGCCGCGCACCGAGCGGTACGGCACGTAGAAGCTCGCGGACGCGAGGCCGCCCAGCCAGTGGAAGAAGACCCCGAGCAGTGGATTGGGGGTCATTGAATGCGATAGATCCGCTCGGCGTTGCGGGCGAAGAGCCTGGCCCGCTCCTCCTCGCTGGCGCCGGCCAGCAGCGACCGATAGGCGTCGTAGAAGGCCGCCGCGGTCCCGAACAGGCGGTCGACGGGGAAGTTGCTCGCGATCATGACGCGGCCGGCGCCGAAGATCTCGAGCGTCTCGTGAACGAAGGGCTTCAGGCTGTCACGGGTCCAACGCCAGTCGAGCATCGCGAGGCCGGACACCTTGACCGACACGTTGGGTTGCGCGGCCAGCGCCCGCAGGCCGGCGCGCCAGGCTTCCACGCCGGCGGTGTTCCTGTCGAGCGGCATGCCCGTGTGGTTGAGGATGACCGGCGTATCGGGATGCCGGGCGGCCAGGCGCGCGGCGGCGGCCATCTGGGCCGGGTAGATCTGCAGGTCGAAGGAGAGGCCGTGCCGGGCGAGGAGCGCGAAGCCCTTGCGCCACGACTCGTCGGCGAGCAGGTCGCGCGGTGTGTAGCTCTTGCCGGGGTCCGGGTGCCAGTTGAGGATCTGGCGGATGCCGCGCACGTTGGCATGGGCGGCGTGTTGCTCGAGGAGCGCCGCGGCGCCGGGCTTTTCCAGCTCCGCGTGGGCGACGATGGCCTGGGGGAAGCCGCGGACGTCGGCGATGCTCTGCAGCCAGCGCGTCTCGGCCACGGAGGCGGCGGGGTCGGCGCCGGCTTCCACGTGGACGGCCTTGAGGACGCGCACGCGGCTGTCGTTCGCGGCCAGGTCCCGCAGATAGTCATCGAGCAGATAGTTGCGGGCGATGGAGGAGACATCGCCCGTAATGCCCACCGGCAGCGGCGGTGTCAGCCAGGGATAAGGGATACGGGACAGGTCCCACAGGTGCATGTGGGCGTCGACGATCTGAAGCTCGGGTTTCACCGGCTTGCGCTCCGGTCAGTAGGTGGTGCGGCCGCCGGAGATGTCGAAGGTGGCGGCGGTGGAGAAGGAACACTCTTCGCTGGCCAGCCAGCAGACCAGGGCGGCCACTTCCTCCACCTCGCCGAGGCGCCCCATGGGGATCTTGGATTTCATGTAGTCGATCTGCGATTGCGGCAGTTGGGTCAGGATGGGGCTCTTGAAGGTCGCCGGGGTCACGCAGTTGACCCGGATGCCGCTCAGGGCCAGCTCCTTGCCGAGGGACTTCGTGAGGCCGATGACGCCGGCCTTGGCCGTGGAGTAGGCGGAGGCATTGGGGTTGCCTTCCTTGCCGGCGACGGAGCTGATGTTGACTATGCGGCCGTAGTCGTTCTTCAGCATCAGCGGGACCACGGAGCGGCAGCTGTTGAAAATGCCGTGCAGGTCGACGTCGATGACCCGGCGCCATTCCTCGACGGGATACTCCCACAGCGGCGCCGTGGGGCCGGTGATGCCGGCACTCGCGATGAGGATGTCGAGCCGGCCGCAGGCGCGGAAGGTGGCTTCGGCCGCACGGGCCACTGCCGCGGCATCGGCCACGTCGACCCGTGCGGTCTGGGCATTGGGAATGTTGGCGGCCGCGGCGGCGAGCGCGCCGTCATCGCGATCCCACAGGAAGACGCGGCCGCCTTCAGCAGCGATGCGGGCGGCGGCGTCCCTGCCGACGCCGGAGGCGCCGCCGGTGACCACGGCGACGCGCTGTTGGAAGCGTCCCGAATAGAGCGTCATGCTTCTCCTCCTCCGGTCAGGTGCGGCGCCAGGGGATCACGGACTGGCGTTGCTCACCGAGCCTGGCGATGCCGAGCCGCATCGTGTCGCCGGCCTTGAGGTACATCGGCTCCGGCTTGCGGCCCATTCCGACCCCGGGCGGTGTGCCGGTGGTGATGATGTCGCCGGGCTCCAGGGTCATGAAGTGGCTGACATAGCTGACGATCCTGGCGACGGAAAAGATCATGGTGCGGGTGTTGCCCGTCTGCATGCGTTGCTCATTGACGTCGAGCCACATGTCGAGGCTCTGCACGTCGCCGACCTCGTCGCGGGTCACCAGCCAGGGACCGACGGGGCCGAAGGTGTCGCAGCCCTTGCCCTTGTCCCAGGTTCCGCCGCGCTCGATCTGGTACTCGCGCTCGGAGAGGTCGTTGATGACGCAGTAGCCGGCGACGTGCTCGAGCGCGTCACCCTCCTCCACGTACCGCGCCGTCGTGCCGATCACGACGCCGAGCTCGACCTCCCAATCGGTTTTCTTCGATCCGCGCGGAATCATGACCTCGTCGTTCGGACCCTGGAGGCAGCTCACCGCCTTGGTGAAGACCACGGGCTCGGCCGGGATCGCGAGATTCGATTCGGCGGCGTGATCGGCATAGTTCAGGCCGATGGCGATGAACTTGCGGGTGCCGGCGAAGGGCACGCCGAGGCGCGGGCTGCCGGGCGCGGCGGGGAGCGACGCCGGATCGATGGCTGCGAGACGCTTGAGCGCCGCCGGCGACAGATGCTGCGGCGTCAGGTCGGGAATGGTGCCCGTGAGAGAGCGGATGCGGCCGTGGGCGTCGAGAATTCCGGGCTGTTCGTGGCCGGCGGGGCCGTAGCGCAGCAGTTTCATGGGGCTCCTGGAGGTGAAGGGGCTGAGCGCTCAGCCGTGCGGATAGGGCCGGTGCAGGGGCAGGGAGCGGTTGAGCTCCACGCCGAACCCCGGCGCGTCTGGCAGCTTCAGGCGGCCGTTGACGGGCACCGGCTCGCCCAGAAGCTGCGGATGGAACATGGGCACCACGCGGTCCGCCTCCGGCGCCATCATCAGGAACTCGGCGAACGGGCTGTTGTGGCGGGTGATGACGAAATGATAGCTGTAGACGCTCGAGCCGTGGGGCACCACCGCCACGCCGCGGCTGTCGGCGAGCGCGGAGATCTTCAGCAGCTCGGTGATGCCGCCGCACCAGCCGACGTCCGGCTGGATGATGTCGCAGCACTCCATCTCGAGGAGCATGCGGAATCCCCAGCGGGTGGCCTCGTGCTCGCCGGTGGTCACCAACATGCCGGCGGGGATGCTACGCTTGAGCTGCGCATAGCCCCAGTAATCGTCCGGTGACAACGCCTCCTCGATCCACTTGAGCCCATGTTCGCGCGCGCCATGCGAGAGCCGCACCGCATACGGAAGATCGAGGCTCATCCAGCAATCGAGCATGAGCCAGAAATCGGGCCCGACGCGCCCGCGCATCTGCCCCAGCGCCTCGAGGTTGCGCTTCAGCCCCGCCTCGCCTTCCGCCGGCCCGTGGTGCAGCGGCAGCTTGCCGCCGATGAAGCCCATCTGCTTCGCCAGGTCGGGCCGCGCGCCGGTCGCGTAGAAGACGAGCTCATCGCGCACCGCCCCGCCGAGGAGCTGGTACACCGGCTCGCCGCGCAGCTTGCCGAGCAGGTCCCAGAGCGCCAGGTCGACGCCGGAGATGGCGTTGACGACGAGCCCCTTGCGCCCGTAGAACTGGGTGGCGAAATACATCTGGTCCCAGATCTTCTCGATGGCGGCGGGATCGCGCCCTTCGAGGAAGCGGGCGAGATGGCGCTCCACGATGAAGGCGGCGGGCTCCCCGCCCGTGGTGACGGCGAAGCCGGTCGTGCCGTCGGCGGCCTCGATCTCCACCACCAGGGTGCCGAGCACGTTGATGCCGAAGCTGCGGCGGCTCTGCCGGTACTGCGGGTAGCGGCTCATGGGAGTCGCGATGTGATCGTCGATCCAGTGCCCGCCCTGCTGGTCGTGGTAGTCGGCGCCGCCGCCCCGAAGCACATACGCGCGGACCTGTCTGATCGCAGGGAAGCTCATGGAGTCGCCGTGGTTGCGGCCGGAAGGCCCGTCCCACATACTAATACGGGCACCATATAATGAGAAGCACGCGCACCATCCCGGGACCGGAGCAGGCCGAGGCGCAGCCGGCCGCGGACTCGCGCGGCGAGGATCGCGCGCGCCTCGGCAGTCAGACGCTGCTGCGCGGGCTCGATGTGATCGATGTCGTCGCCGCCGGCCCGATCAAGCTCGGCGATCTGGCCGCGCGCCTCGGCCTCACCCGCAGCACCACCCACAGGCTGGCCTCCGCCCTCACCGACCGGCGCTATCTGAGCTTCGTGCCGCACAGCGGCTACAGCCTGGGACCGAAGCTCCTCGAGCTCGGCTTTCGCGTGCGCGACGAGCTCGACCTGCCGCGCGTCGCCGCGCCGCACCTGGAGCGTCTCGCCCTGCTCACCGAGGACACGGTGCACCTCGGCGTCCTCGACCGCAGCCGCGTCCTCTATCTCGACAAGGTCCCGGGCAAGCGGCGCATCAACATCAGCTCGCGCATCGGCGAGCTGCAGCCGGTGACCTCCACCGGTCTCGGCAAGGCGCTGATCCTCGATCTCGATGAGGACGCGTGGCTCGAATTCTTCCGCGCCGAGCGCGGCGAGGCCGGCCGGGCGGGCCCGCGGCGGCGCGCGGAGATCTCGCAACAGGAATGGCTGGCGCGCATGCGCGGCTACGTGCAGGCCGGCTATGCCTTCGACCTGGAGGAGAACGAGGACCAGATCCGCTGCATCGCCGCGCCCATCCGCGATGTCGCCGGCCGCACCATCGCCGCCATCAGCGTCTCGAGCGCCGCCCAGTACATGAGCGATCATCGCATGCAGGCGTTGAGCAAGGACGTCATGGCGGCCGCGCATCGGGTCAGCGAAGGCCTCGGTTGGACCGGCCGTCACCCGGCGCAGCCCGCGGGCTCCGATGCCGCGGCAGCGGCGCCCAAGGCGCGCGCCCGCCGGCGCAGCGGCGGCCGCCGCAGGTAACGGGCTCACCGCCTACAGGTCCACGCGCGCGATGCTGCTCACCGTCACGGGCCCCAGCAGACCCGCGGGCGAGGGCTCCGCTCCCGGGCCGCCGGGCAGCCACGGCTGTCCCTTGCGCAGCATCGGCACGACGAAGGTCGCACGCTCCGCGGCCGGCTTGCCGTAATCCCCGATCAGGCGGTTGCGCCAGGTGTTGGTGACCCGCAGGGTGAGCGAATTGCGGCCCGCGCGCGCCGCGGCGGTGATCTCGACGGCGAACGGAGGCTTCCACAGCACGCCGAGCTCCCGGCCGTTGATCCGGACCGCCGCCATCTCCCGCACCTCGCCGAGGTCGAGCCAGAGCGAGTGCCCGGGGGCGAGGAGCGCCGCAGGCAGATCGAACATCGTCCGATAGAGCGCCGTGCCGGAGAAGTAGCGCGCCTCGGGATCGCGCAGCCCGGTCCAGGAGAGGAGCCTCGGGAGGCTCACCCGCACGGACCGAGCCGTGCGGCCCCCGTGCGCTCCCGTCCGCCCTGGAAATGCCAGCTGCCACGGGCCCCGCAGCGCCAGCGGCCGCGGCAGCTGCGCCAACTCCAGCGGCCGGTGCTTGCCTGAGGCGCGCCGCAAACTCCAGCGTCCCGGCGAGGACACCAGCGCGTGCGCCCTACCGTCCGATTCCAACACACGCACGGCATCGGTGCTTGCGACGCCATGTTCGCCCTGAGCCGGCGCGATCGACACGAAATGCGATTCCCCATGCGAACGGCGCGCGAACAGCACGAACGCCGAGCCGCCCGGGTCGAGCTGCAGCGGCACGACGGTGCGGCCATTTTCCTCACGCCACAGTCCCAGGGTTTCGGTTTCGCCGGTATCCGGATGCCAGATCTCCGGCACCCTCCCCATCACCCTGAACCCGGCTTCGAGCCGCCGTGCGGCGGTGGAGGGATTGCTGAGGAAGTAGAGGTCCCACGCCGCCATCCTGCGATGCGTCCATTCCACCGCGGGCAGCTTGGAGTCCGCCGCGACGCTGACGTCGGCGGGTCTGTCCATCTCCTGCAGAACGGCATCCAGCGGCCGCCCCCAGACCACCCGTCCAGCGCCGAACCGGCGTTCGGTTCGCTGCCTGCCGTCGAGATCGCCCCACAGCTCCTGCGAGACGCGCGCCACGGTCCGATCCGCCGCCGGATAGCCAACCAGGCTCGGCGAGCGCCGCGGCGCAGGTCCCACGACGGTTGCCCCGGCATCGACCAGATCACGCAACCGCAACGCGACCTCGGGTGTGAGCAGGTCGCAGTCAGGCAGTACCAACACGCGATACCGCGGCCCGGTCGACAGGACGATCTCGCCGTCGCTGACGCTCGCGAGCCTCAGCAGCGCATCGCGATTGATGGTGTCGAACGCGTAGCCTTCGGGCAGCGGCACGCTGAGCTGACGGCGCAAGAGAGCCCGGGCCGGGATGTTCTCGCCGTTGAAGTAACAGACGTCGACCACCGCGTGGCCCTGCTGCAGCAGGGCCTGGCAGCGGCGCAGGTAGTCGAACCAGGCCTTCGCGGGCCGCCACCAGGTCTGCGTGCGGCTGAAGAAGGTGCCGATGCCGTTGAGCGTGATCCCGGGCTCGCGGTGCAGCCACGGCTGCTGCGCATAGACGTGCAGGAAGAGACGGCCGATCCCCTGGCAGTAGTTGTGATCGCCCAGGGGCTTCAGCATGAACGGATGCTCGTCCCACGTGATCAGCCCTTCGGTGAAGGATTCGGCCTGAGCGTAGGGCTTGCCGTAGAGCCGCGCGGCACAGACGGCGTCCTTGATGTCCGTCGGCTTGTCGTTGCGCGGCGTATGCAGCCAGAACTCGCCCATGGGCCGGTCGACGTACTGGAAATGCTGCATGCCGTCGGCGGGGAACGTGGGATTGGGCGGCTCCGCGCTGAACACGCAGCCCTTGCCGTGCGCGAGCTCAGCCATCGTGCGGAAAAACCCGGTGTCCATCAGGTCGTTGATCGTGCGCCGCACGTCATGCAGGACGCGCTCCGACACGTCCGCGCTCTCAACGGGTACGCCCGTCATGACGGCGATGTAGGGCAGGAGGTCATAGCCGCGAAGACGCTGAAATCCCTCCGCAAACACCGGCGACCAGTTCTGCGAGCCCGCTTCCCAGCTGTCGACGTGCAGGACGTGCAGCACCCGGCCCGCGAGCCGCGGGCCCACCCGCACCAGCGCCTGCCCGAACCAGCTCTCGAACTGCAGCGTCGCGGCCACCGGGGAAAACTTGTCGCACTCGAGCCCCTGCGCGCCGCCGGCGGCGGAGTTGTGCGAGCCCGTGGTCGTATAGCCGATGCGCAGCAGGCGCCAACGGCCGGGCGGCGGCCGCCAGTCCAGGGTGCCGTCCGGCAGCAGCCGGCCGCTCAGGTCGATGATGTCCGCGCGCGCAATGCAGGCATCGTCCGGGACGTCCGCAGCGGTCGTACGCCGGCTGATCGCCCACTGGGCCCCCGACTTGCCGGGGAGCTGGTGGATGCGCGGCTCACTCGACAGCACCACGCTGAAGAGCCTGAGGCGCGTGTCCTGGCCGAAGTCGTACTCCTCCTCGTACGGCTGCGGCGGGATGGGATGGTGCACCAGGCGGAAATAACGGGCGGTCGTCTGGGGCAGAGCATGAGTCAGGGTCGTGAGGTCCGTCTGCCACCCGTGCCGGGGATACTCCAGCTCTCCGATCCTGCGGAAGGTCACGCCGTCATCGCTCGCCTCGACCACCAGGCTGTTGGCCGCGCGGTAGACGCCCGGGGCGAAGCCCGGAGGCGAAGGCGTCCGCACCGTGATCGAGCGCAGCGTGAACGGACGATCGAAGGCATATTCGATCCACGATGGCCGATCTTCGGCCACCCGACGCCAGTCCACGACCTCCTCGCGGTTGTCAGGATCGGTGATACGGGCGGCGGCGGCGCCCGCGAGCGGCAGGTTGGTGGTGATGCGCGCCCCGCGGGTGAAGCTCGTCTCGTCCCACTGCGCCGGCCAGGGCAGCGCGAGCGTGGCGATGTCGCGGTAGTAGTTGCGCTGCGCGGGCGGCTGCGGCAGGGGACCCGCGACCGGCTCCCCGCCGGACACCGTCCGCTGACTCCAGACCACGCACTGCATGGAGAGCTCCGGCGTGATCCAGGGACCGCTCGCCGTCGCCCAGCCGTCGCAGTCGTTCATCGACAGGACCATGCCGAGCCGCTCGCATTCCGCGGCGGCGTGCTCGACCAACTCCCACCAGTACGGGGTCAGCGCATCGGCGGGCGGATGGACCAGGGTATCGGGGCCGCTCTTGCCGATGCTGTAGAGGATCGGCGTGGAGATGCCGGCGGCGCGCATGGCCGTCAGATCCGCGGTGATCCCGGCGCGCGTCACCTGGCCGCCGAGCCAGTACCAGTAGGCGCCCGGGCTCGCGCTTTCCGGCGGGCTCGCGAAGAGCGCCGCGAGCTCCCCGCGCGACTGCGCATGGGCCACTCGCGCGGCGTGCGCAGCCGCCGCCGCGGCGCGCGGATCGGCGCCCGCAAGCGGCAGGCCGGCGGCGGCGAGGCCGCCCGCCGCCAGGCGGAGGAATTGGCGCCGATCGGTCATTCCATATTGTGGTCTTTTGTACCATGAATTGGAATCACCACTTGCCAGCGCGCCGCGCTGCTGGTATCCGTGCGCCACTCGGCTCGGACGCCGCGGAGGAGCTCATGCCCATCGAACGTCTGCGATCCCTGTTCGCGCGCCGCGCGCTGCTCACGCTCGGCCTGCTGCTCGCGGCCGCCGCCGCCGCGGCGGCGCAGCCCGCTCTTCTCACCGGCACCGCCTGGTATCCGGAGCAGTGGCCGCAGTCGCGTTGGCCCCGGGACCTCGCGCTGATGCAGGCCGCGCACCTCGATGTCGTGCGCGTCGGCGAGTTCGCCTGGAGCACGATGGAGCCGAGCGAGGGCGTCTACGATTTTACCTGGCTCGACCGCGCGATCGCTGAAGCCGCGCGCCACCACATTTACGTGGTGATCGGCACGCCGACCGCCGCGCCGCCCGCCTGGCTCACGAGCAAGTACCCCGATACGCTGCGCGTCGACGAGGACGGAACGCGCGCGGAGCACGGCAATCGCCAACAGTTCTCCTTCTCGAGCCCCCGCTACCGCGAGCTCGCCCGGCAGCTCGTGACCCGCCTCGCGCGGCGCTATGGTCACAATCCCGACGTCATCGGCTGGCAGATCGACAACGAGATCGGCCCCGCGTCCTTCGACGCCGAGACCCGGCGCCAGTTCCACGCGTGGCTGCAACGCAAGTACGGCGACGTCGCGAGCCTCAACCGCCATTGGACGACGGCCTACTGGAGCGAGACGTACGACAGCTTCGACGAGGTGCCGATGCACTCGAAGGACGAGAATCCGGGACTGCTGCTCGACTTCAGGCGGTTCGTCACCGACACCTGGACGAGCTATGTGGCGAACCAGGTGACCGCGCTGCGCGCGCACACCGACCCGCGGCAGTTCATCACCACCAACACGACCCACTGGAGCGGGGAGTACGACCAGTACGTCCTCAGCCGCGAGCTCGACATGGCCTCCTGGGACGAGTACGTGCCCGACGGGCACTTCGTATGGCTCGATCAGGCGGTGCAGCACGACCTGGTGCGGGGCTACAAGAACGAGGACTTCTGGCTGATGGAGACCCAGCCGGCGTTCGTCAACTGGTGGCCCGTGAACTCGGCGCTGCCCCCGTACGCCATGCGCGAGCTCGCCTGGCAGGCGGTGGGACACGGCGCCAACGCGGTCCTCTATTGGCAATGGCGCAGCGCCCTCAACGGGCAGGAGCAGTATCACGGCACCCTGCTCGGCGCCGACGGGACGCCCGTGCCGGCCTACGGCGTGGTGCGGGGGATCGCGGCGGACCTGGCGCGCGCCGCGCCCGCGATCGCCGGCACCTCGCCGCACAGCGTCGTGGCCATGCTGCAGTCCTACGACAGCCGCTGGGCGATCGACTTCCAGCGCCAGCAGGCGGACTTCGATGTCGTGAAGGAGTTCGATGCCTTCTACGCGCCGCTCGAGCGCTACGCGCAGTCGGTGGACGTGGTCTCGCCCGATGCGCCGCTCACCGGCTATCGGCTGGTCGTCGCGCCGGCGCTCAACGTCCTGTCGGCGGCGCAGGCGCGGCATCTCGCCGACTACGTGCGCGCGGGCGGCCATCTGGTGTTGGGGCCGCGCAGCGGCATGAAGGACGCCTACGATGCGCTCTGGCCGCAGCGCCAGCCCGGGCCGCTCGCGGGCCTGCTCGGCGGCCGCGTGGAGCAGTACTACGCGCTCGACTCCTCCGTGCCGGTCGCCGGCGTCCTCGGCTCCGGGCAGGCCTCCATCTGGGCGGAAGCGCTGTCGGCGCGCGATCCCGCCACCCGGATCCTCATGCGTTACGGCAAGAGCAACGGTTGGCTCGACGGCAGGCCCGCGGTCATCAGCCGCGCCGTTGGCAAAGGCACCATCACCTACATCGGGGCATGGCTCGACCCGCCGCTCATGCAGAACGTGCTGGATGACTCCCTGCGCGCGGCGCATGTCAGTCCGCTCATTCCAGGGGTATCGGCAAACATCGAGGTGTGCCAGCGGGTCGGCGCGGGCAAGCGGGTGTGGATCCTGATCAATCACGGGGACAACGAGCACACGATCCGCCTCCCCTCGCCCGCCACGCCGGTGTTGTCAGGCGAGCCGGGCGTCAGCACCGCGACCGTCACGCTGGCGCCGCACAGCATCCACGTGCTCCAGGCGCCGCTGTAATGCGGCACCGCGCCTCGCCGCGCTTCCTGGCGCCGCTCATCGCCGCCGGCGCGCTCATCACCGGCTGTGCCACCCAGGCGCAGCGGCCGGCGGCCCCGCGGGCCGGTGCGGCCGGATCGGCGGCGCCCTCGCCGGCCCTTCTCGAGCAGCTCGGCGCCGAAAAGGCGGCGCCAGCCCGCGCCCCGCCCGCGCTGTCCACGGCGCTCGGCCGCCTCTGGCTCGGCGCGGCGTGGTACCCGGAGCAATGGCCACAGAGCGATTGGGAGCGTGATCTCACGCTGATGCAGGCGGCCGGAATCAACGTCGTGCGGGTGGGCGAGTTCGCCTGGAGCCGGCTCGAGCCGGCCGAGGGACAGTACGATTTCGGCTGGCTCGCGCGCGCCATCCGCATGGCGCAGCGTCATCACATCGCGGTCGTGATCGGCACGCCGACCGATGCGCCGCCCGCCTGGCTGACCAGCCGTTATCCGGAGGTGCTGCGTGTCGGGCCCGACGGCCGGCGCGATGAGCACGGCGGACGCCGTCAGTTCTCCTATTCCAGCCCGCTCTATCGCAAATTCTGCCGCGACATCGTCACGCGTCTCGCGCAGCGCTTCGGTCACGACCCCGACGTCATCGGCTGGCAGATCGACAACGAGTACACGGACGAGTCCTACGATGCCGCCACTCGCGCGCAGTTCCAGCAATGGCTGCGGCGCCGGTTCGGCACGCTCGCCGCCTTGAACCGCGCCTGGACCACCGCCTACTGGAGCCAGACGTACACGGCCTGGAGTCAGATTCCGCTGAACGGCCTGGCGGGCAACCCGGGCCTCATGCTGGCGCACCGGCACTTCGTCACCCGCACCTGGGCCGGCTATCAGCGCAACCAGATCGCGGCGCTGCGGCCCGACATCGCGCCGCGGCAGTTCATCACCAGCAACTTCGGCGGCCTCGGCTGGAGCGACAACTGGGATCACTACACCCTGGCGCACGACCTCGATCTCGCCTCGTGGGACGACTACGTCGGGCAGGGACATCTCGACGCCTATCGCAACGGCGCGGTCAGCGACTTCGTGCGCGGCTGGAAGCGGCGCGATTACTGGGTCATGGAGGCGCAGCCGGGCTTCGTCGATTGGGCGCCCATCAGCAACTCGCTCGACCGGGGCGAGGTGCGCGCCATGACCTGGCAGTCGATCGGCCATGGCGCCGACGCCGTGCTCTTCTGGCAGTGGCGCAGCGCCCTCAACGGCCAGGAGCAGTATCACGGCACGCTCGTCGGCCCCGACGGCGCGCCGGTGCCCCTCTATGGGGAAGTCGCCGCGATCGGACGCGAATTCCGCCTCGCCTCGGCCGCGATCGCGCACACCGCCCCGGTGTCGCAGGTCGCGATCCTGACCACTTACGACAGCCGCTGGGCGATCGAATTCCAGCGCCAGTCGGCGGACTACCGCCAGCTCGAGGTGCTGCTCGATTATTACCGCCCGCTCGAGGACCTGACGCACTCGGTGGACATCGTGAGCGCGTACGCCCCGCTGTCGCGGTACAGACTCGTGGTCGCTCCGGGACTCAACCTCATCCCGCAAAAGCTCGCGCGGCGCCTTGCCGCGTACGTGCGCGGCGGCGGTCATCTCATCCTCGGCCCGCGCAGCGGTATGAAGGACCGGTATGACCGCCTGGACGTCCACCGCCAGCCCGGCCCGCTGGTGCCGGTGCTCGGCGGGCGCGTGCAGCAGTATTACGCGCTCGACGGCGCGGTGCCGGTGTCGGGCCCCGCGGGCACGGGCGCGGCCGACATCTGGGCGGAGGCGCTGCAGCCGCTCACCCGGCGGACGCAGGTCATCCTGAGATATGCCCCCAACAGCTCCTGGCTGAGCAGTCAGCCGGCGGCGCTGCGCCGCGCCTGCGGCCGTGGCGAGATCACCTACCTCGGCGCCCTCCTCGATCCCGGGCTCACGCGCAGCCTCCTGCAGCGGGCGCTTGCCGCGGCGGGGGTCGCCCCGTCCGCAATCACGCCGCCTCCCGGCGTGGAGCTGATGCGCCGCTACGGCGGCGGCCGGGAGATCACGATCCTCATCAACCATGGCGCATCCCGGCGGACGATCGCGCTGCCGCAAAGGATGCGCGATGTACTCCACCCCGGGCAGACCGTCCGCGCGGTCACGCTCGCGGCACAGGGCGTCGCGGTGCTCGAGGAGAATCCCTGATGCGCTCCAGACTTCCAACATGGGCGGCGGCCGCGCTGGCGGCGGCACTCGGCCTGCAGGCCGCGGCAGCGGCAACGGCTCACACGACGCAGAGCTTTCCACCGCTCTGGAACGAGCCCGGCGACTACCCGCAGGCGCTGCGGCGGCAGCTCGCCCGGGTCGATGCACGCGTGGCGCGCGGCCCGTTCCGGGCGAGCTGGACCTCCCTCGAGGCTTACCGGGTGCCGGACTGGTTCCGTGACGCCAAGTTCGGCATCTTCATTCACTGGGGCGTGTTCTCGGTGCCCGCGTTCGACAACGAGTGGTACTCGCGCAATATGTACGTGCACGGCTCGCTGCCCTACGAGTACCACCGCGCCGTCTACGGACCGCAGGCGAAGTTCGGTTACAAGGACTTCATTCCGCGCTTCACCCTGGCGAAGTTCGATCCCGACGCCTGGGCCGATCTCTTCGTCCGCGCCGGCGCCCGCTACGTGGTGCCGGTCGCGGAGCACTCCGACGGCTTCGCCCTGTATGACTCGAAGTTCACGCTCTGGGACGCGGCCCGCATGGGGCCGAAGCGGGATGTCGTCGCCGCTCTGGAGAAGGCGGTGCGCGCACGCGGGCTGCGATTCGGCGTGTCGTCCCATCGCGCCGAGCACTGGTGGTGGTATCACGCGGGCACGGAATACGATTCCGACGTCAACGACCCTCGTTACGCCGGCCTTTACGGACCTGCGCAGCCCATGCATCTGCCGGGTGACGACACCACGGGGGAGCCGGACCCCAGCCATCTCGAGCGGTGGCTGCCGCCGTCACGGCCCTACGTCGAGGACTGGCTGGCGCGCAGCACGGAGCTGGTCGACGATTACCATCCGGATTTCATTTACTTCGACTGGTGGATCAATCAGCCGGCCTTCGCGTCGGATTTGAAGCGTATGGCCGCGTACTATTACGACGTGGCCGCCGCGCGCCACCAGGGCGTAGTGCTGACATACAAGCTCGAGGCCTTCCCTCCCGGCGCCGCCGTGCTCGACATCGAGCGCGGCAAGCTCGACGCCCTGCGGCTGCGCCCCTGGCAGAGCGACACCTCGGTGAGCATCGCCTCCTGGGGTTATGTCAGGGACGACACCTACCGCACCGCCGGCTCGCTCCTCACCGATCTGATCGACATCGTGAGCAAGAACGGCAATCTGCTGCTCAACATCGGGCCGCGCGCCGACGGCACCATTCCCGGCCCGGTCCGCACCGTGCTGCTGCAGATCGGCGGCTGGCTGCGGGTCAACGGCGAGGCCATCTACGGCACCCGGCCGTGGCTGCTCTACGGCGAAGGGACGACCAACGCGCCATCGGGGCACGAAGCCGGACAGGTCTACACCCCCGCCGACATCCGGTTCACGCAGAAGGATGGGACCCTGTACGCGATGGGGCTGGCGTGGCCGCGCGACGGCAGGGTGCTGATCAGGACGCTTTATGCCGGCACGCCGTATCTGGCTGCGCCGATCGCGCAGGTCAGCCTGCTCGGCGACGCCGCGCCCGTGTCCTGGCGGCAGACGCCGCAGGGGCTCTCGGTGCAGCTGCCCCCGCAGCGCAATGACCTGCCCTACGCCCTGAAGATCCTCGACCGGCTCAACTCCACGGCGTCGAGCGGGCGACGGTGATCGCGCGGGTGTCGTGCGGCCACTTGCCGCTGACGCAGCAATAGAAGTGATAGAGCGCGCCGCCGGAGTGGATCAGGGACGGCTTGTGCGCATAATCCTCGTCGATCGAGCCGGGCGGTCCCACGTCGACCATGATTTCCGGGGCTTTGGTGAAGTGGAAGGGATCGGTACCCAACGCCAGCAGGTCGCGCGCGCGGCCGTCGGCGGCGAGGCCGTAGTAATAGAGTGCCCACCACGCGCCGTGGCGCAGGACGCACGGGTCGCTGGCGAAACGCGTGTCGCAGGCATCGGGAGGCCCATTGCGCACGATGGGATTGCCGGGATAGCGCGTCCAGTTGCGAAGGTCGGGCGAGGTTGCGAGCCCGATCTGCTCGTGCCAGCGCTTCTCGTCCGTCTTGGCGTTGTAGAAGAGATAGTAGAGGCCCCCGCTCCTCACGAGGTAGGGCTTGTAGAGGCCGCCCCGCTCCCACGCCGCGCCGTCCTGCGGCCGCAGGATCGGGCTGGTGCGTTGCCAGTGATGGAGGTCGTCGCTCCAGGCCAGGCCGATGACGGCCGGCCCCTGCTCATAGCCGGCGTTGGGATACGCGTGCCAGGCGCCGAGATAGCGGCCGCCCACCTTGATGAGCGGCGCATCCGAGTCGAGCGCGTCATCGCGCAGGATGCACATGAGCGCGATGTTGTAGCGTGTGATCGGGTCGGCCGGATCGCGGCCCATGATGAGGCCCGCGCGCTCCCAGTGGACGAGATCGTCCGATTGCGCGAGACCCGTCTGGTATCCGATCCCGTCGTAGCCGACATACGTCATGTGGAACCGGCCGTCCGCGCTGAACACGAACGGGCAGTCCACCGAGCGGTCATCGAAGCTGCCCGGGACACCGGACTTCTCCAGGACACGCCGCTCGTACTTGTAGGGCGTGCGAAAAGGCGCCAGGTCGGGCAGCGCCGGGCTCCCTCCCTTGCGCCCCGGCAACGTGCCGCGCGCCGGGGCGGCGCACCCGGCGAGCCCCGCGCCGGCCGCCGCCATCAGTCCCGAGAGCAGCGACCGGCGCGTGGAATCGAACATCAGCCGCCCGAGAACTTGACGCGGAATCCCAGCGTGAACTGCCGGTCATCGATCGTCTGCGACTGCTGCAGGGTCTGCACGCCGAAGAACTCCGTGATGTGTGTCCGCAGCAGGTTGGAACCCTGGGCATAGAGCGACAGCCAGTTGCTCACATTGTACTCCAGCGAGGAGTCCAGCCAGCCGTAACCCTTGGTATAGATGGGATTGGCCGCGAGCTGGGCGTTGGAGCCGTTGTAGATGGTCGTATAGAACTGGCTGCGCCAGTTGTACGCCAGCCGGAACGACACCGGACCCAGCTCGTAGATGCCGATGGCATTGAAGCTGTCCTTGGAGAGGCCCGGAAGCGTCGTGCTCTGCCCCACGACCGCGGTGGGCGCGTTCGCGCTGGTATAGGTGTAGTTGAGCTCCGTGCCCAACCCGCTCAGCAGACCCGGCAGGTTCCGGTAGAACTGCGTATACCCGATCTCGATGCCGCGCACGGAGCCGTCGCCGCCGTCGATGGCGCCCGTGAGGTTGTAGGTCACGGTGTCGATCGTGAAGGCGTTCTGCTGCGTCTCCTGCAGGATGAAGTCGGTCAGCTTCTTGTAGAAGACGTCGGCCGTCAGCGCCGAGCCCGGGGCGAAGTACCACTCCAGCGAGGCGTCGAGCTGGCTCGCCTTGGTGGGCTTCAGGTAGGGATTGCCGCCGCTGGCGTTGCCCTGCGCGGGCAACAGGCTGATCGACGGCCGGATCTGGGTGAAATCCGGATAGCTGATCGCCTTCGAGGCGCCGAGCCGCAGCAGCAGGTCCGGCATCAGCTTGAACGTCAGATTCAGGGCCGGCAGCGGCAGCGTCAGGCTCGTGTTGAAGGTGCTGGGGGTGTAGACCGCGCCGTTCTGCAGCTCGCCGCTCAGATCGGTGTCGTGCTTGATGAGCCGCACGCCGATGTTGCCCGTCATCGGAATCGCCCAGTCGGAGCCGAAATTCAGGCGGAAGTAGCCCTCGTAGTCGTGCTCATCGACGTGATAGTCCGCCGAGCCGTTGTCCACCGCCGGCGAGATCCCGTATGCCTGATCGACTCCGAGCAGGTCGTAGTGCAATACGTTGGGGTTGAAGACGACGTATTGCGGCTGCACCGCGTTCGACTCGGTCGCGGAGAAGAACGGCGACAGGGGCACTTCGCCGTACCAACCCTGCGTACCCTGGATGCCCGCGGTGGTCACCGCGCCGAAATCCGACCACTGGTTGAACGCATCCATGCGGTTGGCCACGCGGACACCCGCCTGCGCGGAGTTGAAGAAACCGTTCGGCAGCGCGTAGGTCGCATCGAGCGTGCCGGCCGTCTCGCCGCCGCGGAAGTGCTGCTCCGTGTCGTACATGTAGCTCTGATAGTTGCTCGACGTGCCGCCGAAATTGGCGAGGTCCGACATGTCGACGCCGTCGACGATCGTTTGGGTGACGCCGGATATCGAGGTGAGCTGCGTCATCTCCGGGGCGACCGCGCCGATCTTCACCGCCGGGTTGTTGAGCCGCTCGGTGGCCCCCGTGTAGCTGAGGTCGCCTTCGAAGGTCCACTGGCCGGGCGTCCACTTGGCGTGCAGGGCATATTGGCGGTCGACGTCTTCGACCGTGCGCCAGGCGCCGACGGTGCCGGCGGCTCCATCCGCCCAGCTGATCGACTGCACGTCGCTGGTGCCGGGGAACGTCGTCACCGACGTGCCCGGGTACAGGCCGGAGCCGGCCGAGGTCGTGAAGGTGTACTGGTTCTGCGCCCAGTCGAAATCCTCGCTCGAGACCTCTCCATAGGCCTGGAAGTCATCGCTCGGCTGCCATTGCAGCACCCCGTCGATGCCGGTGCGCTTGCGGGCGCCCGCGAACATCGTGTTGTACACGCCGTTCAGGTAGGTGACGGTCTGGCCCGGCACGTAGGTGTCGCTGGTCGCGATCGCGCTGTTGGTGGCGTTGTCCTCGCGGTAGGCCCGGTCCTGGTACGACAGCGTGAGCAGGCCCCCCACCTTGCCGATGCCGGTGTCCCAGGTGTCGGCGAAGAGGCCCGTGAAGGCGGGCTTCACGTTGCCGATGAGATCGCCGTACTGCTCCTCGCCGCTGGCCTCGACCTCGAGGCCCTTGAAGTCGAACGGCTTGTAGGTGCGCAGGTTCACGGTGCCGGCGATGCCGCCCTCGATCTGATCCACCGTCGGGTCCTTGTAGACATCGATGCCGGCCAGGAGCGCCGAGGGGATGTCGGTGAGATCCAGCACGCGGCTGCCCTGGGCGCTGAAGACCTCGCGGCCGTTGAGGGTCGTTTCCGCCTGTGGCAGGCCGCGGATCTCATACCCGCTCATCACCGCGGAGCCGCCGATGGTCACCGTGCCGCCGCCCTCGCCGAGCTGCCGGCTGATCTGGATGCCGGGGATGCGCTGGAGGGCATCGACGGCGGTGACGTCCGGGAGCTTCCCGATGTCGGTGGCGACGATCGAATCTTCGATCGTATCGGCGAATTCCTTGATGTGCAGCGCGCTCTCCATGCTCTGGCGGATGCCGGTGACGACCACTTCCTGTAGCTGCGCGGGCGGGCTGCCCGAGCTCTGACTGCCCGCGGAGCCCGCGGCCTGCGCCAGATGCAGCGGCGCGGTTTTGCGCGTGGCCTTGGCCGCGGGCGCAACGCTCTTACCGGCTGGTGACGCCGGGGCGGCGTGCGCCGCGGTGTCGGCCCACGCGGGAACGGCGCCCGCCATGGCGAGGGCGACGGCACCCGACACGAGCCTTGACGTAAGCTTCATGATCTCTCCCCCTCAGTCGGTTGATGCAGGAAAACGACATCGCCACCCCCTGGGCAGCTCGGCGCCGTCCGGAATCCTTGTTTATCAGCGGACGAAGCTTTTGTATATAAATATCATTGGGCCTGGGTCAAAGCAAGCGCTATCCCATATTGTGAAATACCTCGCCACATTTTCAGAGCTCGTGCGGAGCCGCCCGTGACCTCCCGGCGGCGTCTCCTCAAACTCCTCGCCGCGGGCGCAACCGTCGGTCCGCGACTGGCGGTACGCGGCGCAAACGCCGGAAATCAGCCGCTCTCGCGCGACCTGAGCCACCACGGCGACATGGGCCCGCTGGACCTGCGTCTCGAGTGGCGTGCGGCCCCGACGGGTATCGATACGCGCCGGCCGAGGCTCAGTTGGAGCCTTGCCGCCGACCCGCGCGCGCGTGGAGTACGGCAGAGCGCCTGCCAGGCGATTCTCGCCTCCTCCGAGGATCTTGCGAAGGCAGGTCACGGCGACCTCTGGGACAGTGGCGTGCTCGAGACACCAGAGCTCCGGGCCGCGCCGGACCGCGACCTCGACCTTCAGTCGCATACCCCGTACTGGTACGCCGTCCGGGCGTGGGATGGACACGGACGCACGACCGGCTTCACGCGCCCTACCCGCTTCATGACGGGATTGATGAGCGCCGCGGACTGGCACGCTGCCTGGATCTCGGATGGACCGGACTGGCCCGCCACCGCCGAGCCGGCGCCCGCGATCAATCACAACCCCCCGGTCGAGCCGCGCCGCATGCCGCTCTTTCGGCGGCGGCTGCGGATCGGCAAGCCGCTCGCGCGGGCGGTCGTGTCCGTCTGCGGACTCGGACAGTATGAGCTGCGAGTCAACGGCAGGCGCGCGGGCCTGGGCGTACTCAACCCGGGATGGACCAACTACCGCCGCACGGTGTTGTATGACACGTTCGAGGTGACGCCGCTTCTTTCCCAGGGAGCCAACGTGCTCGGCGTGATGCTCGGCAACGGCTTCTTCAACGTCGACAAATATCCCGGCCGCTACACCAAGTTCGCCGGCAGCTTCGGCCGGCCGAAGCTCATCCTGCAGATGCGACTCTCATTCACCGACGGGAGCGAGGCCCTCCTCGTGAGCGACCGCTCGTGGCGCACGCATCCCGGACCGATAACGCTGTCCTCGGTGTATGGCGGGGAAGACTTCGATGCGCGCCTCGAGCCTCGCGGCTGGGACGAGCCAGGCTTCGAGCCTCCTGTGCGCAGCGCCTGGACCCCCGCGGTGCGAGTCGCGCCCCCCGGCGGCATCCTGCGTGCGCAAAACATTCCTCCCGTCACCGTCGCGCGCACTTACCAGCCGGTCAGGATGACCATCCCGCGGCGCGGCGTATTCGTCTACGACCTGGGCGAGAATTTCTCCGGTTGGCCGGTGATCGCCGTGCGCGGTCCGGCGGGGCACCGGGTGCGCCTCCTCCCGGGCGAGCTGCTCGATGAGCGCGGCTTCGTCACTCAGCGCAGCGCCAACGCCCGGCCGGACGATGCGGTCTTCTTCGACTACACGCTGGCGGGCAAGGGCCTCGAGCGGTGGCGGCCGCGGTTCAGCTACTACGGCTTCCGCTACGTGCAGGTGGAGGGAGCGGCGCCGCCCGGCCTCGGCGGCCCCGGCGAGCCGCAGCTGCTCGAGCTGCACGGCGAGTTCCTCCATACCGATCTGCCGCCGGCGGGCCGGCTGTCGGCGGGCAACCCGCTGCTCGATCGCATTCACCGGCTCATCCTCCAGGCGCTGCTCAGCAACACCTTCAGCGTGCTCACCGACTGCCCCCACCGCGAGAAGCTCGGCTGGCTCGAGCAGACCTATCTCAACGCCGACACCGTCTACTACAACGAGGAGGCGGTGACGCTCTACGAGAAGATGATGCGCGACATGGCGGACAGCCAGCTGCCCGACGGCATGGTGCCGGCGATCGCGCCCGAGTACGTCGCCTTTCTCGATGCCGACGGAACCAACTCCGCGTTCCGCGACACGCCGGAATGGGGCGCGGCGGTCGTGCTCAGCCCGTGGGCG
>Ga0335075_10001311_pt1 | contig 41104 bp, 31 predicted proteins | sample Lox_Sample_24_FD_206723 | JGI IMG/M metagenome (GOLD analysis project Ga0335075, IMG submission 206723) | Soil microbial communities from Loxahatchee National Wildlife Refuge, Florida, United States - Lox_Sample_2.4 | ecosystem: Environmental > Terrestrial > Soil > Wetlands | place: USA...
GAAACTTGCTCGTTCAGAAGCTCGAAGTGATGGCGTGCCCACTCGAACTTTGAGTTAACTATGTCCATTCCCATACCCAAATAATATCGTATTACTTGACGCTAAGGGATAATTACCAAGGCAAGATTATGGGGTGCAAGAACTTTCTCCAGGGACCCTCCTGGGTCATTACAGACTCATCCGCCGGCTGGGACAGGGTGGCATGGGTGTGGTATATGAGGCAGTCGACCAGAAGCTGGGCCGCCATGTCGCAGTCAAACTGCTGATCGAAGCAACGTATAACGACAGATCCGCTCTGGAGCGTTTCTGGCGCGAGGCGCGCGCAGCTTCTTCCTTCAATCATCCCGGCATTTGCACAATCCATGAGCTTAACGAGTCGGCGGAAACGCCATTCATTGTGATGGAGCTGATGGAGGGTAACAGCCTGGAAAAACTCTATCACAGTCGTGTTATGCCGTATCCCAAATTGCTGGATTTGGGTGTGCAGGTGGCCGATGCCCTCGACGCTGCGCATCGCAAAGGTATTCTGCACCGCGACATTAAGCCGGCAAATATCTTTATAACCAGCTCGGGGCAGGCGAAGATCCTTGATTTCGGGCTCGCGAAACTCGACAGTGGCGGCACAGACGCAGACGCTTCGACTGTGACGTACCCGCTCACCGACTCGGGAGCGACAATGGGAACAGTCGCCTATATGTCGCCGGAGCAGGCGCGCGGTGAGCCGCTGGATGCGCGCAGCGATCTGTTTTCGCTCGGGATTGTTCTTTACGAGATGGCGACCGCACGGCATCCCTTTAGGGGCGCTACAACCGCCGTGGTCTTCGATCGCATACTGAACGAGTCGCCGGCCGCGCCCATCTCGCTCAATCCGAAACTCCCGGTAGAGTTCGAGAGCATTCTCAACAAGGCGCTGGAGAAAGAACGGGAGCTTCGCAGCCAGTCCGCAGCCGAGCTTCGCGCCGACCTGAAAAGGCTGCAAAGGAAGAGCGGTTCGGGGAGCGCCCCTGCCGCGCAAGCGCCGGGAGCGTCTTCGCCGGGATCCTCCTCGAGCGCCGCTCTGCTCGCGGCGAGGAGATCGCGCCGACTCGCGATCATCGCGGCTTGCGTGGTCATTCTCGTGGCAGTTGGATATGCTGCGTGGCGCTTGTTGCCGCGACCTCGGCCGTTCGCGACGACCTTTGTAAGCCAGATCACTAATGTAGGGACAATTGAAAATATTGCGCTCTCTGGCGATGGCCGCTTTCTGGCCGAAGTAAAGAACGATAAAGGCCAGCGGACACTCTGGGTGAGGAACATCGCGACCAACACCGATACCCAAATCCTGGGCGCGTTTGGCAACGAGTATATGGGGCTCACCTTCTCGCCGGATGGCAATTATCTCTACTTTGTGCGGGGAACTACGGAAAGTGGCCTCGTTAACGTGCTTTACGTCATGCCAGTCTTCGGCGGCACGCCGAGGCAGCTGATCTATGACGTCGACAGCGCCATCAGCTTTTCGCCGGACGGCACACGCTTTACTTATGTGCGATGGACTCCCGACCGGAAGGACCAGTCCTCCGAGATCCACATCGCTAACAAAGACGGAAGCGACAACCAGGTGGTCTATGCGACCCGGGAAGAGATTGGTCCACCGGTCTGGTCGCCCAAAGGCGGCAGGATCGCATGGATTAGCACGGTAGGGCCTGCGAAGTTCGCGCTCCAGATCTTCGAGATCGCTTCGAAAAAATTGACGGACTTCGCAGCACTGCCGGACATCTCTTTCGCCGGCCTATCTAACGTGGCGTGGACGCCCGACGGCCGGCACCTGCTGGCCTTTTATATCAGACCGCACAGCGATCATGCCCAGATCGGGATGGTTACCCTGCCCTCCGGTGATTTTCATCCGGTGACCAACGACGTCAGCTCCTATAGCGAGTTGGCGCTCTCCGCGGATGGACGCACCCTGGCGACGGTGCTCACCAACATCGATTCGAGCATTGCGTGGTATAAGCCCGAGGGCGGAGTTCCGCTTTCGACCACCCCGCTGCGGATTACTCCGTACCGAATCGCCTGGGCAAACGAAGACCGTCTGCTCTTTGCCATTCCGCGCGTCGATATCGGCTGGATCGACCGCTCGACCGGCGAGGTCCATACCTTCGACATCGGGGAGACTGCGGCGGGGGACTATATAACGACCTGCCCGGATGGCCACATCCTTTTCGCCGGGTTCCCCAAGGGAGCGACGGAGGCATGGATCTTTCGTATGGATGAGGATGGGGGAAACATCGTCCAGTTGGCCGCCGGTGGAATCACGCCGGCTCCCGGATGCTCTTCCGACAGCCGGGAGGTCTACTATTTCGTCGAGGAGAATGAGATGTCCAAGGCATCGTTGTGGTCGGTGCCGCTGAGTGGTGGGACACCACGACAGATTCTCCCACCCGAAGCTACTGTGTATTACGCAATCTCCGCTGACGGGAGGCTGGCCGCCTGGACCATCCTGGATCCGCCGAAAGCCCGGTGGAATATCTATGATCTGGCCTCAGGGCGGTCGGTCTCCCAGATTCCTTTGGATACCAGCGACCTGGGCGGCGATGACGCCAGTTGGGTGCGTTTTTCACCGGACAACCGCGCCGCAGTCTACTCCGTTCTCCGGAATGGCGGCAGGACCCTGCTGTATCAGCCGCTGGATGGGTCGGCCTCACACTCGCTTTTCGATCCGATGCAGGAGACCATTTCTGACTTTGGCTGGTCACCTTCAGGCAAACAACTGGCGCTCGTGCGGGCGAAGTCGAGCTCGGACGTGGTGCTGATCAAAGACCTGCAAGAAAAAGGGAAAAACTAAGATCTGAGCGTTCGTGTTAGAGGTCTTTCAGTCGGGATCGTGGCTTCTCTTTTGAGTTGAGGCCAAATCGCCAAAGTGCTCATCGAGCGTGATTTGGAAACCAAGTGCCGACCTATGTTCGCGAAAGCGTTACTTCACCAGCGAGTTCGCGAGTTTGAGCGTTTCAGACCGAGGTAGGAATGGGGCCTCCCCGGTTGTGGCTGGGTTGGAGGAAAAGCAGATTCCTCCGCTTCGCGGCGCGCGACGAGCTTCGGTCGCGATGGCAATTCTATTGATGAGGCGGGCTATTGGTTGGGGGTGGCGGCGGCGGAGTTGTTGGAGAGTGGGGGTGTGGTGGCCGGGTTGGGGATGATCTGGCTGCCCTGGTCGAGATAGACAGGGACAGAGGCTGAAGAGTTGGTGGTAAAGGTGAGAAGCTGCTCGGGCTTGAGATCGATCTGGTGTCCGCGGCGGATGTTGGTTCCTGCGCCGAGCGCGCCTCCGGAGAGAGCTCCGATGGCTGCTCCTGTACCACCGCCAGCGAGTGCGCCGATGATGGCTCCGAATGCAGCGCCGCCACCGGCCTTCTCCGCGGTGTTCTTGCCGCGGCCTTTGCCCTGATTGGAGAGCGGGTCGGTGATGAGTCCGATTTGTTTTGGCCCTTGCGGGGTGTTGAGGGTGAAGCCGGTGAGCTCAAGCGAGAGCTCGGGATAGCCGGTGAAGCGGCCTGCGGATTGCGCGCTGATGACGCGGCCGACGAAGACGGTGTCGTGCGGGATGAGCACGTAGCCGTTGTTGGTGATGTCAGACATAAGCGTGGCGTGGAAGACATCATTCGCCTTGGCGCTCTTGGTGTTGATCTCCTCGACCAGGCGGACGGGCAGTGAACTTCCGGCAGGGAGGTTGACGCTCTGCATGCTGGTGAACTGGTCAGCGGATGTAGGCGGCGGGCTTTGCGGCTGGGGCTGCGGCGGAGGAGCAGGGGCAGGCGCGGGCGCAGGCGGGACGACGTTGAGGTTGTTGAGCACGGTTTTGACGCCATTGATGCCGGAGATTTCGTTCGATGCGAGCACCTTGGCGGCATAGCTGGTGACGGTTCCGGAGAGGGGGACGACGCCGTTTGAGACGGATGGATTGATGACCATGGTGTTCAGGGCCGGCTCATTGGCGAGGGTGCGGCTGACCTGAATGAGAATTTCGTGATCGGTCGGCTGGTGGGTCTGGGTGTATGCGGCAATGGGAAGCAGGGCAGCGCATAGAATCGAGGCGCAGAATACGCGGACCATTGTGTCTCCTGAATCTATTTAAATTTTAGACGCTGGAGGGTGGCGGCAGGGAGCGGCGGCGCGGGAACCGCGAAGGCACCCGCTTTCCGTTTAGTAGACTTAGCGGTGGCTGGGGGCGTGGGGATGAATCGGCGGGAGCTGTTGAAGGCGGGGATGGTGCTGGCGGCAGGGCCGGGAGTGGCGAAGGCGCTGCGAGGACTGGATGGCGGGCCGCCGGGGCTGGAGACGAGGCTGGCGGGCGATCCGCGAAGGCCGCAGTTTCATTTGCTGCCGAAGCGGAACTGGATGAACGATCCCAACGGGCCGGTGTACTGGAGGGGGAAGTATCACATGTTTTTCCAGTACAACCCGGACGGGGCGTACTGGGGCGATATGCACTGGGAACACGCGGTGAGTCCGGACATGGTGTATTGGAAACATCTGCCGGTGGCGCTGGCTCCTACGCCGGGCGGGCCGGACGCGCAGGGATGCTTCTCCGGCACGGCAGTGATTGACGGTGACGAAATGGCGGTGCTGTATACGGGCGTGGTGAGCGTTCCCGAGGCTGTGGCAACGCTGCGGGACGGGGTGCACAGCTTTCGGGAGACGCAGTGCCTGGCGACGTCGGATGATCCGGAGCTGAAGGTGTGGCGGAAGCGGGCGCAGCCGGTGATTGCGGCTCCGCCGAAGGGGATGCGCGAGACGGGGTTTCGGGATCCTTCGCCGTGGCGGCAGGGCGATGAGTGGTACATGACGGTGGGGTCGGGCGTGCCGCGTGAGGGCGGCGCGGTGCTGCTGTACCGGTCAAAGGACTTGAAGCACTGGGAGTATCTGCATCCTGTGGCGAGCGGCGCGGGCGAAGGGAAGGGTGGTGCGAATCCGGTGGATACGGGCGATATGTGGGAGTGTCCGGAGCTGTTTCCGCTGGGCGGAAAGCATGTGTTGATCTACTCAGCGAGGGGGCATGTGCACTGGCAGTCGGGTGTGCTCGATGAGCGGACGATGCTGTTTCATGCAGAGCGCTATGGAGAGCTGGATTACGGGACGTATTACGCGGCGAAGACGCAGGTGGACGCAAAGGGCAACCGGATTGTGTGGGGATGGATCAATGAGACGCGTCCGCTGGAGGAGTACAAGGCTGCGGGCTGGGCGGGGATGATGTCTTTGCCGCGGGTGCTGACGCTGCGCGCAGATGGATCGCTGGGGATTGCACCGCTGGGGACGGTCCGTGAGCTGCGCGGGGACGGGCGGCGGTTGATGCCGGGGGCGGATGCAGAGGCTGAGTGCAGGCGGCTGAAGATTGAAGCGGCGACGGGTGAGATGGTGGCGAGCTTCGCGAGCGGGAAGGCGTTTGCGGCGGAGCTGGTGGGAAGGCTGCCAAGCGGCGAGATGGCGGGGCCGCTCATGACGCTGAGCTATGATCCCGCGGATGGGAATGCGGTGACGGTGGACGGTGTGCGGGTTCCGGCGGCGGGTGGAGATGGGATTGAGGCTCACCTTTATATTGATGGGTCAGTGGTGGAGCTGATCGTGAACAGGTCGGCGGCGTACACGAAGCGCTTTTACTATGCGGGGAATGAGGCTCCGGTGGTGCGTCTGCGGGTAAAGGCGCCAGCGGGGACGCTGCGGGATTTGCGGGTATGGCCGGTGAAGCCGATATCGGCGGACAGGCTGACTACGTAGAGGCGGCACGGGCTCGGGCTGAGCGGATGCGGGAATTAGAATGAGGACTGCGCTTGGCTGTGTGGAGCGCCGAGGAAGACATTGGCATACGACGACCTAAGAGAGTGGATCAAGGCGCTGGACAAGGCGGGCGAGCTGAAGCGCGTGCAGGAAGAGGTTGATCCGGTGCTGGAGATTGCCGAGATCACGGACCGCGTGTCGAAGATGGGGCGGCGGGGTGTGCGGGCGACAGGTAAAAAGGGCGAGGAGAAATACGCGGCGGGCGGGCCGGCGCTGCTGTTTGAGCGGGTGAAGGGGCACGCGGGCGCGAAGGTGCTGATGAACCAGTTCGGCAGCGAGCGGCGGATGAGGATGGCGCTGGAGGTGGACCGGCTGGATGAGGTTGCGGGGCGGATACGGGCGCTGATGGACGTGAAGTCTCCGGAAGGGCTGCTGGACAAGCTGAAGATGCTGCCGATGCTGGCGGAGGTGGGGAAGTATTTTCCGAAGACGGTGGCTGCGAAGGACGCGACGTGCAAGGAAGTGATCCGGCGGGAGGGCTTCAGCGTGCTGGATTTTCCGGTGATCAAGTGCTGGCCGATGGATGGCGGGCGGTTTATTACGCTGCCGTGCGTGGTGACGCGCGATCCGAAGACGGGCAAGCGCAATGTGGGGATGTATCGGATGCAGGTGTATGACGGGCAGACGACGGGCATGCACTGGCAGCGGCAGAAGAATGCTGCGGAGCATCTGCGCGAGAAGCTGCGGGCCGCAGCGGGCGAGTCGGCCGCTGCGCGGGTGCAGGCGATGGCAGAGACGGCGGGCGGGACGCAGAACATTGCGCTGGGACAGGTGAAGGATGACCGGCTGGAAGTGGCGGTGGCGATCGGGACCGATCCGGCGACGACGTTTGCGGCGATTGTGCCGGCTCCGCCGGAGGTTGAGGAGTTTTTGATTGCGGGGTTCCTGCGGCAGAAACCGGTAGAACTGGTGAAATGCGAGACGGTGGACCTGGAGGTTCCGGCGCACGCGGAGATTGTGCTGGAAGGCTACGTGAAGCTGGATGAGCTGCGGGTGGAGGGACCGTTTGGGGACCACACGGGCTTCTACACGATGGAGGAGGAGTATCCGGTCTTCCACATTACATGCATTACGCATCGCAAGGACCCGGTGTACGCGGCGGCGATTGTGGGCAAGCCTCCCATGGAGGACGCGTGGATGGGCAAGGCGGTGGAGCGGATCTTTTTGCCGCTGATGAAGCTGACGCTGCCGGAGATTGTGGATGTGAATCTGCCGGTGGAGGCGGTGTTCCACAACCTGATGATTGTGTCGATCAGGAAGAGCTATGCGGGGCAGGCGCGCAAGGTGATGAACGGCATCTGGGCGATGGGCCAGGCGATGTTTACCAAATGCGTGATTGTGGTGGACGAGGACTGCGACGTGCAGGACATCGGCGAAGTGACGCTGCGGGTAGCGAACAACATCGATCCGGAGCGGGACATTCAATTCACGCTGGGGCCGGTGGATTCGCTGGACCACGCGTCGCGGATGCCGAACTACGGCAGCAAGATGGGCATTGACGCGACGCGGAAGTGGGCGGCGGAGGGATTTACCCGGCGGTGGCCCGAGTTGATTGAGATGGACGCGGAGACGAAGGCACGGGTGGATAAGATCTGGGAGAAATTGGGAATTTAGAAGGCGGGTTTCAGGTGACCCGATAACTTGGCGCTATTGTCATGCCGACACATTCATCGATGGCAATCTCATTTCTAAGTAGGCTGAGCTTTGATCAACCCTGTGTTGGTTAATCGCTACAGCTAAAGCAAGGCTATTTTGCGTTTATAAGTTTATCGCATCTACTTGGTCTGCTTGGTAAGAATGTACGTCGTGGGTGCATTAGTGAGGGCAGCTGTAGTATTAATCTGGGTGAAATGAAAGCTCGTGGCCTTTTGGGCATCCTCAGGTTTGAAAAAGATGAACATAGCCTTATTGTCATCTTTGAATTTCCATTCAAGCTCACATTTATGTTCAGACTTTTTCTTTTCGAATTCTGCTATCCATGTGTCACACTTATCATGGTCTGATGGGTCGAACTGGACGAGCAGGTATTGGCTTGGTTTTTCACCAGAAAAGGATGTCTTCCACCAGTTGTATGCATGCAAACCAATCAACGCTAAGCCGCCAATCACGAACCCACAAATTCCGATTTTCATGAACCATGGGAACCATGGTGCGCTAGTGTTGAAAAGGGTGTATATGCCAAGCGAACAAGCAGAAACCGTCATCGGTACGTCTGCTAGAAGTAGAATCTTCATCTTAAAGCGAATCTTTGCGCGCTCGTCCCCTGACCGTTCTCGCATCTTGTCAATCATGAACAGGCGAATTGTCGCGATATAAGCAGAGAGGGCGATGACGATGGCAAGAAAGGCAAGCAGATCCGCGGTTTGCATGGACCGAAACTGAAGCCCGAGGCAAAATGCTTTAAGCAAGGGGCTGGCAGATATCATGAACTATCTCCTTCTAAGAAGTCCTCGCAAATACGCTAACTTCATAATTGATTCAAGGGCCCAGGGCGCGGTAAAAACTCCGCCATGAACTTGCTTTGAGAAAACATTCTCAAGCGAGGGGGGAGAGGGGTGAAGCAGGTCATGGAGCATCAGCAGACACATCAGTGTTCGGGTGGTGCCTGGGGCAAAGACATCTATACCAAAGCGCCCAGCCTCTGCGAGCGCTAGTCGTGTTGCCGGCGTCTCTGTTGATGCCGTCGCTGTGATCGGGGCTACATTAGCCGAAACGATCACGGCATCCTGCATCTTAAAATCTGAGCAGTATACTTCAGCCGGATAAATTTTGCCAAACAAATTTGCTGCAGCATAACTTGCTCCCTGATATGCCAAAACTGATCGTGCCCAATATTTTCCGTCGAGAGCAGATATGTTACGTTTCCACAGAGAATTAAAAGCAAACAGATTGAGCAAACGCTTCTCGAGACTGTACTGCCGGTTGAATCGCTCTTGCGAGACGGCCGCAGTAGAAGGTGATATCTCGGTAATCATGGATGGGGAGAGGTAATAGGTAACTGACCGAATCAAGTTGATCCGCCGCAGATTCCGGACAATACCGTCCATTGCAGATGCCAAACGCCACTCGTAACCTTTGCCGCCCTTATAGGCGAATAGACCAATATCGAGCTTCTCTCCCTTGGCGAACGAATCGATGATGGTTTGACTAATTGCGTCTGGCGATGTCAGGAGATCGCACCCGTCCTTAGTGTGGAAAAGGCGGCCGGGGTAGCCGATATTATCCGCTTCTGAGTCGAGTTTTCGTCGTAATGAATGGGACGAGGAATGGGTCGTGAAGACATCTGCGCCGAGAGAAAGCAGTATCGTGAGAGGCGAAAGTTCGGCAGTCCCGCCCAACAGCACAAATTTACGCTTCCGCAAGATACCCATGTTCTCGCGATCAGATATGAAGTTGATGCTCCATTCCAGAGCCTGCGCCGCCTCATCACTCATCGCGTTATCGTGTACGAATAGGGCGACTGCCTTCAGAAGCTCTTCGCGGCCCGTGAACTTACGTCCTCCGTACGAAATCCCAATCTCTTGCTGTTGATACGTTTCTTTGGGAGCTTCCAGGGTTAATGGCAGAGGTACAGTTGTGCCAGCAAAGGTCTGCTCGAGGGTTTGAGAGCCGTATTGCGTCTTGAAAAGGAACCATGTCTGCAGCAGGTCTGTGATAGATTTAGCAATTTCGATTCGCTGAGGCGATGCTCCACGAAGGATCTCGAAGTCCATTAAGAGGTCAGAAAGATGTGCACTTCGGAAGGGCGTCTTCTTGGGGTCTGTTCTTAGTCTGGCAAATGTTTGCGGAAAACGCTCAATCGTCTGGACTAACACTCTGTGAACCAGGTCTGAAGCACTGGGTGCGGCGCCGAATTGATTTGGGAACTGAACGCCGTTGTTTTCTGAAGTCGGCATTGTCCCCTTTTCTCGATACGAATCCATGGGCGCGTAGAATATTGCGAATCCGAGTTACATCTTACCGGGTAGACGAAGGAATTGGGGATGCAAACGAAACCTGCATCAATGATTAATGAGAGAAAGCGGGCGACGGTCTCCAAGCTCCTATTGCACATGCAACGTTAGGCATACGCTCAGTTCTCCGGCGTCCGGTTTGCGGCTGCACGTGTGTCCGACCCTATTAATGCTGTGCTATTCTCCTGCCGTGCCTGCTACGTCGACAGAGCGCAAGACGGAAACTCCCAGACATTCCGCGGTTGTTCGCGCGACGCACTGGCTGACGCTGATTGCGTTTGCGGCGCTGCTGATCAGCGGGCTGGGGATTACGATTTCGCATCCGCGGTTTTATCTGGGCGAGGTTGGCAACGTGAACACCAAGCCGCTGTTCACGCTGCCGATTCCGGCGTCGCGGGACACGGTGAAGACGGGCTATCACTATGAGATGCCGGACTTCAACGGCTGGGGCCGGTACCTGCACTTTGAGGCGGCGTGGCTGCTGGTGCTGACGGCGCTGGTGTATGGCGCGTGGGGGCTGTGGACGGGACACTTCCGGAAGAACCTGCTGCCGGAGCGGGGCGAGCGGTCGTGGCGCGGGTATTGGAAGGCGCTGGGGCTGGTGATGAAGCGGTATTTGGGGCGCGGGCCTGCGGACAGCGGCGAAGGGCGGCGATACAATGTAGCGCAGCGGACGGCGTACCTGCTGGTGATCTTTGTGGTGTTTCCGCTGATGATCTGGACGGGGCTGGCGATGTCGCCTGCGTTCACGGGGGCGTTTCCGGAGAGCGTGATTTTACTGGGCGGGCGGCAGACGGCGCGGACGCTGCACTTTTTGCTGACCTGGGCGCTGGTGCTGTTCCTGGTGGTGCATGTGACGATGGTGGCGCTGGCGGGTTTCTGGAGCCGGTTGCGGTCGATGATTACGGGACGGAACCCCGCGCCGGAGAGTGATGCCGGGGAGGACGCATGAGCGGGATTTCAAGGCGCAAGCTGATTACGACGGGACTGGCCGCGACTGCGGGTGTGGGCGGCCTGGTGGTGGCGGACAGGATGGCGAGACGGTATGGGCTGATTCCTCCGGATGACAAGGGAGTATACGGGCCGGGGGAGACGCTGACCTACGCGGTGCAGCGGGTGCTGACGATGCACGCGCCGGCGAGGCAGTTTCCGCGGAGCATGATCTCGAAGGAGCCGTTTGCCAATGAGACGGTGCCCACGGGCAAGGCCTTTAAGCACCTGCAGGCGGGCGGCTTTAAGGACTGGCGGCTGGTGGTGGACGGATTGGTCGAGCGCCCGACGACGTTTTCGCTGGCGGACCTGAAGGCTCTGCCGCAGAAGAGCGAGATTACCGAGGTGGCGTGCGAAGAGGGCTGGTCGTACGTGGCGGAGTGGATTGGGACTCCGCTGCATGCGGTGCTGCGCGAGGTGGGAATCTCGCCGAAGACGCGGTACATCGTGTATTACGCGATCGACGGCGTGATATGGGAGAGCATTGACATGGGCGATGCTCTGCATCCGCAGACGCTGCTGACCTGGGGCATGAATGACGGCGATTTGCCGGTGGGATTTGGCGGGCCGCTGCGGTTGCGGGTTCCGCGGCAACTGGGGTACAAGAGCGTGAAGTATGTAATCAAGCTGACGGCCACGGATGACATCAAGAAGTTCGGCAAGGGGCTGGGCTCAATCGATCCTGAGGGCGGCTATGCATGGTACGCGGGGATTTGACGGCTCGCCGGACTGAGTGCGTGGTGGTGCGCGGGTGAGGAATCAGAGACAATCGAAGAATGAAGCGTAGTTTGCTGGTGTGGGGAGTGGTGCTGGGGTTAGGCGCGATGGGCGCGCGGGCTTTTGGGGCGCGGATGCCGCGCAGAGTGAGGGACCAGGAGACGACTCCGCAGACCGCGCGACGGGTTTTTCACCTTAAGAAGCATCCTGTAGTTGCGCTGACGTTTGATGACCTGCCAGCGGCGGGCGGGCTGGCGCAGGGCGAGACTCGCGTTGCGATTGCGACCAGGCTGACAGATGAGCTGAAGGCGAACCATTTGAAGGGCGTTTACGGATTTGTGACGGCAGTGGACCTGGATGATGATCCTGACACGCACGGGGCGCTGAAGGTGTGGATGGACGCGGGGATGAACATCGGGAACCATACGTGGTCGCATCCGGCGCTGTCGGACGTATCGGCGGAGGAGTACATCCACGAGCTGGCGGAGAACGAGCCGGCGTTGAAGGAGTATGCGGGGAAGCGGGACTGGCACTGGTTCCGGTATCCATACTTGGAAGAGGGCGACACGGTAGCGAAGCACGAGGCGGTGCGGGACTGGCTGCGCGACCACGGGTATCGGGTGGCCGAGGTGACGCTGAACTTTAACGACGATGACTGGAGCGACCCGTATATAAGGTGCAAGAACAAGGGCGACGAGGCGGGCATTGCGTGGCTGAAGCAGAGCTACCTGGCGAGCGCGAAGGAGTACATCCGGCGGGGGCGCGAAGAGGAGATTGTCGCGTTCGGGCATGAGATTCCGAGTGTGCTGCTGCTGCACGCGACAGACTTTACGACGCTGATGCTGCCGGACCTGATGAAGCTGCTCAAGGAGGAGGGCTTCCGGTTTGCTTCCCTACCGAAGGTGGAGCGGAACCCGGCGTATGCGATTGATCCGACGGTGGGCCTGAAGGAAGGCGGGCCGTTCGCGGATGAGGTGATGGACATGCGGGGTATCCAGAATCCGCTGCCGCCGCCTGCGTATCCGGAGCCGGTGACGCAACTGGACAGTGTGTGCAAGTAGACGATGCCGCTTGATTGGAGCGCGGGAGAACTGGCCGAAGGGCTGAAGTGTTACCGCGCGGCGAGGTTCTTTGAGGCGCATGAGCACTGGGAGAGCGTGTGGCTGCGGCTGGAAGAGCCGGAGAAGAGCTTTCTGCAGGCGCTGATTCAGATGGCGGCGGCGTTTCATCACATTCAATGCGGAAACCCCGCCGGAGCGGCGTCTCTGTTGCGGCGGGCGCTGCGGCGTCTGGAGGTGTGTCCGGCGGAGTTTGGGGGTATTGCGGTGGGGCCGCTGCGGGAGGAGATTCGGATGTGGGTGCGGGCGATTGAGGATGGTGGGGCGTTTCCGGGGAGTGTAGTGGAGATTGGGGTGGTGATGTAAAGGGTGCCTGCCGAGCATTGGCGAGGCTGGTTTTTCGCGCTGTATACTTGAAGTATGTCGATCGTTCGGAATATTGCCGCTATCAGTAAGGGAATGAGCATTACGTTCCGGGAGATGTTTGCGCCGACGGAGGTGGAGAACTATCCGGACGGGCCGGGACCGACGCGCGGGGCGGTTCTGCAGGAGCGTTTTCGCGGCGCGCATGTGCTGCAGCGGGACGAGAACGGGCTGGAGAAGTGCGTGGCATGCTTTTTGTGCGCGGCGGCCTGCCCTTCGAACTGCATCTACATTGAGGCGGCAGACAACACCGAGGAGAAGCGGATTTCGAGCGCGGAGCGGTATGCCAAGGTGTACAACATCGACTACAACCGCTGCATTTTTTGCGGGTACTGCGTGGAGGCGTGTCCGACGGACGCGATTACGCACGGGCATGGGTTTGAGCTGGCCAGCCTGAATGCGACGAACCTAGTGATGCGCAAGGAAGACATGCTGGTTTCGATTGCGCAGGCGAAGGGCGAGCTAGCGGCAGCGGCGGCGAAGTAGAGGCCCGGTTCGGGCTTCAAATCTCTCATTTCACAGCGAAAAACGGCACTTCCATGCGACGGAGTGTGGGATTTTCTCATCCTTTCAGTAGCATGAAGAGGATGCTGGCAGAGGTGCATCCGGCAAGCAGGCAGATCGATCCTTATGTCCGAATTTCTTGACGTATTACGAGACCGGGTGGTTGTGTACGACGGCGCGATGGGCACCAATATCCAGGTGCATGCGCCGACGGTGGACGACTATTGGGGCAAAGAAGGCTGCAACGAGCTGCTGGTGCTGAGCAAGCCGGAGATCATCCGCGACATTCACGCCAAGTTTTTTGAGGCGGGCTGCGATGTGGTGGAGACGGACAGCTTTGGGTCGACGCGCATTGTGCTGGCCGAGTACGAGCTGGAAGACCGGACCCGCGAACTGAATATTGCGGCGGCAAAACTGGCGAAGGAAGTGGCGCGGGAATTTTCTACACCCGACAAGCCGCGCTTTGTGGCGGGGTCGATTGGGCCGACGACCAAGCTGCCCTCTCTGGGACACATAAGCTACGACGCGATGGCCGCGAACTATGTGGAGCAGGCCGAGGCGCTGATTGAAGGCGGCGTGGACATTCTGCTGATTGAGACGAGCCAGGACCTGTTGCAGGCGAAGATTGCACTCGCGGCGTGCCAGGACGCGATGAAGAGGGCCGGGAAGCGGTTGCCGATCCAGATGCAGGTGACGCTGGAGGCGACGGGCACGATGCTGTTGGGCACGGAGATTGGCGCGGCGCTGGCGGCGATTGAGTGCTTTACTCCTGACATCATCGGGCTGAACTGCGCGACAGGGCCGGCGGAGATGAATGATGCGGTGCGGTTCCTGTGCCAGAACTCGACGCAGCCGATCAGCGTGCTGCCGAATGCGGGGCTTCCGCAGAACGAGGGTGGACGGGCGGTGTACAAGCTGACTCCGCAGGAGCTGGCGGCGTACCACAAGCGTTTTGTGACGGAGTACGGGGTGCAGGTGGTGGGCGGATGCTGCGGGACGACTCCGGCGCATCTGAAGGCGGTAGTGGAGGCAGTGAAGGACGCGAAGCCGGCGAAGCGCGAGGTGAAACCGCAAAGCGTGGCGGCGAGCGCGTTCGCGGTGGTGCCGCTGGAAGTGGACGGCCAGCCGGTGATTGTAGCCGAAGAGATGAACACCACGACGCGCGTGGAGCACTTCCGCAACATGGTGCGCGCCGGGGACTATGACGGGATTCTGGCGCTGGCGAAGAAGCTGGCGGCAGAAGGCTCGCAGATGCTGGACCTGTGCTGCGCGATTGTGGGCGAGGACGAGAAGGGCTATATGAACGCGGTGCTGGAGAAGATTGCGACGCGGGTTCCGGCGCCGATCCTGGTGGACTCGACCGAAGCGGAGGTGGTTGAGGAGGCGCTGAAGCGGATTCCGGGCAAGCCGGTGATTAACTCGATCAATCTGGAAGACGGCGAGAAGCGCACGAGCAAAGTGCTGCCCATGGCGAAGCGCTACGGGGCGGCAGTGATTGCGCTGACGATTGACGAAGAAGGCATGGCGCTGACGGCCGAGAAGAAGCTGGCGATTGCGAAGAGAATTTACGCGCTGGCGACGGAGAAGTACGGGATCCGCGGACGAGACCTGATTTTTGATCCGCTGACACTGCCGATTTCGACAGGGCAGGAAGACTACCGAACGGCGGGGATGGAGACGCTGGAGGCGGTGCGGCTGATCAAGCAGGAGCTGCCGGAGGCGAAGACGATCCTGGGTGTGAGCAACATCAGCTTTGGACTGAATGCGTATGCGCGGCGGGTGCTGAACAGCGTGTTTTTGAAAGAGGCAGTGGACCGCGGTCTGGATGCCGCAATTGTGAACTACTCGAAGATCTATCCGCTGTACAAGATTCCTGAGCGCGAGGTGGAGCTGGCGCGGAAGCTGATCTTCCGGGACACGTCCGGACAAAATGGATCGGCGGTCGATCCGCTGCAGGCGTATATGGCGCACTTCAGCGGGATCGATAAGAACGCGGTGAAGGAAGATGAGGCCGCGCTGGAGTCGCTGTCGACGGAAGACAAGCTGAAGCAGTTGATTATCCGCGGCGAGCGCGCGATTGGGCAAGGCGCGCAGAAGCAGTCGATGGAAGAGGTGATTGAGACAGCGCTGGTGAACTACACGCCGCTGGACCTGATCAACACGGTGCTGCTGGATGGGATGAAGACGGTGGGTGAGTTGTTTGGCGCGCGCAAGATGCAACTGCCGTCGGTGCTGGATTCGGCGGCGGTGATGAAGGCTGCGGTTGCGTATCTGGAGCCGAAGATGGAGAAGACGGAAGGCTCGCAGAAAGGCACGATTGTGCTGGCGACAGTGAAGGGCGATGTGCATGACATCGGGAAAAACCTGGTGGACATCATTCTTTCGAACAACGGGTACAAGGTGGTGAACCTGGGCATCAAGCAGCCGGCGGACGTGATTATCAAGGCCGCCCAGGAGCACCGGGCAGACGCGATCGGCCTGAGCGGGCTGCTGGTGAAGTCGACGCTGGAAATGAAGTATGTGATTCAGGATCTCGAACGGCTGCAACTTGAGACTCCGGTGATTTGTGGCGGCGCGGCGCTGACGCGGAAGTACGTGGAAGATGATTTGCGGAAGGAGTATTCTTCGGCGGTATTTTACGCGGAGGACGCTTTTGCCGGGCTGCACGTGATGAGCGACCTGACGGCAGAGGAAGAGCAGACGCGGAAGAAGCGCATTGAAGAGGGACGAACTGTGAAGGTGTTTGTGCGTCCTGAGGCAGCAGATGGGAACGGTGCGCATGGGCCGGTGTCGACGGAGCGGTCGTCGTGGGTGCAGCCAGCGCCGGATATTCCGCAGCCGCCGTTTCTGGGCGTGAAGGTGAAGAAAGATTTTGATCTCGATGTGGTGTTCGGGTACATCAACGAGACGGCGTTGTTCAAGAACCAGTGGCAATTGAAGACGGCCTCGGCAACGGACTATGTGCGGCTGGTGGAGGAGAAGTATCGACCGGTGCTGGAGGAGCTGAAGGCGGAGATCAAGGCCAAGGGCTGGTTTCATCCGCAGGCGGTGTATGGGTATTTCCCGGCGCAAGCGGAAGGGAACGAAGTCATTGTGTACTCGCCCGAGGATGCGACGAAGGAGCGGCTGCGGATTGTGTTTCCGAGGCAGCGCGAAGGGCGGCAGCTTTCGATTGCGGATTTTCTGCTACCTAAGAGCTCAGGAAAGATGGACGTGATCGGGTTCTCGGTGGTGACGATTGGACATCGCGCGAGCGAAGAGACGAAGAGGCTTTTCGACGCGGGAGATTTTACGCGCTACCTGTACGTGCATGGACTGAGCGTGGAGACGGCCGAAGCGCTGGCAGAGCTGGCGCACAAGATTATGCGCGAAGAGCTAGGCATTGGCGGCGAGGATGCGCCAAGGGTGACGGACTTGTTCCACCAGAAGTATCGCGGGTCGCGGTATTCGTTCGGGTATCCGGCGTGTCCGAATCTTGAGGACCAGGCGAAGATCTTTGAGTTGCTGGAGCCGGAGAAGAATATCGGAGTGCGGCTGACGGAGGGATTCCACCTGGAGCCGGAGCAGAGCACGAATGCGCTGGTGATTCATCATCCGCAGGCGAAGTATTTTGTGGTTTAGCCAATAGCCAATAGCCAAGAGGCAAGAGCCAGGAGCCAATAGCCAAGAGGCAATAGCCAGGAGCCAAGAGGCAATAGCCAAGAGGCAAGAGGCAAAAGCCAGGAGCCAGGAGGCAAAAGCCAAGAGGCAATAGTGAATAGCCAAAGATGGCCGGGGCTTAGAGGGAGTTCCTGCGGAGCTCGGCCTTGAGAGCTGCCTTGCGGACGGACTTCTCGTGGAGCAGCAGCTCGTTGGCCTGAAACTCGCGGTTGGCGTGGAACCACTCCTGCACAATGTTGTTGTCGAGCACATTGAGGACGGCGAGCAGGGCCATGCCCTGATGATGGGCCATCCATTCGCGAACGAGGACGGGCTTTTTGCGAGAGGCGGAGAAATCGGCTGACTCGTAGAAGCTGTACGCGCCGGTCCATCCAGCATCTTCCATGCGGTGCAGATTGCGCAGCGCTTCGGCTGCGTTCGTTCCCAGAGCCAAAAATGTGGAGTAGGGCGAGATGACGGGGCCGGCGACGGCGTCCCACTTGAGCGAAATCTGCGGGATGCCGAAGGCCTGGTAATGGTAGTGTCCGGCATCGTCAACCTGGCCGTAACCGCACTCGGAGATTCCCCATGGGATGCCGAGAGGACGCGCGAAGCGGCGCTGAATTTCAACGGCTGAGGAGAGCGAGTGCTCGATGAGAGTGCCGGGGTAGCTGCGCATCCAGAGTGAAGGCATGAGGTACTCAAACATGGTTCCAGTCCATGAGAGCAGGATGAAGCGGCCGAAGGCAGAGGTGTGGATGCGCGCCATTTTGAACCAGCTCTGATGAGGCAATTCGCCCCGGGAGACGGCGATGAAGGTGGCGATCCGGGCCTCAGAGGAGAGCATGTCGTAGCATGCGTCATGGAGCTTGCGGGCTTCGACTTCGTAGCCGATGGAGAGAAGCTGGCGGCCCTCGTGCACAAGGAAAGAAAAGTCCATGTTGACGGCCTTTTGGAAGGACTCGGCAGAGATGGATTTAATTTGGGCCTCGAGCGAGCGGAGGCGACGGCTCACGGCGGGCAGCTCGGCGCGGAGCTTTTCAACAAGAAAGCTGTTGCCGGATTGGTCTTCAGTGATGTTGAGGGTGGCCCAGGCGCGCGCGAGGCGGTTCTCAAGCTGATCGGAGAAGGCGGCAGCGTCCTCGAGTGCGGGGAACAGGTCGTCGGCGTGGAGGCCGAGGGCAGGAATTGTTTGAAGGGGCGCGAACTCAGGCAGGAGCCAAGGAGAGTAGTTGGTGATGAGGGTGGTGATGGCGAGGAGGCGCGCGCGGGTTTCATGCAGCCACCAGGCTGATTCATTGGGGCAGGGCTGCAGGATATGGGATGCGTCGACGAGGTCGGGCAGGGCTGCGGCGGAAAGGGTCCAGTCGCACCACTCCTGCAGACCGGCTGTGAGCGCGGGCAGCGGGTGCGAGGCGATAGTGATGGGAATGTCCTTGCGCTGCCGGAGGAGCTGCCAGTGAGTACGCAGGCCACGGAAGAGTGTACTCGAGAGCAAAGGCATGCGCAGAAAGGAATCCGCGCCGGTGCGAAGGGTGTAGAGCGAAGCGCAGAGGTTGCCGCTATCGACTGACGAGATGGTGGCGGGCGGGAGCGGCTGAAGCGTGCGAGTGTCGTACCAGTTATAGAGATGGCCGCGGAACTTTGGAAGGCGGTCCATGGTGGCGAAGCTGTAGCGAGTGAGTGTTGAGAACTCAGGAAGTGTGAGGAAGCCGAGGCGGACGGCGGCCTGACGCGCATTGAGGAGCAGGCCGAAGTTGGTAGGCGAGACGCGCGCAGCCTCGAAGAGTTCCTTTTCCTCGACGTTGTCGGGAATGAGGTAGTTGTGACGCTCGCCCCCGTACTCGTAGAAATAACGCCAGATGCGCAGGGCGTGATGGCGGAGGAAGGTCTCGTCGCGAGATTGGAGGATGCGATTGAGCTCGCGTGGCGGGCGGTTGAGCCAGAGCGAGATGCCGCTGGCGAATCCCCAGAGGATGAGAAAGGGCGCGGCAACGATGAGCGAGCGAAAGTGCGTTGCGGCGATGACGACGGCAAGCGCCACGGCGAAGACCGAGGTGATGCCGAGGTATCGATCGACCGGCGTCCGGCGTCCTGTTGGGGACTCGGCCTGAGCTGCTGTCTCCCATTCGAGCAGGCGCTCCCCGGTGACCAGACGGCGGATGAGCGCTCGGGCGATGGCGTCGAGGGAGAACATGGTTTGGTGGGGCAGGAAGGCGAGATTGAGCAAAGTAAGGAAGAGTGCCTGGCGGAGGTTGAAGATGACTTCGCTGACACTGCCTTGTTGTTCGCTGGCGAGGGCGCGGCCAAGCCCGAAGGCGAACTGCACGAGCGTGGGAGCCACGAGCAGGAAGAGAGTGACCAGAGTCCAGTAGAGCGCGCCTCCGGGAAGGCCAAGCCATCCAGAGACGAGAAGGATGAGCGTGAAGGGTTCGACGAGAGAGCGGCGGAGGTTGTCGAAGATTTTCCAGCGGGAGATGGTGGAGATGGGATTGCGGACGTGGCGGCCGGATTCGTCGGGAACACGTGAGAAGAGCCACTGCGCAATCTGCCAGTCGCCGCGGACCCAGCGGTGCTGACGACGGGTGTAGGCGCTGTAGTGCGAGGGATAGTCGTCGATGACTTCGATGTCGGTGGCGAGTCCGGCGCGGGCGTAGGCACCTTCAATAAGGTCGTGACTGAGGAGAGCGTTGCGCGGGAAGCGCTTGTCGAGGACAGCATGGAGGGTGCGGACTTCGTAGATGCCCTTGCCGGTAAAGCTGCCTTCGCCGTAGAGGTCCTGATAGGCATCAGAGACGGCGCGCGTGTAGATATCGATGCCGGTCTGCCCGGAATAGAGCGCTGCAAGGCGCGAGCGAGAGGCGGAGTGGACGCTGACTCCGACGCGAGGCTGGAGGATTCCGTAACCGGCGGTGACGATGCGGCGGGCGGGATCAATGACAGCGCGATTGAGAGGATGGGCCATGGCGCCAACCATAGCGGCGGCGGTCCCGGGCGGGAGCTGTGTGTCCGAGTCGAGGGTGATGATGTACCGCACCTGGGCGAGCGTGGCCATGTCCCCGACCTTGACGGGGAATGCGTCGTACTCGGAACAGAGAAATTTATTGAGGTCGAGCAGTTTGCCGCGCTTGCGCTCCCAGCCCATCCAAACGCCCTGACGCGGGTTGAAGATGCGGAAGCGGTGGAGAAGAAAAAAAGAGCCGTGCTTTGAAGACGCCGGATAGCGCCGGTTGAGGTCATTGATGAGATTGACGGCGAGATCGACGAGCGGGTCGCTGTCGTTTTCGCGGGGGCGAGTGACGGAGTCGGGAAGGTCAGTAAGCAGGGCGAAGTGGAGGTTGGGGTCAGGGTTGGCGAGGAAGCGAACCTCAAGATCGGAGACGAGCTCGCGTACCTGTTCCTGATTGATGAGCAGTGTGGGAACGGCGACGAGGGTGGTGAACTCGGCGGGGATGCCCTTGCTGTAGTCCAGCTTGGGCAGAGTAGCGGCCTGGAAGATGGAGGTGGCAGTGTTGCTGATGAAGTCGACGGCGGCCTGCGTGGCGGGCAGAAGCAGGATGATGAAGGCGTAGGTGAGTCCGCCAATGATGGAGTAATTGGGGATGAGCGGAATGAGGACGGCGGCGATGAGCAGGACGGAGAGGATTTCGATACCGCCGATGTAGAAGTCGTCAGCATTGTGGAGGATGAGCGTGCGCAGGCGATCTACAAGGGCAGGGCGGTAGCCGATTCTGGCGATGAGCGAGGGAAGGCCATGATCGACGAGGTAATAGCCGATGTGGGCACGGCGCGCGTGCAGGCGAGAGTCATTGACCTGCGCTTCCTGCGCGTCCTCTGCGAGCTGGAGCGCAATGGCAGCAACCTGAGATTCGGAGCACCTGGAGCGGCGCGCGATTTGCGCGATACGCTTACGGTAGTTTTCGCGGCTGTCAAAGTCCATGAGTGGGTATGCGCCGGCGGGGTCCTGCTGTAAGACGGCCTCGAAGAGCACAAGCGGCTCCATGAGCGAGGCCCAGTCGGCGTGACCGATGTCGCGGAGACTCTTAATGCGGGCGGAAAGAAGCTCGGGCGTGGCGGCGCTGGATGATTGGGGTGCATGCAGCAGGGCACTGGCCTGATCGAGGATGAGCTGCAGGAGAGCGAATTTGATGATGGCCGGAAGAGCCCAGAGTTCGTTCAGCTCAAGAGGATCCGTTTGCTGCGCGGCGGCCACATAGACGCGAATTGCTGAGCCGTTCCAGACGGAGTGTGAAGCGTCAAGATATGCGCGGGCAAGGACAAAATCGCGCGGCTCGTTGTTAATGCGGGGCAGGCTGAGGATTTTGCGGCGGATGGATGTGATTTCCTGGATTGCGCCGCGCAGCAGGCGGGGATTCTCGCGTAGCTCGTGCAGTGCGGTGGGGCTTTCCGGCGGGAGCGCGTCGAGTTGAGCGATGAGTGTTTTGAGCGCGTCGCGGGTCTCTTCAAACAGTTTGAAGCAGGGCAGCGGACCGATGGGGCGGTGGACTACGGTCCATTGCGCGGCCTGCGCGTGGGCGTGCTCAATGAGGGCTTCGGCGCTGATTCCGGCCTGATCGAAGATGTCCTGATCAATCTCAGGGATTTGATACGGCATAGGTCTCCGTCAACGATAGCTTGCGGCCTGCATTTCGAACATGGATGCATAGAGGCCGCCGAGGGCCATAAGCTGCTGATGCGAGCCTTCTTCGACTAGGTGTCCGCCCTCAAGAACTACGATGCGGTCTGCCATGCGAACCGTTGAAAAACGATGCGAGATAAGCAGCGCCATTTTCCCGCTGGTGAGTTCGGCAAATCGCTCAAAAACTTCAAGCTCACTCTTTGCGTCGAGCGCGGCGGTGGGTTCGTCGAGGACGAGAAGCTGCGCGTCGCGCAGGTAGGCGCGGGCGAGGGCGATCTTTTGCCATTCGCCGCCGGAGAGATCGACGCCGCCTTCGAAGCGGCGGCCGAGCATCTGTTCGTACCCGGCGGGCATTTTCTGGATGACTCCGAGGGCCAGGCTTTTTTGCGCTGCGGACTCGATTTCTTCCTGCGAGTGGGGCAGCTCGACGCGACCGATGGCGATGTTTTCACGCGCAGTCATTTCGTAGCGCATGAAGTCCTGAAAAATGACTCCGATTTCCTTGTGGAGGTCATCGAGGTCGTAATCGCGAAGGTCGATGCCGTCGAGGAGGATTTCGCCCTCGGTGGGGTCGTAGAGGCGGGTGATGAGCTTGACGACGGTAGTTTTGCCCTGGCCGTTCTCGCCGATAAGGGCGATGCGCTCGCCGGGACGAAGGGTAAAGTTGAAGTCCTTGAGCACGCGGCGGGTAGTGCCGGGATATGCGAAGGAGACGTTGCGAAACTCAAAGCCGCGACGGATGGGGCGCGGAGCGGGCAGCGCGTTGGGTTTGGACTGCACGGTGGGCTTCATCTCAAAGAAGGCGATGAGGTCGGTGAGGAAGAGCGCCTGATCGGCGATGCCGGATGCCGTGGAGAATGCCTGCTGGAAGTTGGTGCTGGACTGCTGAATCGCGACGGTTACGAGCGAGAAGACGCCGATAGTGGGGTAGTGCCCAGTGACAGCTTCGTAGATAGCGAAGACGTATGCGCCATAGTAGCCGAGGGTGCTGATGAGTGAGAGAAGTCCGCCCCAGACAAGCTTGCGGCGCGAGAGGGCAATGTCTTCTTCGAAGATCTGGTGGGAGAGGTTCTTGAAGCGATCGGTAAGGTAGCCGCTGAGGTTGAAGAGCTTGAGCTCCTTGGCGGCTTCTTTGCTTCCGCCGACCTGACGGAGGTAGTCGAGCTGGCGCTTAATGGGGGTCTGGCGAAAGTTTTTGGCGTAGCCGAGAAAGGCGAAGTGGGTTTCGCCAAAGAAGGCCGGAAGCACGCCGCCGATGAGGAGCAGGATCATCCACGGGGAGCGGTAGATGAGCACGCCGCTCCATATAAGGGTGAGGACAATTTGCTGGAAGAGACGGCCCATTTGCTGGATCATGGCGAGGCGGTCGGTGGCCTGTACGCGGGCGCGCTCAAGGCGGTCGTAATAGACGGGGTCTTCGTAGGTCGTGAGGTCAAGCTGCGCGGCCTGCTGCATGACCATTACGCTGACGTGGAAGGTGTAGCGGTCGGCGAGCAATTGGTCGGTGTAGTCGATGGCGCGGCTGAGGATTCCTGTCAGAAGGGCGAGAGCGACCTCGCCGGCGACGAGCCACCAGAAATAGGGGAACTGCGGTTGATGTTCGAGGGCGCGGGCGACGCCGGTGATGATTTTTGCGGCGACCGCGGCGATCGCAAGGCCGAGTGCGGGAACGATGACCCGCAGAACGAGTCCCCAGACAACGATGGACCTGCCTGCATCCCACACAATGCGCAGGACGGCGGGCACGTTACGGAGAGCGCGGATGCGGTCGCCCCAAGGCTGGTGGGATTTTGATGGAGAGGACTCGGTCATGACGCAGGTGTAATTGTAGTTCGATGACCGGCTTACAGACAGAGTTGTGCCTGAGCATAGAGAGAACGATTTGGTTGGCTCTACTTCAGGATGGCGTTATAGCCATCGTTGAGCAGACGAGCGCGCATGTCCATGGCCTGCTGGCGCGTGGCGAAAGGGCCGACCTGGATGTGGAGGAGATTATCGGATGTGTCGCGGCGGGCAGACGCATTAAAGCCGCGCTTTTGCAGGGCGGAGATGAGCACATCAGCATCTTCAGGGCGGGAGATGGCGGCGATCTGAACCATGATTGATGACTGCGGGGCGGCAGTCGGCAGTGCAGGTTTTGATATTTGCCCGGATTTGGCAGCAGAGGGAATTGTGTACGTGGCGGGTGCAGTCTGAGCGGCGCCGGCAGGCGCTGGGCCTGAGGATGCAGGACCGGCAAGCGGCTGCGCGGCTGTTGCGGAAGGAGTAGCTGGCGCGACTGCCTGCAGGACGGCTCCAGAGGGTTTGGGAGAATTTACAGTACTGGTGCTGTAGCGGTAGGGATCGCTGGACGTGGATGCGGATGAAGTGGGCTGCTCGACGACGGTCGCGACCGGAGCGGGTACGGCAGTGGCGGACTGCGGGGTGACGGCCGAAGCTGCGGATGGCTTGACGGCGTTGCTGCGTCCCAGCGAGTAACCAAAGCCGAAGAAGACTCCGCAGATAAGCACGAGGCCGAAAAAGATGCCGAGGATGGAGCGCAGGCCGAGGGTGATCTCAGTGTCGGTGTGTTCGGGTTCGTCTTCGAGTTTGTTGCGGGTGCTCATTCGGATTTCTGCGGGGGCTGTGCCGGAGCCGCCGGGTTGACGTTGGTTACAAACTTACCTAATAAAGACACCAACTCGACGGGCAATGGAAAGATAACAGTGGTGTTTTTTTCCGCGCCGATGTCATTGAGGGTTTGCAGATAGCGGAGTTGGAGGGTGAGAGGCTGCTGCGCGAGCAGATTGCCGGCCTCGACGAGGCGCTGTGCGGCGGCGAATTCGCCTTCTGCGTTGATGATTTTGGAGCGCTTTTCGCGCTCGGCTTCGGCCTGTTTGGCCATGGCGCGAAGCATGGATTCTGGCAAGTCGACCTGTTTAACTTCAACGCTTACGACCTTGACTCCCCAAGGCTCAGTGCGCTGGTCGATGATGGTTTGAATGCGCTGGTTGAGGGCGTCGCGGTGGGAGAGCAGGCCGTCGAGCTCGACTTCACCGAGGACGGAACGCAGGGTGGTCTGTGCGAACTGGGAGGTCTGGTAGACGTAGTTCGAGACTTCGATGACGGCCCTGGCAGGATCGAGGACGCGGAGGGTAATGACGGCGTTGACCTTGATCGTGACGTTGTCGCGCGTGATGACATCCTGCGGCGGGACTTCGAGGACTTCCTGGCGAAGCGAGACGCGGACGATCTGATCAAAGGGGCGGAAGACAAGGATGATTCCGGGGCCTTTGGGCAGAGGCAGGGCGCGTCCGAGGCGGAAGATGACGCCGCGCTCATATTCGCGAAGGATCTTGATGGAATTGAGAAGATAGAGAACAACAATTGCTATGACGATCAGTACCGGAATGCTCATCTAAGCCCCCACCCGCTGCGATTGTACCGCACGGGAGGAGGAGATTCGCGGTCAATCGGACGAGGCGCGGACGACGGGGACCCGCTCAACCAACAACGTAAGGCCGCGGACTTCGCGCACACGGACGGGCTCTCCGGAGTCGATGGGGACGCTTGATTCGGCTTGCCATAGCTCGCCGTGGACGAGGATCTGGCCGTGGGGAGCGATGGGCTGCTGGGCGATTCCGGTGGCTCCGATGAGAGCCTGCGGGCCGAGCATGGCTTTGTTCCTGCGCGCCCGCCAAGCCAGGCGAACAAGAAAAGCGGTGACAAGTCCGAAGCCGAGCCCGCAGGCAATTGCCGTGGCAGGATGCACGCGCATCTGGGGGATGGGGCCGTTGACCAGGGTGAGTGTGCCGAAGATGAGAGCGATGATTCCAGCTGAAGCAAGGATGCCGTGACTGGGGAATTTGACCTCAAGCATGAGGAGGACAAAAGCGCCGATGATGAGCATGACGGCGGTGTAGCGGATGGGCAGCATGTTGAGCGCGAAGAGGGCGGTAAGAACGAGGAGGGTCCCGAGCGCGCCGGGAATAATGGTTCCGGGGGAGTTGAACTCGAGGTAGATAAGGAGGCCGCCGAGGACGAGGATAAGGACGGCGAGATCGGGGTCCATGAGGCGGTCGAGGATGCTTTCCCGGAGGGTGGGTTCAACGGTGGTGATGACGGCACCGTGGGTATGGAGGGTGACGGTGCTGCCGTTGAAGCGGGTGATTGTGCGGCCGTCGAGCGAATCGAGCAGGGCGCGGTTGTTGGGCGCGATGATGTCGATGAGGTGAAGATTGAGCGCTTCCTCGTCGGTATAGGACTTGGAGTTGAGGACGGCCTGCTGGGCGGCGTCCACATTGCGCTTGCGGCGGATGACGTAAGAGCGCAGAAAGGCAGTGGTGTCGTTCTCAAGCTTCTGCTTCATGATGGGGCCGAGCGTAGCGCCTTCGATGACGGGATGAGAGGCTCCAGCGTTGGTTCCGGGGGCCATGGCGGCGACGTCTGCGGCTTCGAGCAGGAAAAAACCAGCGGAGCCGGCGCGGCTGCCGGAAGGCGCGACAAAGACGATGACGGGGACGGGCGAGGTGAGGATCTTGCTGACCATGGAGCGGGTGGTGTCGAGCAGGCCGCCGGGAGTATTGAGGTCGACGAGCAGGGCGTCGGCGTGGTCACGGGCGGCTTCAGCAAGGCCGCGATCGAGGTAGTCCTCGCTGATGGGCTGGATGGTGTCATCAAGGTGGAGAACGACCACGTTGGGAGTGGCGGTGCTTTGGGCGAAGCTGAGTGAGGCGAAGAGCAGAAGGCAGAGAGCGGAGAGCAGCAGGGCTGCGCGAGTGATGGCCCGCGGGACTCCAGAGCGGGACGGAGGCGGGTCGGATTGGTTGCTTTCAGAGGGGTTCATGGCACTTGCTGTCCTTTAGCTTCGACGGCGTGCTTCATGCCGAGGGCGTCGGCGTTGGCGGGCTCGAGCTTCAGCGCATGGCCGACTTCACTGGCGGCGGCGGAGAGCTGATTGGCGTGGAGGTCGAGACGAGCGAGAACAAGATAGGCGGGAACGTTGGAGGCGAGCTGGAGAGACTGTTGGGCCTCAGCGCGTGCAGCCCTGAGATCGAAGCTACGCTCGCGGACTTGAGCGAGTCCGGCGTGCGCGAGCGCGGACAAGGGATAGGCTTTGAGGGCGGCCTGGTACTCGCGCTCGGCCTCAAGAATGAGGCCACGACGGAGAAACTGATCGCCGGAGGCCACGAGCCTCTGTGCGCGCTGTTCAGGAGGAAGCACCGCGATGCGGGCCTCCTGAAGCTGCTCCATTTCATAGGCTGCCTGGCGGAATTCGGTCTCGTTGTAGGTGCGCTTGATGCGTTCGAGGGGCAGGGACTCGTCCGTCGCAGCAGATTGCGCGGAAGTTGCAGCGGCAGTGGTCAGTTGCGGGCCGGGCTTCTGCAGGGCCGCGAGAAAGGTCTGCGCTTCAGAGTCCTGCGGATGAAGTTTGAGGTCGGTTTCCAACTCGCTAATGGCCCCGGGGATGTCGTTGTGCTTGCGCAGGGCGATGGCGAGGTTGAAGTGGTAGTCGGCGTCGCGCGGGTCTGAGGCGATGGCCTGACGGAAGAATGCTGTACCGTCGCGTCCGCGGCGGCTGGCGGCAACGCCCTCATTGTTGACGACTTCCGGTAGAGGTAATTGACTGGCTACGAAGGCGAAGGCGTCCTGAGCCAGGAGGTATTTACCGGTATAGAAGAGGGAGAGGCCGCGATAGAAGTCGGCCTCGAGAGCTCTTGGATCATCGCGGGGCATCTGGCCGAAGGCAGTGGCGGCGTCATCGTAATCCTGATTGGCGAAGTAGGCGCGGCCCAGCTCAAGGAGAGCGGGAGTGAAGCCGGGACTGAGGCGCACTGACTCGCGGAGATGAGTGATGCGGTCGGCGGGAGCCTCGGCAATCATGCCGCGAATGTAATTCTCAAAAGCGTCGGGGCGCAATGGACCGTCGGCAGCAAGGAAGGTTTGCTCCGCGACGGAGTAGGTGGGGTCGAGTTTACGCGCGACGTCCCAGGCGAGCCGGTTGAAGGTGTCGAGAATGCCATTGAGGCCGGCCTGTTCGGTGATCGGCGGACTGAGGGTGAGCTGATGCAGGTTCAGGATGCGCGCGGAGGCCGCGAGCTGGGTTCCGGTGAGGGTGTAATCGCCAATGATGACAAAGTCGGCGTCGAGAAGCTGCGCAATACGGATCGTGGTTGCGCGCGAGGGGCGGAAGTTGAGGGGAAGACCGAGGCGGTCCAGCGCGTAGAGGCGGTCATCGCGGGTGATGGTGAGAAAGCCGGCGGCGTCGAGGCGGCGGTTGAAGATGTCGGCCGCGCCGGACCCGATCCAGTCGAGGTTGGGCTGGCCGGTGTGGTTCTCAAATGGAAGCACGAGAAGCAGGCTGCCCTGCGGCTGCGAGGCGTCGCGGGCGGCTGCGGATTGGGCGTCTGATGGAGCTTCAGGCGGCGTGGAACCCTGCTGCGCCTGCACGAAAAGTGAAGAAAAAAGAAAAAAAGAGGGGAGAAAGACCCGCAGGAGCCACCGGATTCTGAACATCTGCTGCACGAGATGGATTATAGATGTGACGCCGGGGGCGGCGTAGGTGACGGGAGGCGCAGACGGGCTTCCTCCGGGCGGTCGAAGTGAATGACGGCGGCCCATAGACCTTTGCGCTGCTCCTGCCAGACAACGTGTCCGCCGAGCAGGCGGGCGATGAGGGCCGGGGGTAGGTCATAGTGGAAGCCGAAGTAGCGGGAGTCCATTTTCTGATTGAAGCGGCCGAAGAGGAGGCCGTGCGGCGGCGAGTATTTGCTGGAGAAGATCAGTCCGACGGTGTAGCGTTCGCCGGGCTGGGCAGCCCACTGGATCTGACTGTAGGAGAAATTGTCGATTGAGGTAACGGGAACGGGATGGGAGACGTAGCCGAGCTCGGGTTTAGTGAGCTCGTCGGAGGCGGGCCAGGCGGTGAGGACGGTTTCACCCGGGTAACGGGCGGTGATCTGTGCGATGGCGTTTTGCTGGAGGTAAATGAAGTCGCTGTAGGCGAGGTTGTCCTCGGGCGCGAAGCGGTAGGGAGGGTTGATGAAGAGCGCGGCGATGAAGGCGATGGCTGAAAAGGCAACGAGCCAGTGCCAGCGGCGGACACGGCGGTGGAAGGCAGTAACGCAGAAGAGGATAACCAGCGGATACAGCGGCAACATGTAACGCGTGAGGAGCGCGCCTCCAATGACGGATAAGAAAGCCAGGTTGGCGAGGATGATGGCGAGGAACGCGTTGCGATGCTCGCGGGGAAAGGGCGGACGCGGTGAGTTGCTGGAGCCGGAAAGCGGATCAAGCATAAGGCAGGCGAGCGCGAGCAGCACCGGGACGAAGAGGTCCATGTGCAGGGTGAGCTGGTTGACACGATGCCAGAGAGCGATGAGGAAGCGCAGCGCGGAGAGGGTCGACGTGGCGTTGTAGCGGAGGTATTGAGGGTTGCCGAAGAGGAAGCCGGTGCGATGCCAGTACCAGGCGTACCAGAGGATGAGCGGCAGAGCAGGCATTGAGAGCAGGGCCGCTGCGCGGGCGGGTTGCCAACTACGGGTGCGGAGCGCGCGGTAGAGGAGCCATGCGACGAGTGCGAGCGGAGTGACGATGGCGGTCTCTTTAGAAAGCACAGCGAGGGAGAAGCAGAGAACGGCGGGCCAGAGGCGGTGTTCGTCGAGGAAAAAGGCCAGCGACCAGAGCGTGGCGGCGGCGGCGAAGATGTCTGCCTGTGCAAGCGAGCTCTGCGCGAAGAAAACGGGGTAGATGGCGGTGAGCACCAGTGTTGCCAGAGCGACAGAGGCAGACCGTGACACGGTAAGCGCTATGCGCCAGACGGCAGCAAGGGCAAGCGCGGCGACGACACACACCGCAGTGCGGGTAACGAAGGGAGAGAAGCCGAAGAGCTTCCAGAAGACGGCGAGATAGATGGAAGGCAGGGGTGGGTGGGCGTTCGAGAGGGTGGAGTATGGGATGAGCGAGCCGCTGCGGAAGAAGTCAAACGCTGCAGGGATGTAGTATCCGGCTTCATCCCAGTAATAGGGCAGGCGCAGGAGCGGCCAGTGGGCGATCCAGACGGCTGCGAAGATGAGTGGAAAGACAGCCCAGGCCGGGATGCGGTTCGACAGAGACAAAGGGCGGGATTGCGGTGCGCCGGGAGTACTCACGGCCTTAGTGGACAGGGCCGGTGGGGACGGGAATGGGCGTGCCCTGCGGCTCAAGTGCGATGGTCCCGAAGGCCTGCTCGTATTGGGCGAGGTTCTGACTGAGCATGTTCCAGAGAGCCTTGGCCTGCTGGGGGCTGAGATAGACGCCGTAGTTGTTCTGCACGGTGACCTGGTCGGGGGTCTCAGAATGGGCGATGCCGAAGTTGAGGAAGAAGTCCCAGACGCTGACGCGGATTTGCACGCTGTTGGCGTAGGACTCGCGATAGTCGGAGGACTTGGTGAGGTTAATCCTGGGTTGCTGGGTGGGATTCATGGTGCTTACAGGGTAAAGCAAAATGGGAGGGTGATGGTGCGAAAGGGGGGATTTGAACCCCCACGGGTTGCCCCGCCAGATCCTAAGTCTGGTGCGTCTGCCAATTCCGCCACTTTCGCGTGGTAGAGCCTGCGGATATTGTACTGTGCCTATATCCGGTGAGGCAGTGCGAATGTTGCGTCCACTTACGGCGAGGCAACCGTAGTGGATGCTCCCAGAGTGTAAGCTGAGGGGGATGACTGTCGAGCACTTTGTGCGCTCACTCAACGACGACGCGCCGGACACGGCGTACACCGCGCCGCTTGCAGCGCTGTGGTGGGACGCGAAGGGTGAATGGTCGAAAGCGCATGGCTTAGTCGATGAACTTGAGACGAAAGAGGGAATGGCAGTCCACGCTTACCTGCATCGCAAAGAGGGATCACTCTCAAACGCTGACTACTGGTATAAACGAGCCGGACGTGGGTTTTACCGCCCGTCGCTTGATGATGAATGGAAGGCACTTGTCGAAGGGCTGCCTGGGTAATCGCGACTGAGGAGCAAGTTTGCGCATGCTAAAATCGAGGTAATTTTAGGCGCTGCAAGTACCATGAAGCACGTATTTTTGCGCGTGCAGGGCCTGGTTTTGACAGGCAGCGTTGGATACCCGAAGGCGCGTCCTGAGCAGAAAGATCCTGAGTGACAACGACTTCCACGACGATTACCGGACTCAAGAGCAGGATTGAGACGCGACAGGCCCGCATCGGGATCGTCGGGATGGGGTATGTGGGGCTGCCGCTGGCTTTGCTGTTCAGTGAGCAGCGGTTTCCGGTAACCGGATTCGATATTGACGCACAAAAAGTGGGCACGCTGAACGCGGGCGGATCGTACATTGTGCGGATTCCGGGAACGGAGGTGCAGTCGGCGCAGCGGAACGGATTCAAAGCAACGATCGACTACAGCGAGATTGCGAAGATGGACGCGGTGATCATCTGCGTACCGACGCCGCTGAACGAGTATCACGAGCCGGATTTGAGCTACATTACGGGCACGCTGGAGGCGATGGCTCCGCATGTGCGCGAGGGGCAACTGATCGTGCTGGAGAGCACGACGTATCCGGGAACGACGGAAGAAGTTGTGGTACCGATGCTCGAAAGAGGTAATGGTACGGAGTTGCGGGTGGCGCGTGACGCGGAGTCGAAGGGGTTCTACGTAGCGTTTTCACCGGAGCGTGAAGACCCGGGCAACGACACGGTAGCGCGGCGGGACATTCCGAAGGTGATTGGCGGGTGCGGTCCGGTGGCGCTGGAGCTGGCGTCGGCGATGTACTCGGCGATCTTCAACCGGACGATCCCAGTGTCTTCTCCGGCGGCGGCGGAGATGACCAAGCTGCTCGAGAATATTTACCGTTGCGTAAACATTGCGCTGGTCAATGAGCTGAAACAGCTTTGCCTGCGGATGGACATTGATTTGTTCGAAGTGATCCACGCGGCGAAGACCAAGCCGTTCGGGTTTCAGGCGTTCTATCCGGGGCCGGGATTGGGCGGGCATTGCATTCCGATTGACCCGTTTTATCTCTCATGGAAGGCGAAGGAGTTCGACTTCCACACGCGGTTTATCGAGCTGGCCGGTGAGGTCAACAGCAAGATGCCGTACTTTGTGATTGAGCAGACGATGGCTGCGCTGAACGAGCACGGGAAGGCGCTGAATGGGTCGAAAGTGCTGGTGCTGGGCGTGGCGTACAAACGAGATGTGGATGATCTGCGGGAGTCTCCGGCGCTGACGATCATTGAGCTGCTGCGCAAGCGCGGAGCGATTGTGAGCTACAACGATCCTTACTTTGCGCGTGTTGGACGGGGACGGCACTACGACCTGAACATGGAGAACACGCCGCTGGTGGATTTGGGGCAGTATGATGCGGTGCTGATCGTGACGGACCACTCGGACTATGACTACGCGCGCATAGTGGCGGAGGCGAAGCTGGTGGTAGACACTCGGAACGCGACGAAGGGGATCGTGTCCGATAAGATTGTGCATTGCTGAGCCGTTGAGAACACTCGTATGGAATTTGTTGACCTGAAGGCGCAGTACCGGCTAATCAAGCAGAGCGTGGATGCGGGCATTCATGCGGTGCTGGAGCACGGGCAGTACATTCTGGGGCCGGAAGTTGCGAGGCTGGAGGCGGAACTGGCGCGGCGGACGGGCAGCAAACACTGTATCGCCTGCGCGAGCGGAACAGATGCGCTGTTGATTGCGCTGATGGCACTGGAGATCGGGCCGGGCGACGAGGTGATTACGTCGCCGTTTACGTTTATTGCTACGGTCGAGATGATTGCCCTGCTGGGCGCACGACCGGTGTTTGTTGATATTGATGCGAAGACATATAACTTAGATCCGGCAAAGCTGGCGGCGGCGATGACGGAGCGGACGCGGGCGATCATGCCGGTGTCACTGTATGGGCAGTGTGCTGATTTTGATGCGATCGCCGAGGCGGCGGGGAAGCTGCCAGTGATTGAAGATGCCGCGCAGAGTTTTGGGGCCAGGTACAAGGGGCGGCAATCGTGCAATTTGAGCGCGATCGGCTGCACGAGCTTTTTCCCGTCGAAGCCGTTGGGTTGCTATGGTGACGGGGGCGCGTGCTTTACGAATGACGACCACGTTGCCGAGCTGATGCGAGAGATCCGCAATCATGGGCAGGCGTCGCGATACCACCATGTAAGGTTGGGAGTGAACGGGCGGCTGGATTCGATGCAGGCAGCGGTGCTGCTGGCGAAGCTGGAGGTATTCGACCGGGAGCTCGAGCTTCGCGAAGAGGTAGCAAAGCGATACAGCGCACGGCTGAAGGGGATTGTGCAGACGCCGTGGATTGCCGAGGGCAATACGAGTGTTTACGCACAGTACACAATTGAGGTTGATGAGCGCGAGCGCGTGGTGGAGGCGCTGAAGAGGGAGGGAATTCCCACGGCGGTGCATTATCCTGTGGCAGCGCACATGCAGTCGGCGTTCGCGGGGTTGGGATATAAAGCCGGAGACTTTCCGGCGTCAGAGCGGGCGGCGCAGCGTGTGCTGAGTCTGCCGATGCATCCTTATTTAAGGGCGGAGGACCAGGAGAAGATTGGAACAGCGCTGGAGCGGACAGTGAAGAGCGGGGCCTCGGCGCTGCTCGACTCCGTGTGCTAATTCGGGCATTCTGAAGTTGGGCTGGTCGTCTGCATTTGGGCGGCAGTACTGTTTACGGGCTGAATCTGCAATGCGGTGAGATAGAAGCCTCTGAACCGGACGTCAAGGGAAGAGAGATGAAGCACCAGGCTACGATTGCGGTCGTGGGTTCCGGATATGTCGGGCTTGTCTCGGCGGCGTGTTTTGCCGAGATCGGGCACCGCGTGATTTGCGTGGATAACGACGAAGAAAAAGTCCATATGCTGAACGCGGGCGGCGTGCCGATCCATGAGGAGTATCTGCCGGAGTTGTTGAGCCGTCACCAGAATGGGAGCGTTGAGTTTACGACGAAGCTGCATGAGGCGACGGCGCAAGCTGACGCGGTATTTATTGCAGTGGGCACTCCGCAGTCGGACACGGGTGATGCGGATCTCTCGTATGTGGATGCGGTTGCGAGCGAGATTGCGCGCTCGGTGGACGGCTACAAGGTGATTGTCGAGAAGAGCACCGTACCGGTCTACACGAATGAGTGGATTACGCGGATTCTGGAGCGGAACGGCGCATCGAAAGAGGCGTTCGATGTTGTGTCAAACCCGGAGTTTTTGCGCGAGGGGACGGGCGTTACAGACTTTCTGCATCCGAACCGGATTGTGATCGGGGTTGAAAACGAGCGCGCGGCGAAGGTGATGCGGCGGATCTACGAGCCGCTGACCTCCGGAGAGTACTACAGTCTGCCGCATGCAGTCCCGGGAGGGAGGACGGCGAGCAATCCGCCGCCACTGCTGGAGATGTCAACCAAGGCCGCGGAGCTTACCAAGCATGCGACCAATGCGTTTCTGGCGATGAAGATTTCATTCATTAATGCAGTTGCGAATATTTGCGATGCTGCGGGAGTGAATGTGGAAGAAGTTGCCAAAGGCATCGGGATGGATGAACGGATCGGCCCGAAGTTTCTGCGCGCGGGAATTGGATATGGCGGATCGTGCTTTCCGAAGGATGTGGCGGCGTTCCGCTGGGTGGCGGAGCAACTGGGGCAGCAGTTTGACTTGCTGGCAGAGGTAGAGAAGATCAACAACCAGCAAAAGAAGCTGTTCTTCAGAAAGATCCGGTCGGCTTTGTGGACGCTGCGAGGCAAGGACCTGGCGGTGTTCGGACTGGCGTTCAAGGGGGGCACCGATGATATTCGGGAGTCGCCTGCGATCGAGATTGTACAGATGCTGCTCAAAGAGGGCAGCCGTGTGACGCTATTCGATCCTGCGGCGTCGGAGCGGGCGAAGGCTGTGATCCCGGAGGGACCGCAGGTGCGGTATGCGACGGATATGTACGAGGCGGTGAGGGATGCCCATGCGCTGGTGATTCTGAGCGATTGGCAGGAGTTTGCGGCTGTCGATCTGGACCGGCTGCGTCAGACGTTGCGACATCCGATTGTGATTGACGGAAGAAATCTCTTTGATCCGGTCCTGATGCTGGATAAGGGATTCACTTATTTCAGCGTTGGCCGACCGTATCCAGCGGTTGGAACGAAAGCGCTCAAAGACCGGTAAAAGGAGTCCGAAGGGTTGGGAACACAACGTGTATTGGTGAGCGGCGCGGCGGGCTTTCTGGGCTCGCATCTGTGCGAGGCATTGATTGCTGAAGGCGCGAGCGTGGTTGGCGTGGACAATCTTTGTACGGGCACGTACGAGAACCTGACGGAGCTTAATCGTGAACCACGATTCGAGTTTATTGACCATGACATCTGCGAGCCGTTGAAGATCGATGGCGTGGACTATGTTTTTAACTTTGCCTCGCCTGCCAGCCCTGCCGATTATGCGCGGCTGGGGCCGGAGACTCTGAAGGTCGGATCCTACGGGACGCTGAACATGCTGGAGATTGCGCGGAGCCTGGACGCGAAGTTTCTGCATGCTTCAACATCGGAGTGTTATGGCGATCCGGACATACACCCGCAGCCAGAGACCTACTGGGGACATGTGAATCCAATCGGGCCGCGATCAGTGTATGACGAGTCGAAGAGATTCTCAGAAGCGGCGGTGATGGCGTACTACCGCTACTATGGGGTGGACACGCGGATGGTGCGAATCTTCAACACCTATGGGCCGCGGCTGCAGCCGACCGACGGGCGGGTAATTTCAAATCTGATGATGCAGGCGCTGCTGGGGGAAGATCTTACGATTTTTGGGGATGGCTCACAGACGCGCAGTTTTTGCTATGTGTCGGATTTGATTGACGGGATCATGCGGCTGTCGAAGTCGGATGAGCATACGCCGGTGAACATCGGGAACCCGGAGGAGTGGACGATTCTGGAGTGCGCCAAGCAGGTGCTGGCTGTGACGGGGTCGAAGAGCAGGATCCGCCACGAAGCTTTGCCCGAAGACGACCCGACGCGACGCAAGCCGGACATTACGAAGGCGAAGGAGCTGCTGGGCTGGTCACCCAAGGTGACACTACCGGAGGGCTTGCGGCTGTCGCTCGACTACTTTGAGAAGCGCGCGAAGGAGACGCCCACTTCCAAAGCATGATTGGTCCGGTCAGCTAGTCATCAAATTTAACGTTGACTTCGCCGAAGGTGGAGAAGCGGATCTCGGCGGTAGAGCCGGGATTAGCCAGGGTCTTGCCGGACCAGCTTCCGGTGGTGATCCACTGGCCGGATTTGAGACCGCCGGTACGATAACTGCCCGCATTTGCCAGCCAGGTTACGAGACGGAGCAGATCAGTGCCGGCGGGGTTTGAGGCTTTGCCCTCGAAGCGCAGGGCACCGTCAACAGCAACGTTGACGCGCTCCTTAGCGAGATCGCAGGTCTTCCAGCCTGCGTACGGCTTACCGTAAACAAAGCCGCCGTGCATCTGGAGATCGCCAATCATGGACAGCCTGTCGACGGCGTCCGGGTCGTAGTAGGCGGATTCGAGTAATTCAATGACAGGATGCGCGGAGGCGATGGCATCCATAACCTCCTGACGAGTGTACGGCTCGGCACGCGGCGGGAGGTCTTCGCCAAGGCAGAAGGCAATCTCAGCTTCAACGCCGCGAAGGCGCTTGAACGTGGGCGCAATGCGGCTGCCGGAGGTGGCAAAGCCGCCCCACAATGGCATAGGGCCGAAGAGCGGTGTGGCGTCGGGCGAAGGCGCGCCAACTTTCCAGCCTCCAATGTCGCGCATGGCTTCAGCGACGATGTCCTGCAGGACATAGGCTTCTTCGAGAGAGCCGGGACGCAGCTCTTCCGGCAGATGACGGATGGGCAGGACCTCGCGCCGGGCCTTGAGGAGGATTTCTGCCGCCTGATACATGCGGTCGCGGTCCACGCTGGTGAGGGCCCTCGGGACTGTGCCTGTTGCCGTCATCGGGTGTGCTCCTTTTATGGGCTTTGTGCTTGCTGAAGAGGGGTTTGTGAGGATATCAGCGGTGGTTTCAGTGATCCACAACTCCAAATCTGAAGGGCTTTGATGCGCTGAAAAGACGTGGCGCAGAGACTTGGTGCGAATTGTAACCTAATGGGCGGGTTTATAGTCGAACAACAGGGGAAATGAACTACCATGCTGATTCGCAAGTCAGATCCGAATCCCATCCCTTCTTCTGAGATTACTCCCCGGTCGGCGTATATGAACCGGCGCGCGTTTATTGCAGCGGGAGCGCTGGGCGCCGCAGCTTTAGCTGCTGACCGGCTTGCTGGTGTGATGCGACCGGAGCAGGTGCAGGCGGACACCAAGCTGGCGACGATCCAAAGCCCGCTTTCGGCGAAGGACTTGACTCCGACGTCGTTCTACAACATTACGCATTACAACAACTTTTACGAGTTCGGGCCGAATAAGGACGACCCTGCTCGCAATGCGGGGAAGTTGCAGACGAGTCCGTGGAGCGTGACTGTTGAAGGCGAGGTGAAGAAGAAGAAGGTCTTCGACATCGATGCGCTGATGAAGCTGCGGCCACTGGAAGACCGGGTGTACCGGTTCCGGTGCGTTGAGGCGTGGAGCATGGTGATTCCATGGGTCGGGTACTCGCTCTCGGAGTTCATCAAGCAGTGCGAGCCGACATCTTCGGCAAAGTATGTGCAGTTCATCTCAGTCGACAGGCCGAGCCAGGAGCCGGGCATCGAGGAGGTGAACCTGAACTGGCCGTATTCGGAGGGTCTGCGGATGGATGAGGCGATGCATCCGCTGACGCTGCTGACTTTTGGGTTATATGGGCAGGTGCTGCCGAACCAGGATGGCGCGCCGGTGCGCGTGGTGGTGCCGTGGAAGTACGGCTTCAAGTCGGCGAAGTCGATTGTGAAGGTGAAGTTTGTGAAGGACCAGCCGGGGACGACGTGGAATGAGATGGCTCCAAACACTTATGGCTTCTACTCCAATGTGAATCCGAATGTAGACCACACGGAGTGGAGCCAGAAGATGCAGAGGGTGATCGGGGCACCGTTCTGGAAACAGCTTGAGCCGACGCTGATGTTCAATGGCTACGGCGACCAGGTAGCGAGTCTGTACAAGGGCATGGATTTGAACAAGTATTTTTAGCCGGAGACAGTGGGTCTTGCTTCCGGGGCGGCGCTGCTGGGAAGTATCATTAAGAGCAGCGCAGAAAATAAGATGTCGAATCGTGTTGTGATTGCCCTGAAGGTGCTGGTCCATGTTGCCTGCCTTGCTCCGATTGCCTGGCTGGTTTTCCATCTTCTAGAAAACACACTGGGACCTGATCCGACCCATGCCGCGGCTTTCTTTACCGGGCGTGGGACGCTGCGTCTGCTGGTGATCACGCTGGCGATTACGCCGGTGCGGAAGCTGGTCCCGAAGCTGGGGTGGGTCATCCGGTTCAGGCGCATGCTGGGGTTGTATGCCTTCTTCTATGCGTGCCTGCACCTGCTGACCTATGTATGGCTCTATTCAGGGTTTAGCCTGGCGGCGATGATTGACGACATCAGCCAGCGGAAATTCATAACCGCGGGGCTGGCGGCGTGGTTCCTGTTGCTTCCGCTGGCGCTGACCTCAACGCGGTGGTCGATACGGAAGCTGGGCGGAAGGAACTGGAACCGGCTGCACCGCCTGGTCTATGTGGCGGCGATTTCAGGGGTTATCCATTACTGGTGGGGCGTGAAGCAGGGGGTGCGGACGCCGCTCGGGATCACGGTGGCGCTGGGCATTGTGCTGGCGGCAAGGCCATTGCTGGCCTGGGCGAAGGGCAGAAGCAGCCGCGAAGTCGTGCCGGAAGCATAAATTCCGGGAGGCGTGGTTCGCCGGAAGGTGAGAGCGCATCTGTTATTGTTGAGGGAAGAGTTTCTTATGCAACGAGGGGCGGGCGACTATGGCCAAGGCAGTCTGGAACGGCGTGACGATCGCGGAAAGCGATAAGACTCAGACAGTTGAGGGCAATGTTTACTTTCCGGAGAGCGCCGTTAAACGCGAGTACCTGCGTTCCAGCTCGACCACCTCGACCTGCCCGTGGAAGGGTCAGGCGCGGTACTACTCCCTGATGGTGGATGGGCAGGAGAACCAAGACGCGGCCTGGTACTACCCCGATCCGAAGCCGGCGGCGCGTAACATCAAGGGGCACATCGCTTTCTGGCGCGGCGTCGAGGTAGAAAAGTAGCTGGCGGTCCCGAAGCGGGATGGACGCCAGTGCGGATTCCCCCAATCGTTAGGGAACCAGAGAAGTCACCACACAACTTATTGACATTAAGCGCAGATGCGTGAAAGATGCAGGGAAGCGGAAAGCCCTCAGCGGGTGACCGCTCTCTTCCCCTATGTGGAACTGCGGGCGCGACGCACGTGCATCCACGGAGAGCCAACCAACTGCGAAGGCAGAGGCGAGACGGGCAGCGCGCCAAGTTGTTGATTCCAAGAGACAATCCATACAAATCAGGAGGTCCGGCTGACCGCGCCACGCAGTTGTGGCCGCCAAAGAGAACCCATTCCCAGTACCGAAGAAAGCCAGGCGGAGCGGAGGGCCGCGTTTAGGATCCGAGCCGCAATTCAAACGAGGGCGAACACGAAGACAGGAGGCACGATGTCATCGGAACTGCAACTGCTCGATCAGTGGATTCCAGAACAGATGGAGCCGGGAACGCTGTTCCTGCTCGAGAACGACCAGGCGCTGGGAGACCCGAAGGACCCGTTTGTAGCGGTGCTGGCGTGCCCGGGGTGCGGAATGCTGGGGCTGATTACCCGTGTGCAATTTGCGGGTTTGCAGTCAATGATTTGCGGATCAGACAACTGTTCTCTTGAGTACTACCTGCGCGGGGACGAGATTGAGTTCAGGAAGCCGCACTGAGGACAGCCAAGAAGCGTCCGCAGGGGGATGAACGAATGATCCGGATCGCGTTGTTAAATTATTGATTTTATTATATTTAAGTATTCTAATTTTGCGGGTAAGTTATTGATTTGGGCTATTTTCGCCGAAAGTTGTTGATTCGATTGGCTTTTGGTTGCAATCGGGCCTAAATTTTTGATTTGATGTGCATTCCCCATAAGTTATTGATGCATTCAAGCTTTCGCTTGAGACGCCGGTTGGGACCGCTCAGCGCTGGGTATATCCGGGAGCGGATCTGATCGGCATTTTTGTAATTTCCCCTATATTTTCAGGATAGCATTTTGCGGCATGGTTACATGCATACGAAAGCGTATGAATATAAATGAGTTAGTGCGTTTGTGGGCTTGACAGGATTTTGCTGAGGGGCGGGCGGTGGAGCGTGGTAGGATGAAGCCCGATCGGATGGGCGAAAGAAGGCGGCGATGAGACTCCTGGGCTTGTTTGTCGTATCAGTATTGGTGGCGGGTACGGCGGCCCCGCAGGTTGCACGGGCGCAGGCGCTGGGCGAGGCGGCGACTTTGAGTGCGGGTGTGTCGGCGGCAGGATCGGGTGCAGGGTCGGCGCTGGGGCGGAACATCAACGGGGCCATGAGAAGCGAAGGCCGGCGGATAACTGCGCGCGGGAAGACATCGACCTCGGGCGGGGTGGTCAATCTGCATTGGCGCGGCACGGAGCGGGCGCGGTATGGGCGGACGGCGCATGCCCCGGTGCGGGCGAAGGCGCTGGCGAAGACAAAGAGCGGGAAGGCCGAGCCGGGGTTTGTGGTTTACGGGGCGGATGCGCAGGATACTGACTCGGAGGGTGCGGCGGTGAGCCAGCCTAAAGCGGATGGGACGGCGAAGAAGGACGCGTCGGCGGGGCCGGGCGGTAAGAATTAGGTACGAAGTTGGATTGTATGTAGCGTGTCGCTACATCCTCGACGGTGCTCCGTCCTTTCAATCCTGCTCAGTTGAGGCTCCGCGGCGGCATGAAACCTCTTGTCCTTATTCCCGGATTGTTGTGTGATGGCAGGCTGTGGAGCGCGCAGATTGAGGCGTTGAAGGGCTGTGCGGAGGTTGCGGTAGCCGATATTACGCGGCAAGCGACGGTTGCGGAGATGGCAAAGGATGTTCTGGACCACGCTCCGGCACGGTTTTCCCTTGCCGGATTTTCGCTGGGTAGCCAGGTAGCACTTGCAATTATGGAGAGCGCGCAGGGGCGCGTGGAGAGGCTGGCGCTGCTGAGCGCGACGCGGGGCGGGCTGTTTCCGGTGGCGCGGGCTGCGATTGACAAAGCGATTGAGACGATTGAGGCGGGAGGCTTCGAGGATTATCTCGATGCGGCTTATCCGACCTATTTTGCTGCCAGGAATGCGGGCAATGCGGCACTTCGAGATTTGGGTAATGTCCTAAGAGTGCGTTGCTGCCCATCAACTTCTATGCTCCCGTTCCCGGTATCTCCACAATTCGCGCCGTTTTTTGCGATCTTCCCCGGCCAGCTCCCGAATATCCTCATAGACCATTTG
>Ga0335075_10001312_pt1 | contig 41086 bp, 37 predicted proteins | sample Lox_Sample_24_FD_206723 | JGI IMG/M metagenome (GOLD analysis project Ga0335075, IMG submission 206723) | Soil microbial communities from Loxahatchee National Wildlife Refuge, Florida, United States - Lox_Sample_2.4 | ecosystem: Environmental > Terrestrial > Soil > Wetlands | place: USA...
CCGCACCATGCAGGAGATCTACGGCCAGTCCATGGCCCGCACCTCCTTCACCCTCACCATGCTGGCCATTGCCGGCTTCATGGCCCTGGCCCTCAGCATCATCGGCATCTACGGAGTGCTCTCCTACGCCGTCTCCCAGCGCACCCGCGAAATCGGCATCCGCCTTGCCCTGGGCGCGCAGAAGAGCGCCCTCAGCTGGATGTTCATGCGCTCCGCGCTGGCCATGACCGCCGTCGGCGTCGCCATCGGCATCGTCGCCGCCGCTTTGCTCACCCAGTTAATGCGCTCGCTGCTCTTCGCCATCAGCCCCCTCGATCCGCTCACCTTCCTGACCGTGCCCGTGGTGCTCACCGCTGCGGCGCTGCTGGCCAGCTATCTGCCCGCCCAGCGCGCCGCCGCCGTCGATCCCGTCGAAAGCCTCCGCGCCGAGTAGCATCCGCTGCCGGAAGTCCGGTCCTGTGCCAGCGCACGATTCTCGGGTGCCCCATCCGAGCTGGTTTTGCTCGGGTGGGGCAGTTCGGGTGCCCCACATCTGCCCGGTTCTGGCAGATGTGGGAAAGCACGAATCCATACCGTCGCTGGCGTCAGGTTTTATATCAGGGCACGACTTCGCACCGCGGCCCCTGGCGAGCGAAGTTCGCTGGGGTGGTCGTCGTGCCGCCACCAGCCCTGAAAGACCCGGGCTTCAGCCCCTGCCTCGTGTCAGGGCACGGCTTCACAGCCCGCAGAAGAATGCCGTTGCTTTGAAGGGGCACGGCTTTCAGCCGTGCCGTAACCGCCGCAAATGAACGCGGCCGCTGAGGGAAGGCTCACCTCCGACAGCCTCGGCCAGCCCCCGCCCCCCGCGCAGCATCAGCCAGGTTCACCCCATAGCAGGAAGCAAAAAAACCCGGCCGCCCAACTTCGACGCAATTCATCGCTGCGCCGGTCGCAAAAGTACTCTCCCGCACCATTACGGGAACACACCCCGTCACCCGCGTCCGGCTTTTGCATCAGGGCGCAGTCAAGCCTCGTTTGAGAACAAAAAGGTTGCTGATTCCTGAATTACCTGGAAGTTCAGAATGCACTGAAAGCACAGATCGGCCGCGCATAAACGGACAACCTCGGCACGGAACGGTTGCGTGCCGACAGGCCGCAACTTCAGATTGGCCGACCACACACCAATTGGGTGCTGGGATGTTGCCGTCATGCAGGGCACATGCGCCGTCTCATTCGTCATCGAGTCCCTTTCGGGTGACGAGCCGGTACCCTCGATTCTGCCTGTGGTGAATGGGGTTCGATTGACCGATCTGGTCGCTGAATTTGAGCGTGCCAGCCAGTACGAGCCCGCAGGCGGTTACGCGGGTTTGGTGCCGCGTTTTTTCAGGCTTGGTCGCCTCGACGAGTACTTCATGGGGGTCAGTACAGACCCAGCTTTTTTAGACAGGGGCTATTGGCTGCTCGGCTGGGAATGTGGAGAAGCAGGTTGTTGGCCTCTGGAGGCTCGGATGATTCGGAGCGACCGGCAAATCTCATGGGAGCATTGCAGGCAGCCCTTCCGGCACGAACGGGATTACTCCTCCTTCGGACCGTTCAGATTCGACTTCGAGCAGTATCGAGGCAGTGTATGCGACTTAGCTTCGACAATTTCGCCAGGAGTGATCACATCCCTGGCGGGTCAGGGGCAAACCGGAAGGGAGCCGGGCACGGCGCCTCTCCAATCACCTTATCGGTGAGGGCATCCGGGCCAACAACACGGCCTGCGCATGCCTTCTTTCAGTTCCGAGCACACCCTCTCAACATGCTGCCTTCTGGTTTCCGGCTTCTTCACGGAGATCACCCAGCAGATCCATTCATTGCGCGCGAGCGGAGTAATATCCTCCCACTTTGTTCGCGCCGCCGGGTCGGAAACAAGGGCTTGTCGTAAGTCCGCCGGGACGTCGTGGACCACACCAGTGGAGAGCTGTTCTGTCATGCCTCCACTTTAGATTCGAAGCCAGATCGCTGCTGAGGTGCAGCCTGGATGGGCTCCAGCGGAGCGGCATCGGCTACCGGCGCACAACCGCGCCCGTCGGGGATCTGGCGAAGGGGGCCGTGGGTGATGCGGAGGCTTTGCAGGGCGGTGGTCACGCCGAAGGGTCATCCGCAGAGGAAACGAGGTCCGGACGGGGTGCGCTCGGCGCAGGGACGTCGCGGCCGGTGGAGGTGACGAGCAGACGCTGCATGTGGTTCATCTGATTCTGCAGTGCGGTGATTTGATTCTGCAGCGCGGTGATTTGGTTCTGCAGAGCCTGGAGTTTCGCCATGGTGGGATCCGTAACGTCGAAGGCAATCTGTTTATCAGACACCGCATTTCTCCTTGCGGATGGCCGTCGGCTGAACTCTTCGCTGCAAGAGTGTCACTGCTGCGCGACGGGTGATTTCTGAGCCCTATCCTGGACCCTCCTCCGGTGAAAGTCGAGGGTGGTTGTCTATTGTCGGCTGGCCGAAACAATGGGCACTCGAGTCAGGCGCGGGAGGGAAGCGGGGTGACGGGAGAGACTTCGGGGCGGACCACGGTACGGCCACAATCCGTCAATCAGCACCTCGCCCTGTTCACGCCACTGGACAGTTATCTGAACACTCACGAACTATCGACTGGACCCGCGCCAAGCGCTGAACCAATATTTGGGATTTTCAGGCCATTCCCGACGCATGCGTTACCGTCAATGCGGCTCTTCGCGATACGCTGCTGCGACTCGCGGAGCCTCCCCGTTCTCTCTACCTCCCGCGGTGGTCGAAGGACATCCTCGAGGAGACCAGACGGACTCTCGAAACCACCCTGAGTCTGACTTCCGCGCAAACGGTGCCTCTCCTTCATCAACTGGAAATTTAATTTGCAGACGCCTCGGTGGGGGCTAACCCCTCATCCCTGCTCCCCACTCCCTGCCACCTCCTTCCCACCCACTAAAATCGTAACGATGCCGACGACCCTGCGATCCTTCTCGAAGATCAACCTTGGCCTGGCGATCGGCCCTCCCCGCCCCGACGGCTTCCATGCCCTCGTCACCTGCTACCAGACCCTCGAAGCCCGCGACCTGGTCACCGTCGCCGCCGCTCCCGCCGCCGCAACCACCCTCCGCCTCACCAGCACCGACTCCCGCGTCCCCACCGACGCCACTAATACGGCCTGGAAAATCGTCGACCTCGCCCTCCGCGCCCACGACATCGGCGCCGAAGTCTCCATCCGCATCGACAAGCGCCTCCCCATCCAGGGTGGTCTCGGCGCAGGGTCGGCCAACGCCGTCGCCGCGATGCTCGCCCTCGAATCAGAACTCTCCAGGCACGGCATCGCCCCGCTCCCTCAGCCCGAAAAGCTCCGCATCGCCGCAGCCGTCGGCTCCGATGTCCCGCTCTTTGTCGTCGGCGGAGCTGTCCTCGGCCTCGGCCGCGGCGAAGACGTCCATCCCCTCCCTGATTTTCCGCCCACCGAATGCGTCCTTGCCCTGCCCGACATCGGCGTCTCCACCCCCCAGGCCTTTCGCGACTGGGACGCCCGACAATTGACCACCGCTCGCCCCTCCGATACACTTTCTATGTTGAGTCGAGCTCTGGCCTCGGCCTTTGGGTCGGGGCTTCCGGAGGGTTTTTCCGCCGGAGCAGCCACGAACTCCTCCGGTGTTTCCGCCTCGGGTGGAAACCTTGGCGAGAACGTCAGTCCGCTTCTCGCGCTTGTCCGTGCCGGGATTGCAAACGACTTCGAAGAAGTCGTCTTCCTGCAACATCCCCGTCTCGGTGAGATCAGGCGCCTGCTCGCGGAGTCCCCTCGTCCGGAGGAATCTGCGCTCATCGCAGCGCTTTCCGGTTCCGGATCGGCCCTTTTTGGCCTTTACGGATCGGCGGACGCGGCAGGTGCTGCCGAAGCAAGGCTCAGCGCTTCCGGCATTCGCTCGTTGCGGACCAGGACCTTGCCGCGCGATGAATACTGGAAGCGGATGCGCGAACAGGACGAACACCGGGCTTAGCCCGGAGTCGAGCAAGCTTCACTGGGCGATCGACTAATGGTAGGTCAAGTGCCTTTGGAGCACTTTGTCCAGGTTCGAATCCTGGTCGCCCAGCCAACGTTTCGCAGTCAGGCCCGGTGCCAACCGCACCGGAAAACCGCAGGGCAGGATGCCATAGCCAACCAGCTGGAGGATCTTGTGAACACGAATGCTACCGAGCGGAAAGCGGCGGCCGCAATCGCGGTCTCGACCAACGGCAATGCAGGCGACGAGAGCCACACTGACGACACCCAACCCGGCCAGAGCAGCGGTTCCGGCCGCCCCCGCGGTGAGAATCCCGGCGACGGTAAAACCAGGCCGGCCGCCCGCCGTTCCCGCGTCTCCAATGAGGATCGCCGCTTCAAAATCTTTTCCGGCACCGCCAATCGCGCCCTCGCCGAAGCTATCTGCGAGCACATCGGCGTCAAGCTGGGCGAAACCAAAATCCAGCGCTTTGCCGATGGCGAGGTTTACTTCCAGCTCCTCGAGAACGTCCGCGGCGCCGACGTCTTCGTCGTGCAGCCCACCTGCTTTCCCGTCGACCAGCACCTCGTCGAGCTGCTTATCATGATCGACGCCCTCAAGCGCGCCTCCGCCGGCCGCATCACCGTCGTCATGCCTTACTACGGCTACGCCCGCCAGGATCGCAAAGACCGCCCCCGCGTCGCCATCTCCTCCAAGCTCGTCGCCGATCTCATCACCACCGCCGGCGCGCACCGCGCGCTCTTCATGGACCTGCACGCCGCACAGATCCAGGGCTTCTTCAATATTCCCGTGGACCACATGTTTGCCAGCCCCGTGCTGGTCAGCCATTTCCGCGAGCTGAACCTGCCCAACCTCACCGTGGTCTCGCCCGATGCCGGCGGCGTGGAGCGCGCCCGTCACATCGCCCAAAAGCTGGGCGCGCCCATGGCCATCGTCGACAAGCGCCGCACCGACATCAACGTCACCGAGGTCATGCACATCATCGGCGAAGTGAAGGGCCAGACCTGCCTCATTGTCGACGACATCGTGGATACGGCCAGCACCCTCGTCAAGACCGCCGATGCCCTCCTCGATCAGGGCGCGCTCGCTGTTTACGCCTGCGCTTCGCATGCGGTGCTTTCCGGCCCCGCCATCGAGCGCCTCGCCGCCTCCCGCCTCGAGCAGCTGGTCGTCACCGATTCCATCCCCCTGCGCGAAGAGGCGCGGTCTGTACCCAAGATCAAGGTTCGTTCCGTGGCCGGCCTCATGGCCGCCACCATCGAGAACATTCACATGGAAACCAGCGTCAGCGCGCTCTTCAGCTGACCCTGACAGGAGATTTTCACTGGTAACTGATAACGAGTAATCAGCAGCCGGCAATTCGGGATTGTCGGGGCTTCGGCCCCTCGGATTCTGCAACATCAACCGCGACGTGGCATAGTCACCTCGCCGCAAAGGGAGTGGAAGCCAGCTACTGGCAACCAGCAACTGTTCTTCCGTGCCCGAAGGGAAAAATACATGATCACCCAGGAAACCGTGAGTGCCGTCGCCCGCGAGGGCAGGTTCAACAAGAACGCGGCTCGCCGCGTTCGCGCCCAGGGAAAAATCCCCGCTGTCGTCTACGGAGCCGCTGAGCCCGCCGTCGCCGTCGAGGTCGATCCCAAGCAGATTCAGCGCATCCTCCATTCCGAGACCGGCCACAACTCCATCTTCGATCTGGAAGTCAGCGGCACCACCGCCAAGGCCATGATCGTCGACTGGCAGTACGAGCCCATCAAGGGCAAGCTCATCCACATCGACTTCAAGCGCATCGCCCTCGATAAGCCCGTCCGCGTCGAAGTGCCGATCCAGCTCACCGGCGTCGCAGTCGGCGTCAAGACGCAGGGGGGCATTCTCGATCAGACCCTGCGCGAAGTCGAGCTGGAGTGCCTGCCCGCCGACATTCCCAGCCACATCGACGTGGATATCTCCGAGCTGGCCTTCGGCATGGTGCTGCGCGTTTCCGGTCTGCCCCATTCCGGCAGCCTCCGCTTCATCACGCCGGAGGACACGCCGGTGGCGCACATCACCGCCGTCAAGGAGGAAGCGCCTCCGGCGGCCGAAGTCGAAGCGGCTGCGGCAGCTGCGGCGCCCGCCGAGCCCGAAGTTGTGAAGAAGGGCAAGCAGGAAACCGCGGAAGCGGCCGCCGCTCCCGCCCCCGAAAAGGGCGCGAGCGACAAGGGTGGCAAGAAGTAAGTGGGCGCGTTTCTGGTCGTCGGTCTCGGTAACCCCGGCATCGAATACCAGTTCACGCCTCACAATGCGGGGTTTTTGGCGATCGACCGCATCGCCGACAATTACAGTGTGGCCGTGGCTAACCGCCGCTGCCGCGCCTTGACAGCGAAGGTTCGCATGGCCGGCCGGGATGTCATCCTCGCCAAGCCGGAGACCTTTATGAACCTCAGCGGGATTTCCGTGGGGGCGCTCGTCGACGAGTTCGATCTCGAATTCGTCGACAACTCCCCCCGCAACCTGCTGGTCCTGTACGACGAGCTGGACCTGCCCCTCGGCACGCTGCGCGTTCGCGAGCGGGGCAGCCCGGCCGGACATAACGGGGCGCGCTCCATCTCGGGGGTTCTCGGAACCGACGAGTGGGCACGCATCCGCATGGGGGTTGGTCCTTCACCCCGGCGCGCAGGCGCGCCGGGGACCCCGTCGGAGCCAGGCGCTCCGGAAGGCATGCGGCGCGGCAGGGATTACCTGCTCACGCCCATGAGCAAGAGGGATTTGGCCGCGATCGATCCGGTCCTCGACCGGGTCGCCCGCGCCGTCGAAACGGTGGCCGCCCAGGGTATCAGCGCCGCCATGAACGAGTTCAACCGCCGGGACGAAACCGACCTCGGCGGCAAGTAGGAAATTCGGAAGCGAATTTTGCCGGGCCCGCGTGCCCGCAGGGAAAGAGAAGCAAATCATGCAGCGTTTTTACGAAGTAATGTTCATCGTCCGCCCCGATGTGGCCGACGAAGACCTCGACAAGCTGATCGCCGGCCTCGAGCAGACCGTCACCGGCGGCCACGGCGCCGTCCGCTCGACCGAAAAGCTCGGCCGCCGCAAGCTCGCCTACACGGTGCGCACGTTCAACGAGGGCAACTACGTCCTGCTCACCATCGACGCCGATGGCGCCCTGGTGGCCGAGCTGGAGCGCCGCCTTCGCGTCTCCGAGCCGGTGATTAAGTTCATCACCGTGCGCATGGACGAGGAGGACAAGCGCCTGGCCAAGATCAAGGCCATCCGCGCCACGCGCAAAAAGCTCAGCGCCATCCCGGCTGAACCCGCACACGCCGCTCCAGCCCCTGAACCGGCCGCGGCTCCCGCGGAATCCGCCACCCCCGCCAGCGCCTAGCGCCGACGAGGAGAGCACGACTTATGGGTGCCCCGCATCGGCCGGGTTTTGGAAGATGTCGGAAAGGAGAAAGCCTCTCCAGCCCACGCCACGCTTTCTATCAGGGCACGACTTCAGTCCTGCCGTGGAGAATGCAGAATCGACGGGGCTTCAGCCCCTGCGAGCTGAAGTAAATGACCAGCGCCCTGCGCAGCAGGGCAAGGGAAAAGCACCGGGCTTCGGCCCGGTAAAGAACGGCACGAAGAACCAGGGGCCTGAGCCCCGGGCTTCTCGCCCCAGGATTGGAAACTATGGCTGGCGCTGCCGGCCGGAGGAAAAAAGAAATGCCTGACGAAACCACCACTCCAGCACCTCGTTCTGAATCTCGCTCCGACGGCCCCGCTGGCCGGCCTGCCGGTCCTGGCGGACGCTCCGGCGGCCCCGGCGGCCCCGGCGGTCCTGGCGGACGCAAGTTCTTCCGCCGCAAGAAGGTCTGCAAGTTCTGCACCGAGAAGATTGACGCCATTTCGTATCGCGACGTCCGTCTCCTCCAGGGCTTCGTGGCCGAGCGCGGCAAGATCGTGCCTCGCCGTCTCACCGGCGTCTGCCCTGAGCATCAGCGGCGTCTCAGCCGGGCCATCAAGCAGGCCCGCAACATTGCCCTGCTGCCCTTCGCCGCCGGATTCTAGCGCTGGCTTCTGGCCCCTTGTTCGCTGGCCGTCATATCTCCAACCGCTTTATCCCTGGCCGCTTCACCGCTGCCTCCAGGAGACCGCAATGGAAGTCATTCTCAAGGAAGACATCTCGAACCTTGGCCGCCGCGGCGACGTCGTCAAAGTCGCCGATGGCTACGGCCGCAACTACCTCCTGCCCCACAAGCTCGCCAAGGAGGCGACGGCCTCAAACCGAGCTGAAATCGAGCAGATGAAGGCCTCCGCCATCCGCCGCTCCGCGAAGGAAAAGGCCGAAGCCGAGCAGCTGGTCACTCAGCTCAACACCGTCGCCCTGGTCTTCACGCGCCGCGTCGGCGAGCACGACCATCTCTTCGGCTCCGTCACCTCCTCCGACATCGCTCAGGAGCTGGCCGCCAAAGGGTTCATCATCGATCGCCGCAAGGTCCAGCTCGACGAGCCGCTCAAGTCCACCGGAGAGTTCCACGTCCCCGTGAAGCTCCACCGCGAGGTCACCGCGCACGTCAGCGTCACGGTCAAAGGCGAAGAAGCCCCCGCCGAATAACTGGATCTCGTGTAGGGTTTTTGAGTACGGGATTTTGGGTGCCCCACCCCTGTCGCTCATCCTTTGAGCGACAGGGTGGGCGTCAGGGATTATGACCGACCCGGCCGTTAGCGCCGAGCTACGCGTTCTCGAAGAGCAGCTCCTCCAGCCTGCCTTCCGCCGCGACCGCGCCGCGGTCTCCGCGCTCCTCGCCGACGAATTCGTCGAATACGGCTCGTCCGGCCGCATCTTCACCAAAGCGCAGATCCTCGATCGCCTCGCCGCCGAGTCTCCGCAACGCATCGAGATGGCCGACTTCGCCGCTCGCCTCGTCGCACCGGACATCGCCCTCATCACATACCGCGCCATCCGGATGCCCCATGTCTGCCCGCCTTTGGCAGACGCGGGAAGCAATTCCTCCGCACAACCCGCCGTCTCCCTCCGCAGCTCTCTCTGGGTCCGCCGCGACCACCTCTGGCAAGTCCTCTTCCATCAGGGCACTCCGGCATAACTCCGGACGAAGGGTGCCGTGCACCTCACCGCGCCGGCGCCAGCCGTATCAGCGTCAACTGCGCATCGTCCGTCTCGATGGCCACGCCCTGCGTGTTGTCTGCCAGGTACAGGGTGAAAGTGTCTGCGGTGGCTGGCGCGCCCGCATTGAACCCCGTCAGCGTTGCCGGAAACACCCCGGCGGCCGCTGGCGTGAACGATCCTGACGCCGCAAAGTCAGCCTGGACCCCATTGGTATCTGCAAAACCCGCCACGTCATCCACTCCCGCGTCCGCCGCCGACAGCACCGTTCCCACAGCATTCCCAAATGCCGGCTCCCCACCGCAGGCCGTGGTGTACAGGCTGGTATTCAGGCCGTAATCTCCGCTCAGGGAAGCCGCGCGGAACGCCTCTCCGGAAAACACATCGTCCGCGTCGTCCGACAGCACCACACCCCCTCCGTTTCCGTCCAGATCCCGGTGCATCGAGTACTGGAAGGTCCCGCCGTCCGTCAGATTCGTCAGGGTGACCCTCCCGGTTCGATCCGCCGTATACGTGTCGGTCACGGTCAGAGAACTCTGTGGTGAGCTGAGGCTGAGGTCGTTCCGGTTCAACATGCCTGTCACCGTACCTCCCGCGTTCGGCCTGACCACGCCCGCCGGATGCAGAGATCCCTGCTGACCTTCGCCCTCCGCGCCGAAAGCCTGGCTCGTGCCCGCCGCCGACGCAGCGCTGAACTTCCCGGTGTTCGCGCCCAGCCCCGGCGCCACGCCCTCCATCGGTCCGATCACCACAAAGCGGTCATCCGCATTGCCCAGGTTGATCCGGCGACGGCGCGAGGCATTCACGATGTACCCTTCCACATCCACCGCCGGCTGGTCCGCATTCCCGCTCAGGTTCAGCTGGAACAGCACCCGCCCATAAGCGCCCGGAGCGGAAACCGTGCTCGCGCCCACCGTTTGCGTCCCGCCCCCGCTGAAGCCTCCTTCTTCCACAACCACGCTGCCGTTGCCCGAAATTCCCCCCGGACTGTCCACGTTCGCAAGCCCGGCCATCCTCCCGCTGGTCTGCCGCCTGCATAGACGGGGCAGCCCCGTACCGGATTCACTAATGTGTCCTGGTGAGAAGATAGAAACAACGGGTTTCACCGGTCCCGCCTATGCTCAAGGTCATTTCGTCCCACGTCTTCCTCAGGCACCGCCTGCATCCCGGCCTGCTCGACGTCTTCGCCCGCGCCGGAGCCCAGGGGGTCGAACTCTTCGCCGCTCGCCAGCACTTCGATTACACCAATCGCTCCGACATCCGCGAGCTGGCCGAGTGGTTCCAGTCCAATCCTGTCGAGCCCTTTTCCATGCATGCCCCGCTGTTTTCGGACAACGAAATGGGCCGCAGCGGCGCGCCCGCCGTTAACGTCATCCATCCGGAAAAGTCCCGCCGTATCGACGCCATGGACGAGATCAAGCGCGCCCTCGAGGTCGCCGAGCAGATCCCCCTCCGCTTCCTCATCCTCCACCTCGGCGAGCGCGACGACACCTGGGGCCTCCGCGCCCTCGAACATTCCATCACCGCCATCGAGCACCTCCGCGCTTTCGCCGCTCCTCTCGGTGTCCGCCTGCTCGTCGAAAACCTCGAAGGCGAAGTTGCCACCCCCGCGCACCTCATTGAGATCCTCAACAGCGGGCACTTCACCGACCTCGGCGTCTGCCTCGATGTCGGCCACGCGCACCTCGGCGAAGGCGTCCCGGCCGCGCTGGAAGTCCTGCGCGATCGCCTCCGCTCCTCGCATCTGCATGACAACCACGGCGACAAGGACGCGCACCTCTGGCCTGGCGAGGGCACGATCGACTGGGACGCTGCTCTCGGCGCCCTGAAAGCCGCGCCCCAAACGCCCGCCGGCGTCCTCGAAATCTCCTACGCCCTCGGCGAAACCGTCGAATCCGTCGCCGAAAACGCTTATAAAGCCCTCGACAAAATGGATCAGGCGCGTCCTGCCGCCGTTCCTGAACCGAAAGAATCCCAATGACCGAGCCCAACGCAACCGTTGCTGCGACAGAAGATCCTCTTTCCACCATCGCCCGCATCGGCGCCCACGAAGGCCAGTCCGTCACCCTCCACGGCTGGCTCTACAACCTGCGCGAAAGCGGCAAGCTCCTCTTTCCCATCTTTCGCGACGGCACTGGGACCATCCAGGGCATCGTCCCCAAAGCCGCCGTCCCGCCCGAAGTCTTCGACACCGTCAAAGGCCTCACCCGGGAATCCTCCGTCATCGTCACCGGCAGGGTCCGCGCCGACAAACGTGCGCCCGGCGGTTACGAATTAGACGTCGAACACGTCCAGGTCCTCCAGCGCGTCCCCGAAGACGATCCCTACCCGATCTCCCTCAAGGAGCATGGTCCCGATTTCCTGATGGAGCATCGCCACCTCTGGATCCGCACGCCCCGCCAGGCCGCCGTCCTGCGCATCCGCGCCGAAATCATCAAAGCCGCTCGCGACTTCCTCGACGACAACGGCTTCATCCTCACCGATCCGCCCATCCTCACCCCCGCCGCCTGCGAAGGCACCAGCACCCTGTTTCCCGTCGAGTACTTCGGCGACGAAGCTTACCTCACGCAGAGCGGCCAACTCTACATCGAAAGCACCGCGCTTGCGCTCGGCAAGGTCTATTCCTTCGGCCCCACCTTCCGCGCGGAAAAATCCAAGACCCGCCGTCACCTCACCGAGTTCTGGATGGTCGAGCCGGAATGGGCCTTCGCTGACCTCGACGACCTCATGATGCTCGCGGAAAATTTCATCAGCTTCATCGTCGATCGCGTCCTCACCCGCCGCGCCGCCGAGCTCAGGACCATCGGCCGCGATACTGCGAAGCTCGAAAACATCAAGCCGCCCTTCCCGCGCCTGCGCTACGACGAAGCCGCAGCGATGCTCAACGACGCCCACGCCAGAGGCGTGCTCGAGCAGCCCTTCGAGTACGGAAACGACTTTGGCTCGCCCGACGAAACGTACCTCTCCTCGCAATTCGACCGTCCCGTGATGGTCCATCGTTATCCCGCCGCCGTCAAAGCCTTCTACATGGAGCCCGATCCCGCCGACCCGAAGTACGCGCTCTGCGTCGACGTCCTCGCCCCCGAAGGCTACGGCGAAATCATCGGCGGCTCGCAGCGTATCGCGTCCTACGAGTTGCTGAGGCAGCGCATCAAGGACCATCAGTTGCCCATCGACGCCTTCCAGTGGTATCTCGATCTCCGGCGCTACGGTTCGGTTCCCCACTCCGGCTTCGGCATGGGCATCGAGCGTGCCGTGGCCTGGATTTGCTCGCTCGACCACGTGCGTGAGACCATTCCCTTTGCCCGGACCCTGAATCGCATTTACCCCTGACGTTGGTTATGGCAAAAGTTACGCAGATCCAGCCCGCCACGACCCATTCGGTTGGCGTTCCCGCCCCTGTCGGCGGCGTGCAAACCATCCCGCCGCGCAAGATCAAAATCATCGGCGTCCCGCTCGATCTCGGCGCATCGCGCCGCGGTGTGGATATGGGCCCCTCGGCCGTTCGCGTCGCCGGACTCGAGCCGCGCCTCGAAGCCCTCGGCCACGTCGTGCGCGACGGCGGCAACATCAGCGTCCCGCTCGCCGAAACCAAACGCTCCGGCCATCAAAGCGCGCATTACCTCAAGGAGATCACTGAAACCTGCGCGCGCACCGCCGACGTCGTCGTGAAAACCCTCGCCGAAGGCATGACGCCCGTCATCCTGGGCGGCGATCACTCCGTTGCCGCCGGCAGCGTCTCCGGGGTTTCCGAGTTCCACCGCCGCCAGAACCGGAAAATCGGCCTTATCTGGATCGACGCTCATGCCGACATCAACACCCCGCAGACTTCGCCCAGCGGCAACGTCCACGGCATGCCCGTCGCTGCGATCCTCGGCCTCGGTCCCGAGCCGCTCGCCAACATCTTCGATTACTCGCCCAAGGTCGATCCGGAAAACGTCGTCATCGTCGGCGTTCGCGACATCGACCCCGCCGAAAAGGAAAACATCCGCCGCGCCGGGGTCTCCGAGGTCTACACCATGCGCGACATCGACGAGCGCGGCATGCGCACGGTAATGGAAGAAGCTCTGCGCGCCGCCGGCCGCGGAACCGCCGGCTATCATGTCTCGCTCGATATGGACTGGATCGATCCCGAGGATGCACCCGGCGTCGGCACGCCCGTCCGCGGCGGCGCCACCTACCGCGAGGCGCATCTCGCCATGGAGATCATCGCCGACCACGGCCGCATGCTTTCCCTCGAAGTGGTTGAGGTCAACCCCGTCATCGACGAGCACAACCGCACCGCCGACCTGGCCGTCGAGCTCATCTCATCGGCCTTCGGCAAAAAAATCCTCTGAAATCCGGGCCGGGGCGCCCACCCCTGTCGCTGCTGTCAGCGACAGGGGTGGGGCGCCCCGGAGCTCTTCGCCACGTTCCGTCTCGGGATCTGCCTCCGCCTTTACCGCTCCGGAACCGGCAGGCTGCGTGTCGTGCACGGCTCGCTGCCCGCGCAGCTAACGGCCACCAGGCGCGTCACAATTTCCGGACCCGCATCCGGAGCCGTCCACTGCGCTGCCGCTGTCTGCGCGGCGGTTCGCTCGGCGGTGCTCACCATTCCACTCGATAGTAAAGTGAACCTGTGGCGCAGCCGCGCCCGGCGTATACCGGATCGCCACCACAGCGTAGCTCTCCGAGCCCGCAGCGCTTTCCGTCATCGGCGCGCTGGACCCCGACAGCACCTGAATCCGATCCTCGATGCGCTGCTTCATCTCCGCGGAGCCGTCCGTCTCCACCGCCGCGCGATACACCGTCAGCGCCGCCTGCACGTCGCCTGTGCTTTCATACGATTTCCCCAGATGGCAGCCATAGCAGGCCAGCGGATCGAGCCCCGACGCCGCCTGCAGATACCGCAGGCCTGTGTTTCCCTGCCGTTCCGGAATGCAGCCCAGCGTATCCCGGTACCGCGCCAGCTCATGCTCCGCCAGCGCCGTCCTGCCCGGCAGCGGCAGTGTCTGCGGCAGTGCAGCCAGTTGCTGCTCGCCCCCGTCACCACCGCCTGTTCCAATCCTTCCGCCGCCGCCAGTTGCAGATTCAGGCGCGTTACCGCATAGGCGATCTTGTCCTTCTCCACCGGACCCTTATCCGCCTCAGCCATCTTCATCAGCACTGCGGCCGCCGTTTGCCGACGCATCGGATCCCCGAGCTCCGCCAGGGCATCCGCATAGCTCATCGCCGGCAGGCGGGCCGTGTCAGGCCCAGTCGCCGCCAGCACCTCATTTTGATCCGAGATGCTCCCGCGCGTGCGAATCTCGTGCAGATCGTAGCCCGCCGGCAGCTCGAAGAGAGCCGGATCGGGAGGTCCCTGCTTCAGATCGGTCAAATTCCAGGTGAACGTCCCGCTCGAGGCACTGGTCTCTGTCATGGAAATGATCAGTCCCAGTTGTTCATCCCGCCATAATTCGAAGGTGCTCTTCAAACCGGCAGGTGGATCATCTGCGCGACGTGATTCAGATTGGACCAATGCAGGTTCGTATGGTGAACCGGATCGATGACCACGTGCACCTCGAGCGCAACAGACAGGTCGCCCTGGCCGGCCATCATCAGTTTGGAATCGTAGGCCATCACCCCTTGCGCATTGCGCGCTTCGGTAACCTGCCATTCGCGAGCTGAAATGGTCCCGCCGGGGAGGTACCGCCGCTGACGCTCCCCCTGATGCGCCGTGTAAGGCTTGCCCGTCACCGGCCCGTGCGTGCCGGGCGGGGAAATGGTCAACTCGTTCTGCGCCAGCGCGGTGACGGACAACAGAGCAGGAGCAGCGACACCCAGCCAACCACGAATCATAGCCATTTCCTCAGTGAAATTCGGTCGCCGCCAGCATATTGCCCCGACAGGCTCTCCACACATTAACCAGCCAGGCCCCTGCGCCGATTTGATCGTCGAACTGATCTCCTGGGCCTCCGGCAAGAAGATCCTCTGAACCCGAAAGGACTCCGGGTGCCCGATATCTGCGCGGTTTTCGCGGATAGGGGAGAAGCACGAAGCCCCATCGCGAGTCTGAAACCAGGGCCGTCCGCGTACAATTCCTTCGCAGGTCTGAACCTTCACTCCGCGGGCGGAAAGGAACTCAATGCTTCTGCGGGTCTTACGCCATCCGGCTGCTCGCGGAGCAGTCGCCCGCCGCCCGGGCAACATCGACGCTGCAATTCTGCTCCTGCCTGTCTTGCTGTGCGCAGTTTCTCTTCCATGCCCTGGCCAGACTCAGCGGCTTTTGTGCCACGAAGGCTTCGGCAGTTTTTCGTCGCAGTTTTTCACGGGAGTCACCGTATCGGTAGCACCCTCAACGAACGCCGGCTTTGCGGCTCACACCTGCGATGCGACCCTCCGGTGGGGTAAGCACATGCTCCCGGTGGCGCAGGAAGCCTGGCAGATCAACCTTGATGTCATGGGGGCGGACCTGGGGGCTCCATGTGCCCGTAGTGGCCTTTGAGATAAGAAATTCCGAGCTCGACCAGCTCGCGACCTGCGAAGTGTACTCCCTCGCGAAACCTCCCCATCTCCTGCGCGCCATCACGGACGCCGACCATTACGACGCCAGGGACGTGAATCTTCGCGACCGCGTCGAGATCTGGACCGATGACGCCCGCGCCGTCGACGGCTTCGACAACCTCCCTGTTTCCAGTTGGGATTTTGCGCCCACTGTGGTGCTTCGTTTCGACAATCGGCGGCTGATCGATGTGAGCTCCGAGTATCAGAAGTATTTCGACCGCCAGATCGCTCAGGTTCGATCTCAGCTCGACGCAGAGGCGTTAGACGAGTTTCGAAAAAGCGACGGGAAGCTTTCCTTCCCCTCTCGCCCGGAGGATCTGCACCTGCTGCTCATGACCAAAATCAAGGTCCTGGAGATCAGCTGGTCGTATCTCGAGAGCGACCGCGAGCAGCAGGCGTGGGCCGCGCTCGCTGCTGTGTGGCCGCCCTCGGATCTGGCCCGCATCCGCGCAGCCGTCCAGGATGCCCGAGCCCGCGGCATCCTTCGTCAGACGGACGGAGTTTCAAAACCCGGCGCCGCCGCGTCCCGGAAGCATTGCGTATCGATCTTCAATTGCATGCAAACCGACACCTATCAACCTTTTCCGGATGGCTCGCTCCCCGACGCATTTGGGTCGCCCGAAGCCGCTGTCCCGGAGCCCGCTCCAGACCCCGTGACCAGCCGCCTCAGCCGATCTGTCTGGGCATTCCGTTCTCAGGGCCGCAAGGCCCGCCACTCCCAAATGCAGGCTCCGAAATCTGGCTCGATCTGGTCATTGACGCAGCGGGCAAAGTGCATTCGGCCAAATTGGTCAACAAAGCGGACAGCGGGCCAGTCGCCGACCCGGTGCTCCATGCCTCGGCGGACTGGAATTTCATTCCTGCATTCATGGGCCATCGCGCCATTGCCTGCCGATTGCGATACGCCGTTTGGCCAAGCAATGACCTCTGTATTCGGACTTGATAACACGCACTCTCGCCCAACCCCTCTGCCCTCGAAAATTGTCACTCTTCCTCGCTAAACCACACCGATCCAGGCAACTCCAGCCACCCCACCCAGGGGGCACCCCTATCGCACCTCAATCACCGCCAAACCCATCGGAGGGATCTCGAGCGTCAGCTGATGGTTGCGGACTTTGATGCCCTGCGGAGATCCGATTCGGGAGGCTTTGCGCAGCGCGGCCACCTGCGCGGGGGTCGGATCGTTCGGACTCCCCATCTGCTTCCAGGCGGCCAGCGTGTCGCCGTGGGTCGTATCCACGCGCTCGACCTCGGCCCAGGCGCCGTCGCGCACGCCGGTCAGGTCGAAGGTGACAGTCTTCGTCGCGCTGGTTTCGCCGGGATCGACGAGGTTCCATGCAGCCAGAACCAGCGTGCCGTCGGCGCGGCGCGTAACCAGGGCCTCTTCCTTCGGCGCGGGCAGGCGCGTGTCGCCCAGCTCGTGCAACAACGCGAAGGCGTCGTACGCCGGTTTGGGAATGCCGTCCTCCGCGACGATGCCGTAGCCGCCGTAGAAGGGACCCTTCTTCACGCCCTGCTCCTCGAAAACATCGGAGAACGACCAGTAGGACATCATGCGGGTCATGCCGTCGCACTCACTGATGGTGTCGGCGAGCCACGGTCCCATGAAGATGGAGTCGGTGATCTCCTGCTGGTTCATGTAGGTGGCGTTGAACTCGCTCCAGATGAGCGGAATGTGGGGGCGCGCGGAGTGGAGGATTTCCTGGTGCACCTTGTCGACCGCCGCGCAGACCATCTGGTAGGGCGGTATGGGACGGTTATCGTGGAAGACGTTCCGGGAGGTGTCGTTGCCGTAGACGTGGGTGGAGACGAAATCGAGGGGGACGTGGTTCCGGGTCGCGTGGCGGATCATGTCGCCGACCCATGCCGCCTGCGCGGTCGCCGGGCCGCCGACGCGCAGCCGCGGGCTGACGGACTTCAGTGCGCGCGCAGTGTGGTCGTAAAGCTGGAAGTAGGACTGCTCCTTCGGGGTACCGGCCCAGAAGTCGAGGTTGGGCTCGTTCCATACCTCGAAGTACCACTGAGAGACCTCGTCGATGCCGTAGCGGTCGATGAGATGCCGGGCGAAGGCGCGGATCAGGGCGTCCCACTTCGTGTAGTCGGCGGGCGGCGAGACGTTGGGGTGGTACCAGAAGGACTGATGGTCGGAGTGCGCGGCGAGCGCTTTGGGCATAAAGCTGATCTCGACATAGGGACGGACGCCGCTGGCCAGCAGCGCGTCGTAGATATGGTCGACATAAGTCCAGTTATAGACGGGGTTACCCTGCTTATCGACCGAGTAGACGCCGTTCTCATCATCGAGGATTGCGTGGAAGCGGACGTAGCGGAAATCGGTGACCTGCTTCACCAGGCGCAGATCGGACTGATACTGCGCGCGCATGGCCAGGTGGGCTCGGCCGGAGCCGAACATCTGCTCCCAGAAGTGCGGGAACGGCGCTCCGACGGCGCTGGCATCCACGCGGATGGTTTCCTGCGCGAGCGTGGCGGACTGCTGCGCGCGTCCCTGGGCAGCGGAAACTGCGAGCGCGGCTGCGGCTGCCAGAACGAAACCGGTGCGTCTCATTGCGGATCTCCGAAAGAAAAGTCCAGACTACTCCCGCGCCTGGAAGAAGCCGCTCTTCGAGCCGAGGAAAAATCCGGAGGGAATTCCGTGGGGAACGCCCTCCGGATGAACAGCTTCAGAAGAGGCAACTCAGAAACGAGAAGCTGTTGGCCGCACGGCAGGACGCTTCCCGGCACGGCGGTTCAGAACTGGAACCTGCCGAAGAACTCAATGACCCTGCCGTTGTCAGCCCCCGGAGAGAGCCCGAAGAGCGGGTTGTCCACGTGAGTGCCCGGCGTCGTGACGGTGGAGATAAGGGCCTCGGTGCTGGCGAAGGAGATGGGCTGCAGGTTGGTGTGGTTGAAGATGTTGTAGATATTCGCCTGAAAGCGGAAAAGTCCGCTGTGGTCGTGGAACATGTTGAAGGTAACCTGCTTGGCGAAACTGATATCTGTATCCATGTAGCAGGGCCCGCGGAAGGAGTTGCGCCCGATGCCCGGGGGTCCCGACGTTCCGTAAGTGAAGTAGTTGGCGCCGCCCAGGGGGAAGTTACCGCCGTGGATGAAAGCGTTGTTCGAGCAACTGCTGAGAGCGTAGGAACCGGCGGGGGCTCCGGAACCGGGACCGTAGCCGAGCGGCCGCGTGGGAGCGATGGTCGATGCACCATTGGTCTCAGCTACGGAAGCCACGCCGATAACGGGCGTCCACGGGAAACCGGTGTACCAGGTATAGATGGGATCGATCTGCCATCCTCCGAGGGCTTCCTTCATGAGAAGGTGGTGCTCGGGCTCGGGCAAATTCCATGTGCCGGAGAAGGTGAAGCGGTTGCGGACATCGAAGTCCGACGGGCCGTATTCCGTCTCCGGCTGAGCCGGATCGGTCTGGTTGCTCTCGGAGCCAGGACCTTCATTCGAAGAAGTGTCCATGCTCTTCGACCACGTATAGATCAAGTTGAAGGTGACGCCGTGCTGGAGCCTTTTCTCCAGATAGGCATTCATCGCGTTGTAGCTGGTGTGAACGTCGGAGGTGGGAACATAAGCGGCGTAGAAGGGGGTCTGGTTGACGCCGGGCATGCAGGCGCCTCCACTGGCGCAGGTGCCGTTCGACTGGTCATAGAGGAAGTTTTGATCGACGAGGCGGAGGAAGTGGAAGCCGGTCGAGCCCTGATACTGCAGAGTGAAGGCCATTTGCCAGGGAAGCTGGTACTGCGTATCGAGCGAGTAAGTGTAGAGCGTGGGCTGCCTCATGTTGGGCAGCACGCTGTAGGTTTCGATCTGGGGCGTGGAGGCCGTGCCGCCGGGAGCCGTGAAGTTGTTGGGTGTGCCGCTGACTGGATTTACACCAACAGCGAGGTTGGGATTGGGAGCATAGCTGAAGGGCGAATCGCTGGTGCCATATTCGAAGACGATCCCGGTGCCGGCTGCCGATGGGTTCGCAGCCTGAAGTCCGGCGCAGCAGAGGCCGTAGTCAAAGTATCCGGGGCCGTTCTCGTAAGCGGGCGATATGGAGTACTCATCGAGGTTGTCGAAGGAGACGCCGCCGCCCGCGTGCAGCACGACTTTCCGGTTGGTGTGCGGCAACAGCCACGCGATGCCCAGCTTGGGCGCTATGGCATCCGGGGTGGCGGGATATAGCTGGCTGACCGGCACCAGCCTGGAATGGATGATCTGTAACCCAGGCGTGGTGGACAAAACCATGTTGTTGATGTTGAAGCTCTTGTTGGTGAGCGCGCCAAAATAGTTGTAGCGAATGCCGGCATTCACCGTCAGATTGGGTCTGGCTTTCCACTCGTCCTGAACAAAGGCAGCGATATAGTTGCGCCGGAAATATCTCTGGGCATTGCCGACCCCACCGGTATTGGGATTGGCGGCGATGCCCTCGTATAAGGGCGCGTCGTTGGCCATATCCCAGATGCCCTGGAAGGCGTAGTTCGGCCGCGCGTATCCGGAGTCGTCGTCGTTGTCCTGCTCCAAGCGAATCTCGCCGCCCATCTGGAGCGACTGCGAACCAAACACCTTTGTGACCATGTCGCGGACCTCGTAGGTGTTTTCCGCCGCAATGTACGGGGTTGTGGGCGCGGAGAGATTGGTGAAATCGAGCGAGCCAAACCCATAGTTCTGGGCGTACAGGCCAGGCACGCCCCAGTTCACCAGGCCGGCAGTGTCTCTGATCTGATTGTCGGCAAAGCGCGTGTAATTGGCGCGCGCCTCATTCAACAGGCTGGGGCTGAAGGTGTGAATATAGACGACGGTGGCTGAAGAATTGAATGGCCGGAAGGGCAGATCGGTGTCCGGAGCGGCGCCGGCATCCCCGTCGAAGGAGCTTTGGTCCAGCTTCTGGGTGAAGATCTCTCCGAAGAGCTGGTCTTTCCGGGTGATGAACCAGTCGGTGCGCTCATGGAGCTGGACGCCGCGATACTGGCTGGGGGTGTCGATCTGGGCGAATTCCACGTCGGGAACGCCGTCGAGGCCTGCACCCGTGTAGAGGTTGGGGCTGGCAGCAGTGCCGTTGGCGTTCACGTTGGGCAGATATTGCCCATCGGTGCCGCCGAAAGAGCCGATGTCAAATCCGGTCCCCACCGGAGCGCAGATGGTCTGGAGAGCGGAGCAGCTTCCTGGCAGGATGGCGTGCACGATGGCCTGGCCGGCGGGCTTGCTCAGTGTGCCCGCAACCAGTCCGCTGGGCCTGGACGCAGCGAGTCCGGCATACCACTGCGGAGTGGGGACGTACGTTTCGCTGAAGGACTGGAGCGAGCTCTTGACCTCCTCATAGCTGGCAAACCAGAAGAGTTTGTTCTTCAGGATCGGGCCGCCGAGGCTGGCAGCCCAGTCGCGCTGCTGGAGGTCGTCGCGAGTGGGCGGGGCGAAGACTCCCGGGGTGCTGGTGGGGCCGCCATAGGGCTGGTAGGCATTCAGGCCAGGCTCGTCGTACTGGAAGAAGGCGCTGCCGTGGAACTGGTTGGCTCCGGAATTTGTGACGGTGAGAATGTGGGCGCCGACGTTGTAGCCGAGGGTGGCGTCATAATCGGAGGTCCTGACGGTCATCTGCGCTACGGATTCAATGCTCGGCGTAATGACGGCCGATCCGCCGTGCAGGAGGCTGTCGACGCTGACGCCGTCGATGTCATACGTATTCGAGCTGACGCGCTGGCCGGCCGCGGAAATCTGAATCTGGTTTTCGGTCTGGAAAATGCCGTAGTTAGACTGGTTTTGCATCTGGTTGTTGGGCAGCTGAATAGCTCCGCCACTGCCGGAGCGAGCTCCTTCTCCGGTAATACCCACGCTGGTGCGCAACAGTTCGTAGGGATCGCGTCCGAAAGAGGGCAGCCTAGTAACCTCGTCCGAGGTAATGGTGGTGGCAATATCGGCATTGCTGGTATTCAGAATGGGCGTCTCGTTGCCATTCACCGTCACCGTCTGCGACGCGGCGCCAACCTGGAGCTGCACATTGAGGCCGCGGGGAAGTTCCGCGGAAATGCCGACCGTGGTAAAGGTCTTGCTTTCAAATCCTTGGGCAGAGACGGTAACGGTGTATATCCCCGGGGCCAGCTCGCTAAAACTGTAAAAGCCGGAGCCGCTGCTGGTGGTGGTTTTCTGCTGGTGCGTGGCGGGATTTGTCAGTACGACCGTGGCGTTGGGAATGACTGCGCCGCTGGTGTCGGCGACCGTGCCGGAAAGGGTTGCGGCAAACTGCGCGAGCAGCGCGGGCGTGAATGCGACGAGCAGCGCCGCGATGAGGGCGGGAAGAACGGCGCGATGGAGGCGCATTCCTGTCCGTGTCTCGATTGCGTCCCCCTTGGCGCGGAGGATTCCTGAAGAGTGACTCTGCATACTGGTCTCCTGAAAAACTGCCCCGAAATATGCGGTGATGATCCGGCTCGCCGCGAGGATGCCCGGCTGCGGAAACCTGGGGAGGGCGGGGAATTTGCCCGTACCTGGCACAATCGATTGCGCTCCTTCGCACAAACGGTTGTGCCACGACTACGATGGGCACCACCCGGAAAGTTCCGCTGTCAAGCCGCCGACCCTCCGCAGGTTCCCGGCAGCGAACCTGGAAACGCCCGGAGAGCGGCTGGATTTTCGGCGTAGCCGTCCCTCGTTTGCAGAAAGCGGCTGGGCGGGCAGTTAGGATGGGGCAGAGTCCGCCGAAGGTTTTCGCAGGAAATCGCCGGCATGAAAGGAACTTCGCCGAAGCCGATGGGCAAACGAGCAGCACCGCCACCGAGCAGCCGCCGCAGCGTGGGACTGAAAGAGCTGGCGGCTCATCTGGGACTGTCCCAGACGACCGTGTCGCGGGTGATGAACGGCTCCGCGGGCGAATTTCGCATCGCCGCCGTGACCCAGCAGCGTGTGCTGAAAGCCGCCGGCCTGCTGAATTACGAGCCCAACTCGTTTGCGCGCGGGCTGCGAAGCAAGCGCAGTTACACGGTCGGGGTGATGGTGCCGGAGATCAGCGAAGGCTACTCGGCCCTGGTGCTGGGCGGGGTTGAGGACACGCTGCTCCAGGCGGAATTCTTCTATTTCGTGGTCAGCCACCGGCACCGGCGGGAGTTGCTCGAGGGCTATCCGCGACTGCTGCTCTCCCGATCCGTCGAGGGCATCATTGCGGTCGATACACCGATCCGCGAGGCTCTGCCGGTGCCCGTTGTCTCCGTTTCCGGCCATCGCCACGGGCGCGGACTGCTGGCGATCGAGCTGGACCATCTGACCGCCGCCGATTTTGCTCTGTCGCATCTGCGCGATCTCGGTCACCGGCGCATCGCCTTCATCCGGGGCCAGAGCTTCAGCTCCGATACCAGGCCGCGGTGGGAAGCGATTCGCAGGGTTTGTTCGACGCTGGGCCTGCGCATTCACCCGGAGCTGGTCGTCCAGCTGGAGGGGACCGAGCCCGGGTCGCGGCCGGGCTGCGACGCGATGCAGAAGTTGCTGGCCGCCGGGCACCGCTTTACGGCTGTGTTTGCTTTCAACGATGCCTCCGCGATGGGCGCCATTGCGGCGCTGCACGAGAACGGGCTGCACGTGCCCCGCGATGTTTCCGTGGTGGGGTTCGACGACATTCCCAGCGCCGCGACGATGCACCCGGGGCTCACCACGGTGCATCAGCCGCTGCGCGAGATGGGGCAAACCGCAGCGGCCAGTCTGCTGCGGCTCATCCGCGAAGGCGTGGGCCGGACGCCGCAGCCTTCGATCCTGGTGGCGCCGAGGTTTGTGAAGCGGCATTCCACGGCGAAGGCGGCGACGTAGGCGGGGTGGGTGCGGCTTCGTGCCTTCCCACATCTGCCACCTTCAGGCAGAAGTGGGGCGCACCCATTTATTGCGCGATGACGTCGACGGCGACGGGAACGTTGCGCGGGGGGAAGCAGGTATTCGTGTCGCAGGCCTGGTAGCGCAGCGATCCCTGAATGAGATGGTTGCCGCGCCGGGCGACGATCCGCATGCCGACGACGATCTCGCCGGTGTAGACGCTGAGCTTTTCCGAGGGAAATGCAGCCAACGCATAAGGCGAGCCGGCAGGAAACTGCACCGCAGTGATCCTGACGCCCGCGGGGGCGGGGGCGTTCAGGTCGGTGCGGATAAGGCTTTTCTGCAGCGGCGTGTGCGAATTGATGTGCAGACCGCCGGCAATGCGGAAGTGCATCTCGACGGTGTACGGCTTGCCCGCCTGCACCTGCACCTGCTGCGGATAGAGGAAGCGCACCATCGGCGCATTGGGAGAATACGCGGCCGAGGTCTGCCAGGGCAGCTTTTGCAGGGGCCAGCCGAAGCCGCCCACCGTGAGCGCCGCCGCTGCGACGGCCGTCAGCAGGAGCCTCACGATTTTGCTCCGCCGCGGATGGCTTTCTGAATGTCGCTGACAATTTCATCGTGAGAAGCGAGACCCACGGTGGAGGCCACGATTCTGCCGCTGCGATCGATGAAGAACGTGGTGGGCAGGGCGTCCACGCCGCCCCAGGCGTCCGCGATCGCATCGGCATCGAGCAGCACGGGATAATTGATGTGCATTTTGGAGGCGAAGTCGCTGATCTCGCGCTTCTCGGTGAACAGCTTCGCCGGGTCGTCCGTGTCCAGATCGTCGGCGGAGAGGCCGATGACCTGCAGGCCCTGGGGCGCGTACTGGCTCTGCAGCTGTTCCAGCCAGGGAATCTCGAGCTTGCAGGGGCCGCACCAGGTCGCCCAGAAATCGACCACCACCGGACGGCCTCTGTAGCTGGCAAGGGAGACCTTTTGCCCCTGCAGGTCCTCGAGGGTGAAGTTGGGCGCCTGCTGTCCGTTCAGAGGGGTGGTGTAAATATCCTCGGCTTCAGCCAGCTCGGCGGCGGTAGGCGTGGTGCTGCCGCTGCCAGGCGGCGCGTTGGCCGGAACCAGCAGCATCTGCTCGCCCTGCATGCGGGCCCGATCGCCCAGGCGGCGATGGGCGTAGTTGATGACGCCGGCCGCGATCATGAGCCCCAGCGCGATCACCATGGCCGACAAGACAAAGAAGTTTCGGGGCAAAACGGCTCCTGCCTTCCAGTTCTATTTTAGCGGGGCGCCCGGTTCTGTGCCGCGCAGGGGTGACAGAGCGAAACCCGCGATGCTGTACCCTTTTGAGGTCGGCTCCGTGCGGTTTCTCCGTCGGAAAGCCGCGCCAGGGCCGGTGACTCCGGGATATACCGTCGCTGGTTTCGCTCCCGCATCAGGAGTTTCAGAGCATGAGCGCCGAGCACACACCGTCGCGCCTGGTTCGCACCGAGGCGAACGCGCTGCTGGCCCTGGCCGAGCGTTTGGAGGGGCCGATGGCCGCCGACTTCGAGCGCGCCGTGGAGCGCGTGCTGGCGTGCGGTCAGGCGCGCGGACGCATTGTGGTGACCGGAATGGGCAAGAGCGGCATCGTGGCGCAGAAGATTGCGGCCACGCTCTCCTCTACGGGCAGTCCCGCGCTGTTTCTGCATCCGGCGGAAGCGGTGCACGGCGATCTGGGAATGATCGTCGAGGGCGATCTGGCGATTGCGCTTTCCGCGAGCGGCGAAACCGAGGAGATTCTGCGCCTGCTGGCGACGCTGCAGCGCATGGGCAACGCGCTGATCTCGTTCGTCTGCGACATGCATTCGACCCTGGCCGCCGCCAGCGATGTGGCGCTGGACTGCTCGGTTCCCGCGGAGGCCTGCGGGCTGGGACTCGCGCCGACGGCTTCGACCACGGCCATGCTCGCTCTGGGCGATGCGCTGGCGATCGCGGTTTCGCTGCGCAAAGGCTTTCGCGCCGAGGACTTCGCCGCGCTGCATCCCGGCGGCAAGCTGGGCAAGCGGCTCGCCACCGTGCGCCAGCTGATGCGCTCGGGAGGCGACATCCCGCGCGTTACGCCAGAAACGCCGATGAAGGACGTGATCTATGAAATGTCACGTAAAAAGCTGGGCATCACAACGGTGGAGCGCGAGGGGCGGCTGATGGGGATTATCAGCGACGGCGATCTGCGGCGGCTGCTGGAGCGCGACGGCCCCGACGGGCTGCGCAGGACAGCCGGGGAGGTAATGAACCGCTCGCCGAAGACCATCGCCGCCGGGGAGATGGCGGTGCGCGGCCTGCACACCATGGAGGAGAAGAAGATCACCTCGCTGATAGTGGTGGATGTGCAAGGACAGATCGAAGGCGTCCTGCACCTGCACGACTTATGGCGGACGGAGCTGATCTGACAGCAGATGGCGGTCAGCGAAAGGAATTTGCCGGTCGGCGCAGCCCGCCCTCCGCTCGGAAGCCGACAGCGTGGAGCGTTTGACCCGCATATTGCGTCTAATTGAGCGTAGGATCGATGCCATGCGGCGGGTACTTCCAGTCGCGATGCTTTCCGCCCTGCTGGCCGTTGCACCGGGGATCCTGGCGCAGCACGGCGGATCCGTGGGCCACGCGGGCGGTTTCCATGGCGGGTTCGCGGGACGCGCCGGCTATGGCGGTTTCCACGGCGGATTTTCCGCACCCCGATTGTTCGGCCAGTTTGGCGGCCGCGCGCCGCGCGTTTACGGCATGGTTCCGCGCGGGGCATCAATGGCCCCGCAATACCGCATGTCACCGGGGGCGATGTCCGTTTATCGGCCGGCGTACGGCGCAGGCCGCGCGACCTATGGGGGGCGTCGTCGCATCTGGGGCCACCGCGGCGACTATTACACTTCAGGAAGCGGATACGGATACGGCGGGTACCCTTACGGATTTGTGAACTCCTGGGAACTGCTGCCGTGGGATCTGAACGATTCGGACTTCAGCGGCGATGATACGGACGCGAGCCCGTCGCAAACCGCCCCGGAGGCTCCGCAGGAAGCTGAAGAACCTGAATATGTGCCGGCTCCCGATAATGGCTACCGCGAGGATTACAGCCCAGCCGGGTACGAAGGGGCGCCGCCTCCGTCCGCTCCGATTGCTCCGGAGCCGCAGCTCACGCTGATCTTTAAGGACGGCCACACGCAGCAGATCCGCAACTACGTTCTTACGCAGGATGCCCTTCTGGATATGGATCAGGCCGCCTCCGGCCGCATGTTGCGCATTCCCCTTTCCAGTCTGAATCTGCCCGCGACAGAAAAGGCCGCGCAGCAGGCGGGTCTGGAGTTCGCGCCGCCAGCGTCTTAACCCACCCCACACTTTCCCGCTCCGCAGAGCAGAGAGTATGCTGAATCGATTGAGCTGGGGGTACTGGCATGCGCTCTCTATTGCGGATGGGGATGGTCTGCGGTTTGCTGGCGGCCTTCGCCGGGGGAAGCGGCGTTCGCGCGCAGCAGGCCGCGCCGCCCAACCGGAACTTCCGTGTCGCGGTCTACATTCCGGTCAACATTGTGGAGCGGATGGCGAATGACCCCGCGTGGCTGAGATCGTCGTGGCAGCAGATCAACCGCGGCGTGCGCATCGACAAGGTCTACATTGAGACCTACCGCAGCCGCAACATCGCACCCGATGCCGACATCGACGCGGTGAAGAAGTTCTTCGGGGGCCAGGGCGTGCAGGTGGCGGGCGGCATTGCCTACAGCGACGTCGACAACGGCCAGTTCACGTCCTTCTGCTATACCAATCCCGCCGATCGCGCCTATGTGAAACACGTGGCGGAGCTGACGGCGCGACACTTCAACGAGATCATCCTCGACGATTTCTTCTTCAACAACACCAAGGAGCCTTCCGACATCGCGGCCAAAGGCAACGAGAGCTGGTCGGCGTTCCGGCTGAAGCAGATGGACGAGGTTTCGCGCGACCTCGTGACGGGCCCGGCGCGCGCCGTCAATCCGAAGGTGAAGATCATTATCAAGTTTCCCAACTGGTATCCGTCGTTCCAGGAGAATGGCTACGACCTGGCGGTTGAGCCAAAGATCTTCAGCGGCATCTACACGGGAACGGAGACCCGCGATCCGGTAATCACGGATCAGCTGCTGCAGCAGTACGAGAGCTACGAGATCATCCGCTACTTCGACAACGTGGATCCCGGGCGCAATGGCGGCGGGTGGGTGGATACGTTCAGCATCCGGTATATCGACCGGTATCCCGAGCAGCTATGGGACACGGTACTGGCGAAGACTCCGCAGATCGTGCTGTTCGAATACACGCTGCTGCTGCGGCCCGCGCCGGCGGGCAACCGGGCAGCGTGGGCGGATCTGCCCACCAGCTTCGACTACAACAATCTTTTCGGCGATAAGATGCCGGATTTCGCGGCTGTTGCGGGCAAGGCGCTCGATGAAATCGATCCGGTGATCGGCAAGCTGGGCAAGCCGCTGGGCGTTGCTGTCTATCGGCCGCTGAATTCCACCGGAGAAGACTTTCTGCCGGTTTATCTTGGCGAGCTGGGGCTTCCCGTGGAGATGTACCCGCAGTTTCCAGCGAGCGCGAAGACGGTGGTGCTGACCGAAGCCGCGCAGCACGATCCGCAGATCATGGAGAAGATCAAGGCGCACCTGATGGCGGGCGGCAACGTCGTGATCACGTCGGGACTGCTGCATGCGATGCAGGCGCCGATCGCGCAGATTTGCGGGCTGCGCGACACGGGGCGGGAGATGATGCCCACGGAATACTGGGGCGCTTACGGCGCGGGCAATGGCGCGAACATGGGCAGCTCTCCGCCGCTCATGATGCCGGAGATCCACTTCTTCACGAATGACGCCTGGCCGCTCATCCGCGGCACCGCAAACGGAGGCGGCGCGCCGATCCTGCTGATGGACCGGTACGGCAGGGGTGTGCTGTATGCGCTGACGGTTCCCGACAACTTCAGCGATCTCTACTCGCTGCCCGTGGGGGTGCTGAACTCGCTGCGTCACTATCTTGGCGCGGATCTGCCGGTGCAGCTCGAGGGTCCCAGCCAGGTGAGCCTGATGGAGTATGACAACGGAACGTTCGTGGTGGAGTCGTTCCGCGACGCACCGGTCTCGATCCGGGTATCCGTTGCGGGCGCGGACAGGCAGATTCGGAATCTGGTGACGAATGAAATGGTAACGGCGAACGCACCGACGGCGACGACGGGTTTCCACCACTTCGCTCCGCGGGGACCGCGGCGCAGCAGCTTCGAGCTGACCATCCTGCCGCACAGCTATGAGGCGTTTGCGGTGGAGGGCATGGCCAGCGGCGGACGATAGGGTCGCTCAGGCCAGGTTATGGGCCCCCGAGTCCCCGAGATTTCTGCTAGTTTGGCTGCATGAAGGCGGCAACCTGCGGCAGGATTGTGTTTGGCGCGTCGGCGGTGCTGTTCGGCGTTATCGCCCTGATGTGGCACGACGCGGCAACCTGGCAAAATGTGGCGCATCTCTGGAGCCTGCCTTTGGGGATCGTCATCGGCGGGTGTCTCATGGCCGCTCAAATTGCGGGCGGGATTGGGATCTGGCACGGGCGAACAGCGCGCCTGGCCGCGGTCGTACTTTGCATCGTCTATTTGTGTTTCTCGCTGGCCTGCGTCCCCGACATTATTGCTGCGGCGAACATCTATGAAAAATACGGCGGGAGCTTCTTCCTGTTCCTGTCCTTAGTGTGGGGAGCGACGGCGGTGTACGCCGCAACGGAGGCCAGTGCGGCACGGGCGGTCGTGCTGGGGCGAGTGGTGCGCCTGGGGTTCGGCGTCTGCGCCATTTCCTTCACACTGGGTCAGGCGCTGCTTCTTCGTGAGACGGCTCAGGGGGTCCCCAGCTGGATTCCGCTCAGCCACATGTTCTGGGCAATCCTCACGACGATTGCTTTCGCGCTCGCAGCCCTTGCCATTCTCTTCAATCGCCGGGCACGGCTGGCGATGCGCATGATGGCGCTCATGGTGGGTCTGTTCGGCGCGCTGGCGTGGATTCCCCGCATCATCGCTCTTCCGAGGAACCATTTCATGTGGTCCGAATGCGCCGAGACTTTGCTGGTGGCAGGAGCTGCGTGGGTGGTGGCTGAGTCAGGCGGCACTTCGCTCCGACCGGACCACCGCACAGCGGCTTCGCGCTGACGGTCCTGCCGCCCAGCTACGAGGGGTTTGCGGCGGGTTCCAGCAGCGGGCGGTAGGCGGCGTACGCCTTCTCGAAGACCGCGTTCCACGATGCGGACAAGGCGTAGCTGCGCGCCTCCGCGCTCATCGCAGCGTGCAGGACGGGACTGTCGAGGATCCGAGCGATCGCGGGCGAAAACTCCTCGTCCTGCGCGATGAAACCCGTGCAGCCGTCGCGCACCAGCGATTTCGGTCCACCGTCCGGCGTTACCACCGCGGGCACGCCGGAGGCCAGCGCTTCCAGCACCACATTCCCGAAGGTATCGGTGTGCGAGGGGAAGACGAAGACATCCATACCGGCATAGGCACGCGCCAGCGCCTCGCCGCGCAGCACGCCCAGGAACTCCGCGCGGGGCAAATGCCGGCGCAGCCAGGGTTCCTCACTGCCCTGGCCGACAATGCGGAATCGAAAATTCCGCCGCCCGCGTTCTTCCAGTTCTTTCTGGATTCGCGCCAGCAGGGCAATGTTCTTTTCGACGCTCATGCGGCCCACAAAGCCCAGCACAAAATCGGTGTCGCCGGGCTCGCGCTCGCGGCGCTGCGGCGAGAAGAGTTCGGCATTGATGCCGCGCTGCATGAGATGGCACGGTTTTCCGGTCTTCTCTTCAAGCAGGCGGCAGAGGTCCGGATTCGGTGCGAACAGAACACGCGCACGGCGGTAGAAGCGCGCCATGCGCCACAATGCGATCTGCTGGATGGTGCGCGCGCCAGCATCGGCGGCACTCTTCGGCAGCCAGTCCAGCAGCCAGCGCGACCGCGAAGCGGCATACTCATGAACGTTGGTATGCCAGGAGGCGGCCAGCGGAATGTGGTAGTGCCGCGCGAGGCGTGAAGCGAACCAACCCAGCTCGCTGGGCCCGGTAATGTGGATGACCTGCGGACGGAATTCGCGGACAGCCTGCGCGATCGCGGGCAGGTGCCGGACCCACGCCGGATCAAAGCGCAGATCTTTATCAAGCGGAACAGAGAGAGGTCCGCGCGGCAGCTCGAGCGTGGTGACGCTGCCTTCCGTCTGCAGCGGCACAGTGCGGTTGCCGGCGCGGACGCAGAGGAAGGGCAGACCCCGCTGCCGGGCGAACTCCTCGAAATGGCGTGAAGTGTGCGCCACGCCATTGATTTCGTGGAAGGAATCAGGAAAATAGGCGACCCGGGTCAACGTGGAGATTGGCAGGCCGTGAGCGGACGGGGAAGTCAGTGGCTCCTGCGCCGCGGCTTCAGGCAATGGTGTCCTTGCCCAGGGCGAAGCGCAGCTCGCGCGACTCGCTCCAGGCGAGGCGCAGGCTGCCGGAGACGGGGCTGGTGCCCATGAGGCGGACGGATTTGATGATCAGATTGAAAAGCCACGGTGCCTGTCCGCTGGCCCACAACTGGCTGGCCGGGCGAAGCACACCGTCGGCGCCGGGATGCCACACGCGGTCATCCCAGCGCCGCGAACCCAGAGGAAAGTCAGGATAGTCGCGGATCGCATCCAGGGTGGATTCCAGAATCCGGTGCTTCCACGGTTGTGCGTACTGCGGCATGAACAGGACGTGGCTGCGGCCTTCGTAGCGAATCTCATGGACGAACTCGGTGAAGCTGCTCGCGTTCGACAGGTTCACGTTGGCATTCGGTTCGCGCCCGTGGCGGTCGCCGCCGGAGATCAGCAGCTTGTCCCACTGCTGCGCCAGCCGCCTGACGGCGCGGTTTTCCGCCCAGGGCCGCAGGCCGTTCAGCTCAAAGGCGTGCAGGAAGGTATGATTTGCGGCGAGGAAGTCGCGCACCCGCTGCGCCGCCTTGTCCTTGCCGATCAGATACAGGTCCCAGCAGGGATGGTTGAAGACGGTGAGCACGTTGGGCAGCTCGTCGAGCGCGGCGAGAATCTCCGTCAGCCGCTTCTTGTCGGGACTCGCCGTGTACTCCTCGAAGGTTTTCATCCAGGCCGCGCCGGAGTCACTGGGCAGGTTGTGAATCCCGAGGTGGAACGACTGATCGCCGCCGAAGGGCGCGCTCCACTCCACGGAAACGGGAATATGCCGGGCGGAAGCGATGGTGCGCAGCAGCATGGGCGCCGCAACCGTGTCATGGTCGGTGATGGAAACCAGCGGCCGCAGACCCAGCTTATTCTCGATCTGGCCGCTTTCGAGGTCGAAGGCCAGCTTCGGCGTCAGCGGCGGGGTCCAGTAGGCGGCGGCATAGTTCACCGGAATACCATGCCGTTCGCGGGATATCCGCTCATACCGCGAGAGGAAAGGGCGGATGAGGGGAAACTGGTTGCCGAGGTTAGCGAGGAAATCCAGCGTCTCTTTGGATTGATTGGTATGACTGTGGAGCGAAACAGCGGTCGAGAACTCGCGAGCGCCCTCCGGTTCCTGCCACAAGTACGAGATGCGTCGCATTCCGGCCATGGTCCCTCCTGGGTCGCCTACCAGTTCCAGTATCCCGAGTGCACCGTGAACAGGGCATTACGGGGCAAAAAAAGGTGGATCAATCGCCGCAGCGTACCTCTGAAGGTAACATGATCGTCCCGGCGATTGAACCGTGATTTGAAATTGAAAATACGAGGCTTGCGCCTGAAATTGAGGAGCAGTGGCGGGCTGCTGACCTTGCCTGGCGGGATATCCAAAGCGTAAGCGCCTGTCCTTTTAGCGCCGCGTTTGCGCAATGTCGGGCAAATCGGATTCCTGGGCTGTTGTTTCCGGTCCCAGGTGGTTGCGGGTAAGGCCGTCACGGAGAATCTCAAAGGCGTCCTCCGGAGTGTCCGCGATCTGAAAAAGATCGCGGTCTCTAGGTGAGATAGCGCCTTTGTCCACCAGGATGTCGAGATTAATCACCTTTTCCCAATACGAGGAGCCATAAAGAACGACGGTGATCTTCTTGGCCAGCTTCTGCGTTTGCGAGAGCGTGAGGATTTCGAACATTTCATCGAGCGTGCCGAAACCGCCCGGAAAGACGACCAGCGCCTTGGACAGATAGGCGAACCAGTACTTGCGCATGAAGAAGTAGTGGAACTCGAAGTTGAGCGCAGGCGTGATGTAGCGGTTGGGCATCTGCTCAAAGGGCAGCTTGATGTTCAGGCCGATGGTTTTGCCGCCGGCTTCCCAGGCGCCGCGATTGGCGGCTTCCATGATGCCGGGGCCTCCGCCGGAGGTGACCACGAAGCGGTTGCGCCGCGACTTGAGACCCTTGGCCCAGCCGGTGAGCAGGAAGGAGAGACGGCGGGCATCTTCGTAATAGCGCGCCATTTCCACGGCGGCCTCGGCGCGGCGGCGGCGCAGTTCGCTGGTTTCCTGCTCGATGGGTTCCCGCGCGGGCTGCTCGGATTCCGGAGCGGGCTGGCGCGAGCCCGTGTTTTCCAGCAGCTCCGTCTCGCGGCTGGCTTCGTCGAGGGCGCGAAAGCGCGCGGAGCCGAAGAAGACCACCGTGTCCTGAATGCGCTCGCGGCGGAAGCGGGCCAGCGGCTCAGAATATTCGGCCAGAATGCGGATGATGCGGCCGTCGGGGCTGTTCAGGAAGGCATCGTTCTCATAGGCCAGGGAGGCGCTTTCGAGGGGTGCGGGCGGCTTGCGTGGCATCTCAGCTCTCTTTGTAATGGATGGCGTCGAAAATAGCGATCCAGAGGTTCAGCAGGCCCAGGCCGGAGACCAGTCCGCGCACCGCGCCGCTGGCGGTGAGCCGGGCGACGGGAGCGAAGTAGAGGAAGAAGCGATTGAAGGTCCACAGATGCGTCCAGGGCAGAAACACCAGGATGAGCCCCAGGTACAGGCGCACGATGACCTGCAGGATGAGGTCTGCGCGGCGCAGCCAGCGGTCGTGGCGAGGCGGAATGGGAGCGGGAGCGGCGGCCGGAGGTTGCGGCGAGGCCAGGTTGGGCGAAGGCGGCATATCGGGCGCAAAGCGCAGGGACGCGCGCACACGCCCCGAGACAACTATGCCCACACTACCACAGGCCATCGCCGGGGTTCCGGGGGCGCACCCCGGCCGACCTTCGCCGGCGCAGCTTCGCGCCTGCGGGACGCGCGGGTTCTCTGCATCCTGGGGCGGACACGTGATATCTAAGAGGCAGGCCAGAGCCGCCGGAGGGCTGAACGAATCCGGCGGCCCTGGCCCATCTTTCTCCATCCGCGAATTTCCGACACAGGCACAGGTGCATGGCCGACGAGAGCAGTCAGCAGCCACAGAATTCTGGGGTGAACCCCTGGCTGATCGCGGTTTCCGTGATGCTGGCCACCTTTATGGAGGTGCTGGACACGGCGATCGCGTCCGTCGCGCTGCCGTATATTGCCGGATCGCTTTCGGCGACCACGGACGAGGCCACGTGGGTGCTGACCAGTTATCTGGTGGCGAATGCCGTGATTCTGCCGGCCAGCAACTGGTTCTCGCTGCGGTTTGGGCGGAAGCGCTTCCTGATCACCTGCGTCATCATTTTCACGGTTGCGTCGTTTTTCTGCGGAGCCGCGCCCACGCTGGGATTCATCCTGATTGCGCGCATCGTGCAGGGAGCGGGCGGCGGCGCGCTCCAGCCTCTGTCGCAGTCGATCCTGATGGAAAGCTTTCCTCCGGAGAAGCGCAGCGCGGCGATGGCGCTGTTTGCGTTCGGGGTGGTGGTGGCACCGGTGCTGGGGCCGACGCTGGGCGGCTGGCTAACGGATACCTATAGCTGGCGGTATGCCTTCTACATCAATATCCCGGTGGGCGCACTGGCCGTGTTCATGATCTCGCGGTACATCAAGGACCCGCCTTATATCAGGAATGCGATTGCCAGTAAGTTCGACAACCTCGGGTTTGGGTTGCTGATTGTGTGGACGGGCCTGCTGCAGGTGGTTCTGGATAAGGGTCAGGAGGACGACTGGTTCGGCGCGACGTGGATTCGCTGGGCAGTGATCATCCTGGTGGTCGCGCTGGTTTGGTTCATCGTTCACTCCTGGCGGAGCAAACAGCCGCTGGTGAATCTGCGGACGCTGAAGGATCGTAACTTCGGACTGGGCTGCGCCCTGATGCTGATGTTCGGGCTGTGCATCTATTCGATGATCACGGTGCTGCCGCTGTTCTACCAGGAGCTGCTGGGCTACACCGCCTTTGCCGCCGGGCTGGTGGTGGGACCGCGCGGCATTGGATCGATTGTCGGCATGCCGGTGATCGGTTACATGGGCAATCGCGTCGATTCGCGCTACCTGCTCACGTTCGGGTTCACCGGCTTCGCGGTCATGTCGCTGGTGTTCGGCGACGTGAATCTCGGCATCAGCCCGTGGACGCTGATCATGCCGATTGTCCTCACCGGGTTCGCGCTGAGCTTTGTGTTTGTGCCCATCGCGACGCAGTCGTACAGCACGCTGCGCATCGAGCAAATGGGCAATGCCAGCGGCATTTTTAACCTGCTGCGCAACATCGGCGGTTCCATTGGGATTTCCGTCGCGCAGACACTGCTGGTGCGGCGCAGCGATCTGCATCAGACGGAGATTGCCGGCTACGTGCCGCAGACGCAGATGTGGTTCGAGCGGCACCTGAGCGCGCTGACCGGATATTTCAGCCATCTCACATCCCCCGCGAACGCGCAGCACGCGGCAGAGCAGACGATGTATCAGCAACTGGGGCAGCAGGCGCTGCTGTGGTCATTTGTGGATGTCTTCCGATGGATGTCGCTGATCTGTTTCGCTTGCGTGGGGCTGGTGTGGTTCTTCAGGAAGGCAAGGCCGGGGCGCGCGCCGGCGCGGGTGCATTAGGGGAGTCACCAGCTGCCGGCTGCCAACTGTTCTTCCAGAGGGACGAAGCGGCGCCGGGCTTCGTCGTAAGCCTCGACCGAGCCGGAAAGAAGGTCGTAATACCAGCCGTGCAGCGCAAGCCTTCCGTCGGCAACGCAACGCGCGACTTCCGGGTGCGTTTTCAGGTGCTCCACCTGGGCGACCACGTTGCCGTAGATCAGTCCCCTGTAGAGCGACAGTCCGTCGGAACCACAGGCGGGATCGAGATACCGCGAGGCCGGCTCGATGAGGCCGAGCCATTTGGCCGTAAGCGGCAGGCGGGTGAGGTCGCGCTTGTCGAACATGGCCTTGACGGCTCCGCAGTCGGAGTGGCCGCAGACGACAATGTGTCGAACGTGGAGGACTTCGACGGCGTATTCCACCGTGGCGGAAACGCCGCCGGGCAGATAGCCGTAAGGCGGGACCACATTGCCCGCAGTGCGGCAGAGGAACATGTCGCCGGGCTCGCTTTGAAAGATCATCGTCGGCACGACGCGCGAGTCGGCGCAGGTGATGAACAGGACATCGGGCTTTTGCAGCTGAGCGAGGAGATGAAAGCGGTCTTTCCATTGCGGAAAGACGTCGCGGCGGAACCTGGCGTAGCCCTCGAGAAGACGCTTCATGGGTTTTTCCAGTGTAACGGGCGAAGGACGGGAACTCAGAGAGCCTTCGTCCGCGCACCGCGCCAGTAGAGCAGCAGGCCAAAGAGGATCGACACCACGGTGCCGACGAGCAACTGCAGCTCGAAGCCGAGCTTGTTGATCGATTCGCCGGGCGGGACGAGCGAGACTGCGATGCCGATGAGGACGACCAGAAAACCGAGGCTGCCGCAGATCCACACCCCGGCGCGGCCGCCGGGGACGAGCACGGCGTGGGGATTCTCCGCGCGATCTCGTCGCCCGGAAAGCTTGATGACGGCCGCGAACATGTAGAGGAAGGGAATGAAGTAGAGGATGACGGCCGCGTCCACCAGGAACTGATACGCGGCGCTGACGGTCTGACTGATCTGGCTGGCCAGGAGAACGGCAGCCGATATGCCGCCCTGGACCAGGATGGCGACCCAGGGCGTCTTCCATTTGGGATGAATCCTGCCGAAGGCTGCGGGCAGATAGCGGTCGACGCCAACGATAAACGGAACGCGGGCGATGCCGGCAACGGTGGAACCAACGCCGCCGGCGTTGCCCACAGTGACCAGGACCGCGGCGAGGATGCCGAGGAAGCCGATTCTCAGCGCGACGGAGCCGATGGTGATGGCGCTGAAGACGCCGCTCTGCGCGTTGATCGAGGCGGCCGGCTGCAATGCGAGAACGGCGAAGGTTCCGGCGATGTAGATGAACGCGATCATGGCGCCGGCGCCAAAGACCGCGCGGGGCAGAGTGCGGCGCGGGTCGCGGACTTCTTCGCTCATGGCGGAGACCAGCTCGAGGCCAGTGAAGGCGAAGGCAATCTGCGACCAGAAATTGACCGTGCTCCAGTTCCAGGCCGGCCGCATGGCGTGCCAGGTGAAATGCGTGACGGAACCATGGCGAAGGGCCACCGCCGCCGCGACGGCGAGGAGGATGAGCAGCGGGACGTAGGTGCCGACGCCGCCGGCGTTCTGCAGCCACTTGCCGATGTTCAGGCCGATGAGGTTGAGGCCGACCGCGACGGCGAGCAGTCCCATGGAAACCCAAAGCTGGAACGCTCGATCGCCCGCCAGCGATCCGCCGTGCGGGCCAAGGATGTACGCGGCCATGGAGGCGCTGGCCAGCAGCAGGCCGGGGAAATAGAAGAAGGTGTAAATCCAGTAGGTCCAGCCGGCGATGAATCCGTGGAAATCCCCGAAGGCTTCCTTAGCCCAGGCGTAGAGGCCGCCTTCCTCGGGGAAGCGGGAGGAGAGCTCGTTGATGACCAGCGCGCCGGGGATGAAGAAGAAGACGGCGGCGATGCCCCAGAGGCTGATTGAGGAGGCTCCATTGCGGCCGGCGGCGGCTATCCATCGCGGGCCGAGGACGGTAGCGATGTTGAAAAGCAGCACGTCCCAGAAGCCCATGGTCTTGCGCAACTGGGACTTGGCGTCGGTGGCTGGAATCATGAGGGCCGAGCTACGGGTAAGCTCCGATGATACGGGAGGGCACGGATCAGGGGATACAGGTTAGGGGGGCGGCTGCAAGGAGGCGGGGCGTCCCGGGCCAGGCAGGCGAAGCCAGCGCACGGGGGAGACAAAGTCGGGTGAAGTTCCTGCGCCTTTGCTTTTCAGCACGGACGAGACAAACTCCGGCGAAGAGCCCCCGAACGAGAACTTCTGACCCACTTTTGGGGCAAACCTGGAATCCGAATACAATGAATTTGGGCTTCTCCCGTTTCCAGGTCGAAGTGGGGAGTGGGGTGGGAATGGGTTCAGATCTGCGTTTGAGCCCGCGCGAGCGGGCGGTACTGACGGCCATCGTCGAGAACTACATCGCCACCGGCGAGCCCGTGGCATCCCAGGCGCTGGCGCGCCATTTCGGCAACAAGGACGGGATGAGCCCGGCCACGCTGCGCAACGTGATGGCGTCGCTGGCCGAGCTGGGGCTGCTGGATCAGCCCCATACGTCGGCGGGGCGCATTCCCACGGCTCCGGCCTTCCGCTTTTATGTGGAGCACCTGAGCGGCGGCGCGCCTGTGGCGCTGGCCCCGGCGCGGCTGGAGGAAATCGAGGGAAGCTTTGCCGGAATCGGGTCGAGCCAGCAGTTTCTGGAGCGGACCTCGCACGTACTGGCGCTGATCTCGTCCGGACTGGGCGTGGGCCTGGCGGCGGCGCAGGAGTTCCACATGCTGGAGCACATCCACTTTACCCGGCTGGCCACCGGGCGGGTGCTGGCAGTGGTGATTACGCGCGCCGGGACGGTGCTGGATCGGGTGTTGCTGCTGGATCGCGACCTGAAGAGCGGGGAGCTGGAGACGGCGGCGCGGTATCTGAATGAAAACTTCCACGGGTGGTCGATCGAGCGAATCCGGATGGAGCTGGCGCGGCGGCTGGAAGCCGAGCGCAGCGAGTACGACCGGCTGATGCACTCGCTCGAGGAGCTGTACCGCAAGGGCGCGCTCGAAGCGGAAGGCGGCGGCGGCCCCACCCTGTTTATGGAAGGCGTGGCGAATCTGCTGGCGGGACAGACGGATCGCGAGCGGCTGGCGGCGATGCTGCACGCGCTGGAAGCGAAGGAGCGGCTCGTTGAATTGCTCAATGCGTATGTGGATGCCAGGCAGCGGACCGTGCGTGTGGTGGTTGGCCTCGAAGACGCGATTCCGGAGATGCGGGACTTTGTGCTGATTGGAACGACGGCGCGGCTGGGCACCGACAGTCTGGGCACGGTTGCCGTGATTGGGCCCACGCGCATTCACTATCAGGAGACGATCCAGGCGGTTTCCTACATCGCGCAGCTCTCCGGGCGGCTTCTGCAGCCGCCGCAGTAGGGCTGCCTCAACGACTCCACTAAAATAGAAGCAGGGCAGATTCCCATGAGCGCATCCGCCCGCAAACAGGATTCTTTTATGACTCGAAACGCATCGGAAGAGCAGCGCCACTCCCGCGAGCAGGCGGAAGCTGCGCCGGCCGGCACTCCGGAGAACGGCGCGGTCACCACCGCGGAAGAAGAGCTGGTCCCGGTGGAAACAGCCACGGTGCCGAAGGAAGAATACGACCGTCTGAAGGCGGAGCGCGACCTGCTGTTCGATCGGCTGGCGCGGCTGCAGGCGGAGTTCGATAACGCACGCAAGCGCGAGACCAGGGAGCGGGCCGAGTTTCGGGATTATGCGGCAGGCAACGCTGTGGAGCAGTTCCTTCCCGTGCTGGACAACTTCCATCTGGCTCTGAAAGCGCACGGCTCGCCGGAACAACTGCGCACGGGCGTGGAATTGATTGTGAAGCAGATGGAAGAGGCGCTGCGCGGGCTGAACGTGCAGCCGGTGGAAGCCGTGGGCGCGGCCTTCGACCCGCGGGTGCATGAGGCGCTGGAGATGGTGGAGCGCAGCGACCTGCCGGATCATCAGGTATTCGAGGAAGTACGCCGCGGGTATAAGATTCGGGAGCGCCTGCTGCGTCCGGCGCTGGTTCGGGTCGCGAGCAATCCGCAGCAAAAAGAGGCATGAGCAGAACCGACAACGTGACGAAAACCGATTATTACGAAGTGCTCGGGGTAGCACGCACCGCGAGCGATCAGGAGCTGAAGGCGGCCTATCGCAAGCTGGCGATGCAGCACCATCCCGACCGCAACCCAGGCGACAAGCACTCGGAAGAGCGCTTCAAGGAGTGCAGCGAAGCCTACCAGGTGCTGAGCGATCCGCAGAAGCGTGCGGCCTACGACCGCTTCGGGCACGCCGGCGTGAGCGGAGCCGGCGGATTCGATGGGAATCCCTTTGGGACGCAGGATATCGGGGACATCTTCGGCGACCTGTTCGGCGAGATGTTCAACATGGGCGGCGGGCGGCAGCGGGCTTCGCGCGTGCAGAAGGGCCACGACGTCCGGCACGACGTGACCATCGAGTTCGAGGAAGCGATCTTCGGCAGGGAATTGCCGGTGACGGTAAAGCGGCGCGAAGCGTGTCCGGATTGTCGGGGAACCGGGACGGCCACGGGACGCGGGCCGACAACGTGTGCGCACTGCCAGGGGCGCGGGCAGGTGCGGTACCAGCAGGGATTCTTCTCGGTTGCACGGACGTGCAGCGCGTGCGGCGGAGCGGGCACGGTGATCAGCGATCCCTGCCCCAGCTGCCGCGGGGATGGGCGCAGGGAGCGGCAGCATGAGATCCTGGTGAAAATTCCGGCGGGCGTGGAGGATGGAACGCGCATCCGCTACCAGGGCGAGGGCGACGCGGGACGGTTCGGCGGACCGGCCGGCGATTTGTATATCGTGCTGCATGTGCGCGCGCACAAATTCTTTGAGCGCGACGGCAACGACCTGCACTGCGTGATCCCGATTTCGTTTCCGCAGGCGGCACTGGGAGCGGAGATCCTGATCACGACGCTGGACGGCGAGACGAAGCTGAAGGTTCCGGAGGGAACGCAGAGCGGGCAGACGTTCCGCATTCGCGGCAAGGGCGTGCCGCACCTGAACGCTTACGGGCGCGGCGACCTGCTGGCGCAGGTGGTGGTGAAGACTCCCACGAAGCTCACCAGGCCGCAGAGAGAGATGTTGAAGGAGCTGGGACGGACGATGACGGTAGCGAACACGCCGACCTCGCGGACCCTGCTGGACAAGGTGAAGGAGATGTTCTCGTAGGGGCGTTGCCCCGCCCCATCCGACCACTTCGGGCCGAGCTGCTCGACTCGCCTTCGGAGCCGCTCAGGCCGGACAGTGGGCAGCCACACTGAACTGCCAGGCGAGTGACGGCCGCAGGGCCTCGCGATCCCACGTCGACGGAGAGGACCGGGATCGCGAGTCAGGCCGAAATCACTGCTCCCGGGCGCTCTCTCCCGCAGTCTTCCACACGTAGAGAAAATTCTCATCGCTGGATGTGGCGATCTCGATAGCTCGCTGCTTCGTGGCACGGCTGAGAGCCGAGCGGATATTTTCCTTGCTGTCGGGCAAAGACTCGAGCGGGATGCGCAGGGCTCTTCCCGGCTCCAGCTGATGAATGTCGTTCAACAGGATTTCGATGATGTGCTTGTGCTTGCCGTCACGTCCATTAGTGCCTCTGCATTGAAAATCTGCACAAAACGGGCAGAAAGTCGGGAAGTTATGCAGGGCAGGCGGAGGCAAGCTGCGGGATGACGACGAGTTCGCGCAGCTTGAGTCCAGTGGTGATGACCTGC
>Ga0335075_10001313_pt1 | contig 41080 bp, 37 predicted proteins | sample Lox_Sample_24_FD_206723 | JGI IMG/M metagenome (GOLD analysis project Ga0335075, IMG submission 206723) | Soil microbial communities from Loxahatchee National Wildlife Refuge, Florida, United States - Lox_Sample_2.4 | ecosystem: Environmental > Terrestrial > Soil > Wetlands | place: USA...
GCAGAGGACGTCCTCCGGAGTCTCCACTAGCTTCGCACCCTGCCGGATCAATTCGTGGCAGCCGCGGACCCGTTCGTTGTGGATGGAACCGGGGATCGCGAACACCTCCCGGCCCGCCACGCCGGCCAGCCGGGCGGTGATCAGCGACCCCGACCGGCAGGCCGCCTCGACGACCAGCGTGCCGGCCGACAACCCGGCGATGAGGCGGTTCCGCTGCGGAAAGTGGGCCGGGCGCGGCGGTGCGCCGGGCGGGAACTCGGAGATCACGGCGCCCGACGCGGCGATCCGGTCCGCCAGGGCCCGGTTCTGCGACGGGTAGATCGCATCGAGGCCGCATCCCAGGACGGCGATGGTGACGCCGCCGCCGGCCAGCGCGCCCTCGTGGCTGGCCGTGTCGATGCCGAACGCCAGCCCGCTGGTGATGCCGAGACCGGCGCGCGCGAAGCGGGTCGCGAAGTGGCGGGCGATGTCGCGACCGCCCGCGGTCGGCGTGCGGCTGCCGACCATCGCGAGCTGCGGCTCGGACAACACCGCGACGTCGCCGCGCACGTACAACACGGCCGGCGCATCGGGCAACTGCGCCAGCAGCGGCGGATAGTGCGGCGAGGTGGCGGGCAGCAGCACGGCGCCGGCCGAGTCGAGCCAGGCTTCGTCGAGATCGAGGCGGGCCGCGTCCGGCGCGAGCAGCCAGTCGCGCGTCGGAGTAGTTAGATCGAACGGCGCCAGAGCGGCCGCCTGCGCGCGTTCGACGATTCCCAGCGACGCGTCCGCCGCCGCCATCGCGCGCAGCTGCGCGGCGCTGAGATTGGGGGCGCGCGCGAGCAGTGCGAGCCGACGCCGATTCGGTTCCGACATTCCGCCAGCGTAAAACGAAAGGGCCAGCCCGAAGGCTGGCCCTTATTCACCGGAATGCGGAGAAAATCGTTACGGGTTGTAGACGCGATCCGCGACCTGCATCGGGCCGCGCGCACCGATCACGAGGCCGTAGCTCACGCGATCGAACGTCTTGAAGATGATCATGGTGCCGGCGCGTTCGTAGGGCAGACGCACCATCTTGCCGTAGGGATCCTTCTCCCACGGCTCGCGACCGTGCTTGTCGTGCACCAGCGCGCCCTTCTGGTCGACCGCGAGCACCGCGCCCGGCGAGAGCCCGTGCTTCGCGCCGCGATTCACCACGACGACCTGGTACTGGCCGATCTGCGTCGCTTCATCGGCGATGCCGATGATCTGGCCGTTGATCTCGGTCGTCGGCGCATGCGGCTGGAACGTCAGCGGCGTGTCGCCTTCCTGGGAGATCAGGCGGTCGCCTTCGAGCGCCTCGCGCGCGCCCTCGGTGAGGACGGCCTTCGACACGTCGCCCGGAGCGTTCACGACCGCGGTCGCGACGTACGCCGCCTGGTAGCCGACGATCTTGTTGTCTTCCGGATCGCGGATCTCATCGGCGACGTGCATGACCGCGAAGCGCTGGTTCAGCGGCGCGTTCAGGTCCTTCACGTAAATCTCGTGGCCCGCGCCGCCGATCATGTGGTGATCGCGGAAGGCGAGGATGTGCGGCGCCTTCAGCGCCTGGTCCTTGGTCAGCACCGTCGGCTTGGACAGGAATGCCGAGATCGCCGCGAACGGCAGCGTGTCGATGGGGCCTTCGATCGCTTCACTGCGCAGGCGCGGCTGCAGGCGGGCGCCGCTGTACTGCGAGATGAAGACGCGGGCGTCGCCGCCGGCGCCGACCGCCAGCGAGAGGACGTCACCGGGATAAATAAGGTGCGGGTTCTCGACCTGCGGATTGATCTGCCAGATCTCGGGCCAGAACCACGGATCCTTGAGGAACACCGCCGAGATGTCCCAGAGCGTGTCGCCACGCTTGACCGTGTAGCTCATCGGCGCGTCGGGACGCAGCAGCTGCGCGGTCGGCGCGGCCTGGGTATCCGTGGACGCGGCGTCATTGAGGCCGGCGATGGCGGCCTCGGTGGCGGTCACGTCGTTGGCGCTGGCGTCAGCCGAGGGCGCGGCGGGCGCCGGAGCGGCCTCGCGGGCTTCGGAAACGGGTGCGGGGGCGCTCTTGCAGCCGGCCACGAGCAGGGCGGCCGCCACGAACGCCATCAGGAAAAAGAGACGCAGGTTCAGGGCCACACGCGGCTCCGTAAGTTGTTGATTGAAAGACATCCTCCACTCCTCAATCGTGGGTGGGGCAAGCGGACCCCACTGTTATAATCCGCCGCGGCACGAGGGCCTACGATCTATTGTCAAGTTTGTGCGCTGGATCACGGGATCCGTCATCCATTCCGCCCACTCAACCTTGGCTCACGGTCGAATCGCCCAAACATTAGCAGCAATCGAGCGGAACATCATGGCGCGCCTGCAAATTCTCGAATACCCGGACCCCCGTTTACGCACCAAGGCCCAGCCGGTCGAGGTGTTCGATGCCGCGTTGGCGAAGCAGGTCGAGGACATGTTCGAGACCATGTACGCGGCGCCGGGCGTCGGCCTGGCCGCGACCCAGGTCGACTATCACAAGCGCCTCATCGTCATCGACGTGTCCGAGAACAAGGACGCACCGATGGTCTTCTGCAATCCGGAGATCCTGAGCGCCGAGGGCCAGGGCGTGACCGAAGAAGGCTGTCTGTCCGTGCCGGGCATCTTCGACGAGGTGAAACGCGCGGCGACCGTTCGCGCGCGGGCGCAGGACGCCACCGGCAAGGTCTTCGAGGTCGATCTCGACGGGCTCGCGGCCGTCTGCCTGCAGCACGAGATGGATCACCTCGAGGGCAAGCTGTTCGTCGACTATCTCTCCGACCTGAAGCGCGAGCGCATCCGCAAGAAGCTGGACAAGGACCGCAAGGAACGCGCCAGCAAATCACGCGAGCCCGCCACTCCCGCCCGCGCGTACTGATCCGCACGCTGAACGGCCTGCGGGCGACATGACCTCCCTTCGAATCGCCTTTGCGGGCACTCCGCAATTCGCCGTGCCCGCGTTGCGCGTGCTGCTCGCGTCGCGCCACGCCGTGGTCGGCGTGTTGACGCAGCCCGACCGGCCGGCCGGCCGCGGCCAGCAGCTGCGCGCCTCGCCGATCAAACTACTCGCGCAGGAGGCCGGCCTGCCGCTGGCGCAGCCGGCGACGTTGAAGACGGCAGAGGGCCGGGCTGCACTCGAAGCGTGGGCGCCGGACCTGCTGGTCGTCGTCGCGTATGGATTGATATTGCCGCAGCCGGTGCTCGACCTGCCGCGGCTCGGCTGCGTGAACATCCACGGTTCGCTGCTGCCGCGCTGGCGGGGCGCCGCGCCGATCCAGCGCGCCATCCTGGCCGGTGACGCCGAAACCGGCGTGACCATCATGAAGCTCGACGCCGGCCTCGACACCGGCCCGATGCTGCTCGAGCGCCGCCGTCCCATCCAGACGCAGGACACCGCGGGCGACGTGCACGACGCATTGTCGGAGCTCGGCGCTGCCGCGCTCGCCGAGGCCGTCGAGGGCCTGGCCGCCGGCACGTTGGCCGCGCGCGCGCAGCCCGCGGCCGGCGCGACCTACGCGCCGAAGATCGAGAAGGCCGAGGCACGGCTCGACTGGAACGCGGCGGCCGCCGACCTCGACCGTCGCGTCCGCGCCTTCAATCCCTGGCCGATCGCCGAGACCAGCTTCGCCGGCGAGCCGCTGCGCGTGCTGCGCGCGCGCGTCGCCGACCAGCCCGCCAGCGACGCGGCGCCCGGTACCTTGTTAGGCCTGGCCGACGACGGCCTGCGCGTCGCCTGCGGCGAAGGCGTGCTCGCGGTGCGCGAATTGCAGCGCGCCGGCAAGCGCCCGGTGACCGCGCGCGATTTCGCGAATGCCGTGCGGCTCGACGGCCTGAGGTTCGGGACATGAAGGAAGCGCCACGCCGCCGCCGCAATCCGCCGCCACAGCCGCGCCGCGCCCGTCACGCGCCCGGTGCGGAGACGCTGGGCCACGCCGCCCTGGCCGTGCACGCCGTGGTGTTCGAGGGACGCTCCGCCGACGCGGCGCTGGAGTCGGCGCACGAACGCGTCGATCGCGCCGCGGTTCGCGCGATCGCGCTGGGTACGTTGCGCTGGTACCTGCGGCTCAAGCCCGCGATCGCGCCGCTCGTCAGCCGGCCGTTCGACGAGCTGTCGCCCAAAGTCGGCGCGCTGCTGATCACGGCCGCGCACCAGGTCGAATACTCGCGCGGCGCGCCCGAGGCGCAGGTGCACCTGGCCGTGGACGCGAGCCGCGTCGTCGGCGAGAGCCGGGCGAGCGGCGTGGTCAACGCGGTGCTGCGCAAGTTCGTCGCGCAGCGCGCCGACCTGCTGGCCACGGCCGACCAGGATCCCGCGCAGCGCCACGCACATCCCGCCTGGCTGGTCGAAGCGCTGCACGACGCCTGGGGCGACGCCGCCGACGCCGTGCTCGCGGCTAACAACCTGCATCCGCCGATGACCTTGCGCATCGACGCGGCGCAGGGTTCGGCCGCGGATTTCCTGCGCTCGTGGCGCGCGCTGGGCCGCGAGGCGCGCGCGCTCGACTGGAATGCCGACGCCGTGGTGCTCGAACGTCCCGCGCCGGTGCAGACGTTGCCCGGCTTCGATGCCGGCGCCGTTTCCGTGCAGGACGCCGGCGCACAACTCGCCGCGCCGCTGCTGGACGCCGCCGCCGGCATGCGCGTGCTCGACGCCTGCGCCGCGCCCGGCGGCAAGACGCTGCACATCGCCCAGCGCACGCCCGGCGTCGAACTCGTGGCCGTGGACGACGACGCGCTGCGCCTGCAGCGCGTGCGCGAGAACCTGGATCGGGCCGGCATCGACGCCCGCCTGATCGTCGCCGACCTCACCTCGCGTCCCGAGTCCCTGGCGCCGGCGTCGTTCGACCGCGTGCTGGTCGACGCGCCGTGTTCGGCCACCGGCGTCATCCGCCGCCATCCCGACATCAAGCTGCTGCGCCGGGCCACCGACATCGAGACGCTGGCGGCGAACCAGCGCCGGATTCTTTCCACGGCTTTCGAACTACTGAAGGTCGGCGGGCGTCTCACGTACTGCACCTGCTCGGTCCTGCCGGCGGAGAACGAGAAAGTCGTCGCGGCGTTCCTGGATGCCGAGCCCCGCGCGCGAGTCGCAGGCTGGACCGGAAAAGTCGGGACACCACCCGGGCTGCGGGAGCGCCCGGTCGGCTGGCAGTTGCTGCCCGGTGGCGACGCCGGCACCGATGGCTTCTACTATGCGTGCCTGGAGAGGATCGGATGAGAGCCCGCCGCGCTCACAACCTGCTGACCTTGCTGCTCGCGACGCTCTTCGCCGTGGCTGCGGCGCCCGTCGCGCGTTCCGATGCGCTGGACGGCGTGCTCGAGGTGCGCTCGGCGTACGTGAACATCGACCAGGGCGTGTTCCAGCTCTATGCGCGCGTGCAGTACCCGGTCAACGACGACATCCGCGCCGCGCTCAAGGACGGCCTCAAGCTGACGTTCGAGCTCGACATGGTCGTGTCGCGCGAGCGGCGCTTCTGGATGGACGCCGACGTCTTCAACTACACGATGAAGCGCGAGCTCATGTACCACGCGGTCAGCGACCGCTACATCACGCGCGAGCTCGACGCGCGCAGCTCGAATCCGCAGCACAGCTACGCGACGCTCGAGGAAGCGCTCGAGTCGCTCGGGACCGTCGACGCGTTTCCCATCCTCGTCTCGTCGCAGCTGTCGCCGAGCCGCGAGTACCGGGTCAGCCTGAGAGCGGGCGTCAGGCGAGGGCAGCTGGCGGATACCCTGCGCGTCCTGCTCTTCTGGACCGACGACTGGCATCGCGAGAGCGAGTGGTTCTCATGGTCCCTGCAGCGCTGAGGAGGCTCGGCACCCTCGGACTCATCGCACTGTGGGTGCTGGTGAGCGGCGGCCTGCTGCTGCTGCTCGCGTTGTCCGTCCAGAACTCCGTCCGCTACAGCAACCTGCAGCCGTGGATCCTGCTGATCAACGCCGTCGCGGTCGTGACGGTCAGCGTGCTGCTGGCGCGCAAGGTCATCGAGCTGGTGCGCGCCTTCCGTGCCCAGGTGCCGGGCTCGCGCCTGACGGCGCGCACCGTGGCGATCTTCGGCTCGCTGGTGATCGCGCCGCTGATCATCGTCTATCTATTCAGCCTCGAGTTCCTGAACCGCGGCATCGACAGCTGGTTCAAGGTCGAGATCAAGCAGGGCCTGGCCGACGCGCTCGAGCTGTCGCGCTCGGCGATGGACGTGCGCATGCGCGAGTACGCGCGCAACACCGAGCTGTTCGCCAACCGGCTCGGCGACAATCCCGGCTCCAACTGGACGCTGGCCACCGACCAGCAACGCGCGGAGACCGGTGCGCTCGAGGTCGTCGTGTACGGCACGCTCGGCCAGGTGCTCGCGGCGAGCAGCGCCGGCGCCACCTCCACCAACCTGCCGAAGTTCGCGACGCCGGAGATGACGCGCGCGATCGCCAGCGGCAACGTCTACTGGAGCCTGGAGCCGCTGTCGGAAGGTGACTACCTGATCCACACCGCGGCACCGATTGCCGCGACACCGGGTGCGAGCGAGGGTCGTTTCGTCGTGGCCATCTACCCGGTGCCGCCACAACTCGCGCGGCTCGCGGACGCGGTGCAGAACTCCTATTCGCAGCACAGCAACCTGGTCGAGAGCCGCGAGCCGGTGAAGAACAGTTTCCGTCTCACGCTCACGCTGGTGCTCCTGCTCGCCATGCTCACCGCCATCTACGGTGCCATCTACTCGGCCGAGAAGCTGACGCGCCCGGTGCAGGACCTGATCGCCGGCACGCGTGCCGTCGGCAAGGGCGACTTCGGCACGCGGCTGCCGCTGCCGTCGCGCGACGAGATGGGCTTCCTCGTGCACTCGTTCAACGACATGACGAAGCGTCTGCGGCGCGCGCGCGAGGACACGACGCGCAGCCAGCAGGCCGTCGAACGCGAACGCGAGCGTCTCGCGATCATCCTCGCGCGTCTGAACACCGGCGTCGTGACGCTCGGCCGCGACCTCGTCGTGCGCAGCGCCAACCAGGCGGCCAGCATCATCCTCGGCGTCGATCTCGAACGCGCGGCCGGCGAGCCGCTGAACGCGCTGGCCAGCGACAATCCGCGCTTCGCGCGCTTCGCCGGCGAGATCGCCGTTCGCATCGCCAAGGGCGAGGAAGAGTGGCGCGAGCAGCTCGATCTGAAACCCGAGGCCGCGGGCGCGCGCGTACTGGTGTGCGCCTGCACGCCGTTGCCCGGCGACGAACACGCGGAGAGCGAGGCGGAGCGACAGGGCGGCTTCGTGATCGTGTTCGACGACATCAGCGCGCTGCTGCAGGCGCAGCGCGACGCGGCCTGGGGCGAAGTCGCGCGCCGTCTCGCGCACGAGATCAAGAACCCGCTGACGCCGATCCAGCTGTCCGCCGAGCGCATGCGCCGCCGTTATCTCGCGCAGATGTCGGGCGAGGATGCGCAGGTGCTCGACCGCGCGACGTACACGATCGTGCAGCAGGTCGAAGCGATGAAGGCGATGGTCAACGCGTTCAGCGAATACGCGCGCGCGCCGGACATGAAGGTCACGAGGTTCCCGCTGAACGCGCTGGTCACCGAGGTCGCGGACCTGCATCGCGTGCAGGAGTCCGGCGTGAAGGTGGACGTCGAGCTCGATCCGCGCATCGACCAGGTCGAAGCGGATCGCGGCCGCGTGCGCCAGATCCTGAACAACCTCATCGTGAACGGCGCCGAGGCCGTGGAGAACCGCCCCGATGGTCACGTGGTTGCCGCGACGCAGCTCGAGAGCGTAGGCGCAGCGGAATACGTGACCATCACGGTGACCGACAACGGCCCCGGATTTTCCCGCGAAATCCTCGGCCGCGTGTTCGATCCCTACGTGACGAGCAAGCCGAAGGGCACGGGACTGGGTCTCGCGATCGTCAAGAAGATCGTCGAGGAGCACGGCGGCCGCGTGGAGGCGGACAATCGACCTGAAGGTGGCGGGCGCGTGCGTGTATCCTTGCCCATGACCGATGGATCCCGCCAATTGGTCGCGCGCGAGAGACGCGCAGAACCCAGGAAGGAGCGAGCATGAGCGCCGCACACATTCTGGTCGTCGATGACGAAGCCGACATCCGCGGCCTGCTGAAGGAAATCCTCTCCGAGGAAGGTTACGACGTGGACGTCGCCGGCGACGCGGGCCAGGCGCGCGCGTCGCGTGCGCGGCAGTTGCCGGATCTCGTGTTGCTCGACATCTGGATGCCCGACACGGACGGCATCACGCTGCTGCGCGAGTGGCAGGGCGCCACGGCCGAGGCGTCGTGTCCCGTCGTCATGATGAGCGGTCACGGCACGGTCGAGACCGCGGTCGAGGCGACGCGCCTCGGCGCCTTCGATTTCGTCGAGAAGCCGCTGTCGTTGCAGAAGCTGTTGCGCACCGTCGAACGCGCACTCGAAGCCGGCAAGCGCAAGCGTCATGCGGGCAAGTTGCTGGCGGCGTCGCCGGGCGGGCCGGTGGGCCGCAGCCGCGTCATGCAGCAGCTGCGCGCCGATCTCGCGCAGATCGCGACCAACGATTCTCCGGTCCTGCTGGTCGGCGAGACCGGCACCGGCCGCGAGGCCTTCGCCCGCTTCATCCACGAGGCGAGCCCGCGCGCGCAGCGCCCGTTCGTCACGCTGATCTCGAGCACGTTGCGCAGCGACGGCGCCGAGCAGGTGTTGTTCGGCAGCGAGTCGAACGGACAGACCGCGCCCGGCGTCCTCGAGAAGGCCGGCGCCGGCACGTTGTTCATCAACGAGCTCGAGGATCTGCCGGCGCAGGCGCAGCGCACCTTGTTAGGCGCGCTGGAGAGCGGCCAGTTCGTGCGCGTCGGCGGCAGTACGCCGGTCACGCTGAAGGCGCGATTGATCTCGTCCGCGCGGCCGGGCATCGAAGGCCGCGCCGACGATTTCCGTCGCGACCTGCTCGCGCACCTGAACACGCTGATCGTGCGCGTGCCGCCGCTGCGCGAATACACCGAGGACGTGCCCGACCTGCTGCGGCACTACGTCGATCGACTGGTCGACGGCGAGGGGCTGACGTTCCGCAAGTTCAGCGTCGCCGCGCAGAACCGGCTGCGCAACTACCCGTGGCCGGACAACGTGCGCGAGCTGAAGAATCTCGTGCAGCGCCTGTTGCTGCAGGGTGGCGGCGAGGAGATCCGCCTCGAGGAGATCGAGCGCGAGCTCGCGGCGCAGGCGCCGACCGCCGAGCCGCTGGTGAAGCAGGATCTGCTGGCACTGCCGCTGCGCGAAGCGCGCGAGCAGTTCGAGCGCGCCTATCTGCAGCAGCAGCTGCTGTTGTGCAACGGCAAGGTGGGGCAGCTCGCGAAGCGCGTCGGCATGGAGCGCACGCACCTCTATCGCAAGCTGCGCTCGCTCGGCGTCGACTTCCGGAACATCACCGACGAACCTGAGTAATCGGGCCGGATTAGTTCAACGCGTCCGGCGCAGGACCAGCGGTTCGCTGTCGAAAACCGATTCGCGCGACGCCGCGACGAATTCTCGCAGCGCCGCACTCGGCGCGGAGACGAACGTCGAGTATCCATGTTGGTCGCGTGAAGCCTTCCCGCCGAGCGCGCCGCTCCGGATGGCGTCGTACCAGCGATTGTCGTCGCACGAGAAAACGCGTAGCTCGCCGCCGTCCGCGAGTTCGTATCTGAAAAGCTTCCAGAATTTCCTGCCGTGGTCTCTGACCGCGAGGTTCGCGATCTCGAGACCCGCGAGCGTCGCCGTGCGCAACCGGAATGACACCTTTTCGGTCGGCTCGTCCGGCGCACTCGTGGTCAGGACACTCCTGCCGTTCGCACGGATTTCGAGAGTGATCCGATCGTCGTCCTCGAACTGGCCTTGCCAGCGGCCCAACAGGCGTTGATCGGGCGCCGCGCGCGCATCCGTGACCAGGGGATTGGCGAACGACGTGCAGCCCGCGATTGCGAGCAGCAGGAAAAACAGGGCGGCGCGCATCACGGCCGCCCCTCGATCAGGGATATCCGGTCTCGTTCGCATCCGGCGTCACCGCGATCACGCGGAACACGCCTTCGTACGCCGACTTCAGCGAGAACTCCACGCGGCCGACGCCCTTGTAGTGGTACATCATGCGCTGCAGGTCGCGCGCGCCGTAGTTGAACGGCTGCCACTGCTTGCCCGTCTGGCGCTGCGTCTGCGCGGTCGGCGGGCCTAACAAGTCGTTGACCTGCTGCTGGCTCATGCCGACCTGGATCTTCGTGAGATCGACGGTGCCCGGCGTCGCGGCAGCGGCCGGCGCGGCGGCAGCCGGAGCAGGCGCCGGCGCGGTGGCGGGCTCGGCGGCCGGCTTCGCATTCTTCGCGTTCTTCTTGCCCTTCGCCGCGGCGGCGGGCGGAGCCGGCGGCGGCGGAGGCGGCGGCGGGTTGCGCAGCAGTTCGAGGTTCACCGTGCCCGCGACATACGCGTTGTCGGAACCCTTCGGCAGGTTCTTCGCCGCCTTCTCGCAATGCGCCCGCAGCTTGCGGTGCACGGTCTTGTCGTTCTCGATCTTCTCGAGGATGCCGCGGTAACGCGTGTTGCGCGACGCGCCGAGCGCGCGGCACATCCACGCGGCGGAGTCGACGGTGCTGAAGTCGGTGGCGGCCTGCGGATATTTCTCCAGCAGCACCTCGGACAACACGTCGAGCACCTCGGTGTTCGAGTACGACGTGTTGACCATGTTCTCGCTGACCTGGCGCAGCGTGCTCCAGCCGCCCTTGATCAGCTGATCGACGTAACCCTTGTCGAGGTCGTTCATCTCGGCGAACGAGGGACTGGCGCCGAACAGGCCGGCGAGCACGAGCAGGGCGATCTTCTTGTTCATGGCAGGAAACTCCGGGGGACCGATTCGGGCGCGACTCTATCACCGCGCGGGCCCGGCGCGCCGCGTCCACCGGCCGTGATCCGCGCCGAAACTGTGAGCGAATTCCGCCGGTCCGCGGCGGCCCAGGGCCGACCCGTCGACGGGCCGACGCGGTTCGTCGCCGGGCCGAATCCCGCGGGTTTCAGTGCGCCGCGGCAGCGCGCGCCGCGAGGTCGCTCAGGAAGCCGTACAACTCGTGCACCTCGTCGTCCGTGAAGTGCGCGAACCGGCCGCGCGCGACGCCGCTCATCATCGGCAGCTCGCGATCGCCCAGCGCCTTGCCGGTGCGCATCAGGTGCGTGAACGCCGCCTCGTCGTACCCGGCGATGACGATCAGGTCGGGCGCGGTCTCGTCGTCGAACAGCGAATCCGCGCGCAGCGAGAAACCGTGGCACTCGATGCAGGTCGTCATCGCGATGTATTCGCCGCGCGCCAGGCGTTCGTCGTCCTGGTGCCGCAGTGGTGGCACCTTGCCGAGGAAGCCGGCGATCGCCTGGTCGGTGCCGCGCGCCAGGTGGTAACGGATGCTCCAGGGCAACGTCGCCCGCGGCAGTTCGCGGGGCGTCGACGGCACGGTTCGCAGGTACGCGATGATGTCCGCGACGTCCGCATCGCGCAGCCGGATGAAGCTGAACGCCGGCATTGAATACAGCGCCCGGCCGTCGTGACCGATGCCGTGACGCAGCGCGGCCTCGAACTCCGCCGGGCTTTCGAGACTCGCCAGCCGCGCGAGGTTCGGCGCCACGGCGTAGCCCCACATCTGCTGTCCCTGCAGGTCGTCGCCATGGCAGCCGCGACAACCGCGCGTCTTCACCAGGTGATCGCCGCGCGCGATGGCCGCGGCTTCGGCCGGGATCTCGATCGAGAACGGTGCCGGCCGCGGGAAAGACGCGAGGTGCGCCTCGCTGGCGAACCACACCCAGCCGGCGAACGCACCGCCGACCAGCACCAGCGCGACGCCGATACTAACTACCCAGCGCGCCGCGCGTCTCACCGCGTCGCGACCCGGCGCGCCAGCGCACCGTCCTCGCGGATCTCCAGCTCCCCATCCGGAAACGCGTCGTAGTCCAGCGCGCGCAGCAGCGCCACCACGCCGCCCGCCGGATCGATCGACGGTCCCGCGGGCCGGTTCTGGATCGTCGACACCAGGTGCCCGCCGACGAAATGCCCGTCGTCGCCGAGCGTGACCTGCAGGATCGGAGCGATGCCGCGGATGCCCTCGACACTGATGCCGTAGTACGTCGCGAAGTTGCCGAGGCTGTAGGCGATCAGCCGGTCGTGATACAGCTCCATCGGCCGCACGACGTGCGGTCCGTGCCCCAGCACCAGGTCCGCGCCCGCGTCGACCATCGCGTGCGCGAACGCGACCACGTCACCGCGATCCTCGCCGACGAAGATCTCGCGCGCGAACGGCAGCTTCTCCGCGCCATTGCCCTCGGCACCGCCGTGGAACGACACGATGACCACGTCGTTCTTCGCGGCCAGGTCGGCGACCATCGCCCGCGCGATCTCCGGCTCGTTCAGCTGGTTCGAGCCGACGTTCGGGGCGAACGCGACCAGCGCGACGCGACGGCCGTTGGCGATCCAGCTCGCCGTCGTGCCTTCGCGACCCGAGTGATGGATGCCTTCGGCGTCGAGCGCGGCCATCGTGGCGCTGCGGCCGTCCTCGCCGAAATCGCGGGCGTGGTTGTTGGCCAGCGAGACGGCGTCGAAACCGGCCAGCTTGAAATACCGCGCATACCGCGCCGGCGAGCGGAACAGGAAGCAGATCTTGGGGTTCTTGCACTGCTTCACGGGCAGCCCGCCGTCCTGCAGCACGCCTTCGACGTTGCCGAACGTCACGTCCGGCGCCTGCAGCAGCGGCGCGACCGCGTCGAAGAACGACAGGCCGTCGTCGTCGGGCAGGATGTCGTCGGGATAGTCGGTGCCGAGCATCATGTCGCCGACCGCGGCGATCGTCAGTCCCGGGTGCGTCGGCGGCGGGATCGGCGGCGCAGCGGCCGGCGATTGCCCCGCGCCCGGCGCGGGCAGCGGTGGCGCGGGCGGCGCGCCAGCGCACGCGGCCAGCAATCCGAGGACGCAGCCGCCGATCAGCAGCCGCGCGTTCATCTAACTATTCACCCACCCGGATGACCAGCGCGTCGAGCTCCGCGGCACGCAGCCGCGTCCGCAGCCGGTTGAGCTCGGTCAGGTCGGACAGCGGGCCGATGCGCACGCGGTGCCAGACGTCGTCGTCGACTGCGACGCGCTGCACGGCCGCCGTGATGCCCTGCCGCTCGAGCTGCGCGCGGATGCGCTCGGCTTCCTCCTGCTTGCGGTACGAGCCGGCCTGCAGCACGTACACGCCGGGACGTGAGATGGTCGCCGGCGCGTTGTCGCGCTCGCGCGTGACTTCCTTGTCCTTCTCGGGCACGACCACTTCGAAGTTCGACAGCCGGTCGTAGAAATCGTAGGCCTTGGCGGTGTCTTCCTCGGGCGCGGCGGTGGCACGCGGCTCCGGTTTCGGCGTCTCGGCTGCGACCTTCGCGGCGGTCTTCTCGCGGTAGTTCTGCCAGATCAGCACGCACACCGAGACGGACAGGCCCACGGCCAGGCCGACGCCGAACTCGCGCCAGCGGCCGAGATCCAGCCGCAGGCCGCCCGGGCGCGCGCGCTTGAAGTCGCGGCTGGTGATCTTCGCGGCCAACTACATGGTCTCCGGCGCGGACACGCCGAGCAGGCCGAGGCCGTTGCGGATCACGGTCTGTACCGCCAGTACCAACATCAGTCGCGCGTTGCGCAAGCCCGCATCCTCGACGATGAACTGTTCGGCGTTGTAATAGGTGTGCAGGGCGTTCGCAAGGTCGCGCAGGAAATGCACCAGCGCGTGCGGCGCACGGCTCAGCGCCGCGTGCTCGACCACCTCGGGATACTTGGATAGCGCCGTCAGCGCGGCCTGCTCGTAGGCGTTGGTCAGCAGCGAGAGATTCGCCGCCGCGGCGTCGTAGCTCAGCCCCTTCGAACCGAGCTGCTTCATCACCGACGCCACGCGCGCGTGCGCGTACTGGATGTAGTAGACCGGGTTCTCGTTGGAGCGCGATTTCGCGAGCTCGAGATCGAAGTCGAGGCCCTGGTCGTGGCTGCGCATGAGATAGAAGAAACGGCACGCGTCGTTGCCGACTTCGTTGCGCACCTCGCGCAGCGTCACGAAGTTGCCTTCGCGCTTGCCCATCGGCACGAGCTCGCCGTTGCGCATCAACCGCACGAGCTGCATCAGCGTGACTTCGAAGCAGTTGCCCGGATGACCCAGCGCCATCAGCGCGCCGCGCACGCGCGGCACGTAGCCGTGATGGTCCGCGCCCCAGACGTCGATCAGCAGCTCGTGGCCGCGCCGCAGCTTGTCGTCGTGATAGGCGATGTCCGAGGCGAAGTAGGTCTTCTCGCCGTTGGCGCGCACCACCACGCGGTCCTCGTCGTCGCCGTAGTCGGTGGACCTGAACCACGATGCGCCGTCCTTCTCGTAGACGCGGCCGGAGTCGCGCAGGCGCGCGAGCATCTTGTCGATGGCGCCGCTCTGCGCGAGCTCGCGCTCCGAGTACCACTGGTCGAAGTGCACGCGGAATTCTTCGAGGTCGTTGCGGATGTCGGCCATCATCGCGTCGCGCGCGAACAGGATGATCGCCTCGAACCCGGCGGCGCCGAGCGCCTTGCGCGAATTCGCGATCAGGCCGTCGACGTGTTTGTCCTTGTCGCCCGCGGGCGCATCGGCCGGCACACCCGCCGCGATGTCCGCGAACGGCCGCTTCAGCACGTCGCCGTGCTTCGCCTGCAGCGCCGCGGCCACCGGCAGGATGTATTCCGCCTTGTAACCGTTCGACGGGAACACGACGGTCTCGCCGACGCGCTCCAGGTAACGTAGATAGACGCTGACGGCGAGGATGTCGATCTGCCGGCCGGCGTCGTTGATGTAGTACTCGCGGTACAGCGTGTGGCCCGTGGCCTCGAGCAGGTTGCCGAGCGTCGCGCCGTACGCGGCGCCCCGACCGTGGCCGACGTGCATGGGGCCGGTCGGATTCGCCGAGACGAACTCGATCATCACCTTCCGGCCGGCTCCGACCTGGCTGCGGCCGTAGGCGTCGCCCTGCGCGGTGACGTTCGTCAGCGCCGAGACCAGCGCATCCTTGGCCAGCCGGAAATTGATGAAGCCCGCGCCGGCGACCTCGGCACCGGCCAGCAGCGCGCTCTTCGGCAGCGCCGTGACGATGGCCTGCGCGAGCTCGCGTGGATTCTTGCGCGCGGCCTTGGCGAGACGCAGCGCGACGTTGCTTTGAAAATCGCCATGGCGCGCGTCGGAGGCGCGTTCGACGACCACCAGGGCCGGGTCGACCGGTTCGGCGAGAACGGCGGGAACGAGGGTACGCAGCGCGTCCAGGAGCAGGCGCTCAAGATCGGATTTCACGGGGAACCTATTGTCGGAACTCGAAATGTCGGGCGCGATCTTACCAGTCAACCCCGCCGCGGTTCGCGCGTTGATCTCCGTGCAGGTCTCTTTCCGAACAGGAGTTACCCCGACATGAAGATTCTTCTTTCCAGCGCCCTGGTGGCCGCGACGCTGCTCGCCGGGTCCGCCATGGCGGGCGACCCGCCGCAGTCCGACGCGCGACACGGTGGCGGACACGACCTGATGCGCGCCGACACCGATCACGACGGCAAGATCTCGCGCGCCGAGGCCGAAGCCGCGTCGACCGAACGCAGCAACGACTGGTTCGACAAGCTCGACCTGAACAAGGATGGCTTCGTCACCCAGGACGAGTTGCGCCAGGCGCGCGACACGCGCATGGCCGGCATGAAGGCCAAGATGGACGAGCGATTCAAGGAAGCCGACACCAACGGTGACGGCCAGCTGTCGCTCGACGAAGTGCAGGCCAAGATGCCGCGCCTCGCCAGCCGCTTCCAGGCTCTCGACACGGACAAGAACGGTTCGTTGAGCAAGGACGAGCTCGCGCACGGCCGTCATGGTCCGCGCGGTCCGGCGCCGCAGGGCTGATCGGCGCGTCGTGACATGAAGGCGGCGGGACCCGCGAAGGTCCCGCCGCCTTTTTTCTTGCGGGCGTCGAGCGGTTACCGACCAGCGCTCATCGACGCGTTGCCGGCGGCGCTCGGCTTCGTATCGGCGTTGGCCGCGGCGTTGGCCGTCACCGGCAGCGATCGCGGCGCGGTGCTGGTGGCGGCGCCCGTCCCGCTCGCCGGCGCGGATGACGTCGCCGATTCGGTCGGCACCAGCGAACCGGTGAGACCGCCGTTCGCGTTCGCATTGCCGTTGGCCGAGGCGTGTTTGTCGGCAGCCGGCAGCGCGGGCAATGCCGGCGCGTTCGGCGTGTCGGATGCCGATCGCTGCGCCGAACCCGCGGCGGAGCCGGCGCCGGTCACGCCGCCGGCGATTCCATTCGTCGCCGTATTCGCGGCGCCATTCAGCGAACCGTCGAGCGCGCCCGACGCCTGGCCGTTCGCGGACGATGTGGCGCCGGACACGGAGCCTGTGCCGTTAGACACCGTGTCGCGCACGCGATCGTGCGCACCCGCCGCCCGGTCGCGCACGCGGCCCGTGGCATCACGCGTGTGATCGAGCGCGCCCGACGTCGTCCGGCGCAGCGTGTCGCCGTGATCCAGCGTGCCGCCGAGCCCGCCGTTCATGCTGCCGTTGCCCGAACCGCCCAGACCGCCGTTGCCGAGCGATCCCATGCCGCCACCCAGCGTGCCGCCGATCGAACCGCCGAGACCGCCCGTCGCGTTGCCGCCGAGGATCTGCGCCTGGAGCATCGGGGCGCCACAGACGAGCGCGAGCGTGACGACGGACTTCGCCATCGCCGACTTGCCGAAGAACTTGTTCATGACTTTCTCCTGTTTGCGCCGCGGACAGTCCGCAGCTCTCAGGAGGTACTACGACGGGGCCAGCCGATTTCTTCCCGATCCCGCTCGATTCTCGATTTGACTTAATTCACTCTATTTATTGGGCTTGTCGTCGGGCCGGCCGGGCAGGGCCGCCTGGATGGCGGAGTCGCCGACCAGCCCGGCGCCGTAGGTGTCGTCGCGGCCCTTCGCGCCGAGGTCGATCGCCTGCGCCGTCAGATCGGCGAGTACACGCGCGGCCCCGGCGGGGTCGGGGGTCGGGAGATGCGCGGCCAGCAATCCGGTGACGATGGGCGCGGCGAACGACGTGCCACGCACGGCGCCATATCCGTCCACGGTCCCGCTCGACGCGGCCGCGATGTCCGCGCCGGGCGCGGCGAGATCGAGATGTTCGCCGCGACACGCTTCGATCAACGCCTTGTGTCTTGCATCGACGGCGGTCACGCCGACGACGCCGGCGTACGCGGCGGGAAACAGCGGCGGCGCCGCGGGTCCGTCGTTGCCGACCGCCGCGACGATCAGGTGCCCGCGATCGACCAGGCTCTTCACCACGCGTTCGAGCAGCGCGTTCCGCGGCCCGACCAGGCTCACGTTCACCACCGCCACTTTCTCGCGCGCCATCCAGCCGAACGCCGCGGCCACCGCGTCGACCGCGCCGCCGGTCGGCGAGCCGCAGTACACGTCGGCGACGAACAACGTGGCGCGCGGCGCCGCGCCGTGGAACGAAACCGCGGCGCCGGCGAGCAGCGACGCGACCGCCGTGCCGTGCGGGCCCGGAACGGACCGGCCATCGCAGCCGAAGCGATGCAGCGGAATCCCGCGCAGCGACTCGTGCGCGGCGTCGACGCCGCCGTCGATCAACCCGACGCGCAGGGAACCGCCGCCGCTCGCCTCGGGATCGGCGCCGGAGAGCGCCGCGTTGGCCGTGCCGGCGAGGGCCGCGGCGCCGGTGACGCCGCCGCTATCCAGATAGACGTGGTTGTAGTCGTACGAGGTGTCGGGGTCGAGCTTGCGCAGCTTCGCCAGTCCGCGGCGCGCGCTCGTGCCGGGCGGTGTCTGTAGCACCGTGACGGTGATGCCGAGATCCGGCAGGTCCTGCGTGCGCTTCACGTCGAAGCCGGCGGCGCGCACCTTCGCGAGCGCGGCCGGCGTGATGTCGATCGCGACGACTTCCGCGCGGACGACGACCTCGCCGCGCGGGTCGCGGTCGAGCTCGGCGCGATGCTGCTCGAGGAGCTGCCGCGACCGCACGGCGCGTGTCGGCAGATCGCGCAACGTCGCGGTGGCGTCGCGCAGCACCGGCTCCACCGGCAGCGCCGGCAACTGCACGCCGGGCAACGGCACGCGCGGCAGCACCTGCGCGTGCGCGGCCAGCACCCACAGCAGCGACGCGATACCGAGGATCGCCCGGCGTTTTTTCGAAGCCCGCGCGTGCATGGAAGAAAATCGACCTCCGGGACGTATCATCCTCATGAAACCATGAGTCCAGCGCCGGAGGAAATCGGTGAACGCATCGTCGAGCTGCTGCCGCGGCTGCGCCGCTTCGCGCGTTCGTTGTCGCGCAACCAGCACGACGCGGACGACCTGGTGCAGTCCGTGATCGAACGCGCGTGGCGGCATCTCGATCAGCTGCAGCCCGGCGCGAATCTCGGGTCGTGGATGTTCGGCATCATGAAGAACGCGTGGATAGACGATCGCCGCGCGCGCACGCGGCGCGGTGAAGTGGCGCTGCCGGAGGACTCGGGCAGTCACCCGGCGGTGTCGCCGGGCGACGCGAACGCGGCGCTCTGGTCGGTGTCCGAAGCGATGACCAAACTACCCGAGGAACAGCGCCTGGCGGTCGCGCTCGTGCTGGTGGAAGGCATGTCGTACAAGGAAGCCTCGCAATTGCTGGAGATCCCGATGGGCACGTTGACGAGTCGCCTGGCGCGCGGCCGCGCCGCGCTCGCCGATGCGCTCGGCGGGCCGGGAGGAGCCGCGTGAACTACGACGACGAAACCCTGATGGCCTACGCCGACGGCGAGCTCGATGCCGCGCGTCGCGCGGAGATCGACGCCGCGATCGCGCAGGATCCGGCGCTGGCCGCGCGCGTCGCGAAGCAGCGCGCGCTGCGCGCGGAGGTCGCCGGTGCGTTCGACTCGGTGCTGGCGCAGCCCGTGCCGGATCGGTTGCGTGATGCGGCACGCGGCGGCGCCCTGTCGGGCGCAGGCGCGCCGGACTCCGCAGCGCCGGCCGACCGCCCGCGCGGCAACGTCGTGCAGTTCCCGTCGCGTGGTACGCGTGCACCGTCGGCGCCGTGGCGCGCGCGCGAGTGGTTCGCCGTGGCCGCGAGCCTGCTGCTCGGCATCGCGATCTCGTGGCGGTATTTCGCCGGCGACACGTCGCTCATCGCCGCCGGCGACGGCGGACTGGTCGCGCAAGGCGCGCTGGCCACTGCGCTGGACCGCCAGCTCGCCAGCGACGCGGGCGCGAAGGACGCGGCGGTGGCCATCGGCCTCACGTTCAAGGCGCGCGACGGCAGTTACTGCCGCAGCTTCACGTTGCGCGGCAGCGGCACCGCGGGCCTCGCCTGCCGCGCACGCGGCGGCTGGAGCATCCCGGTGACGGCGGCGGCCGATGCGGCCGGCGGCGACTACCGCCAGGCCGCCGGCACGATCCCGCCGGCGGTGATGCAGGCCATCGAGGCGCGCATCGCCGGGGATGCGCTGACGGCGCCCGCCGAGACGCAGGCCCGGGATGCCGGCTGGGCGCGCCAGTAGTTAGACGGTCCGGCCGCGCTCAGAACAGGTCGAGCGGGTCCACATCCAGCGACCAGCGCAGGTCGCGCGGCGCCTTGATCTGGTCGACCTTCGGCAGCCACTCGCCGAGCAGCCGGTGCAGTGGCGCCCGCTCGCGCGCTTCCACCAGCACCTGCGCGTGAAACCGCGCGGCGCGCTTGGCCATCGCGGCCGGCGCGGGACCCAGCAGCTTCACGTCCGGCGAGCGGCGCGCGAGCCGGCGGGCCTCGCGCAGGAAATCCACCGCCACCGGCAGCTCCGTCGCCGACGCGCGCAACGCGGCGACGTGCGCGAACGGCGGCCAGCCGGCCGCCTCGCGTTCCGCCAGGGCGCTGCGCGCGAAGCCGTCGTAACCCTCGGCGAGCAGGGCCTTCAGCAGCGGATGGTCGGGATACTCGGTCTGGATCAGCACCTCGCCGGCCTTCGTGCCGCGACCCGCGCGGCCCGCGACCTGGATGATGGTCTGCGCGACGCGCTCGGGCGCGCGGAAGTCCGTGCTGAACAGTCCCTGGTCCGCATTGAGCACGACGACCAGCGTGACGCTGGGGAAGTCGTGTCCCTTCGTCACCATCTGCGTGCCGACGAGGATGCGCGCGGCGCCGCTCGCGATGCGGCCGACGACTTCCTCGAGATCGCCGCGCTTGCGCACGACGTCGCGATCGAGTCGCGCGATCGGCATGTCCGGGAAGAGGGTCGACAACGTCTCCTCGACGCGCTCCGTGCCCTGGCCGACGTGCCGCACCTCGTAACCGCACTGCGGGCAGTTCTCCGGCAGCGGCGCATCGGCGCCGCAGTGGTGGCAGCGCAGCCGGTGCGCGGCGAGATGCACGGTCATGCGTGCGTCGCAGTCGCGACACGGGGCGATCCAGCCGCAGGCCGAACACGCCAGCGTCGGCGAGTAGCCGCGGCGGTTGATGTAGATGAGCACCTGGCCGTCGGCGGCGAGGTGGCGCTGGATCGCCTCGACGGCGGGGGTCGAGATGCCCTGGCGCACCGCGTGCTCGCGCAGGTCGATCACGGCGGCGCGCGGCGGCAACGCTTGTCCCGCGCGACGCGGCAGCGACAGCTGCGCGTAGCGGCCCGTGGCCACGTTCTGCAACGTCTCGAGCGCCGGCGTCGCGGAGCCGAGGACGATGGGCACGCCGGCGCGTTGCGCGCGGAAGATCGCCAGGTCGCGCGCCGAGTAGCGAAAGCCGCTCTCGTGCTGCTTGAACGATGCGTCGTGCTCCTCGTCGACGATGACCAGGCCGAGGTCGGCCACCGGCGCGAACACCGCCGACCGCGTGCCGAGCACGATGCGCGCGTGACCTGACACGCAGTCGCGCCAGGCGGCGAGTCGCTCGGAGTCCGTCAGCGCGGAATGCAGCACGGCCACCGGCACCGTGAAGCGGTCGCGGAAGCGCGCGACCAGCTGCGGCGTCAGCCCGATCTCCGGCACCAGCACCAGCGCGCGCCGCCCGCGACGCAGCGCATGCTCGGTGGCATGCAGGTAGACCTCGGTCTTGCCGCTTCCCGTGATGCCGTACAGCAGGAACGGCGCGAACCGCGGCGCGGCCGCGTCGACGGCGTTCACGGCCATGGCCTGCTCGGGTGACAGCGGCGGGCCGCCGTTGCGGACCACGTCCTGGTCGAACACGCCGGGCTCGTCGACGAACTCGGCCGAGCTCGCCAAGCCGCGCGCCACCAGCGCCCGCATCGGCGTGCGCCAGTCTTCGAGAGTCTGCGACAGGGCGTCGGCGGTGATGCCGTCGGCCGCGGCCAGCGCCGCGAGCAGTTCGCGCTGGCGCGGCGCGCGGTTCAGTGTCTGTCCGACCAGTGCCGCGGCGCCGGCCGCGCTCGCGAACCAGCGCTCGGTGGTGGCCCGCGACGGTGCGCCCTCGCGCGCCAGCTTGGGCAACGCGGCCGCGATCACTTCGCCGAGCGGGTGGTGGTAGTACTGCGCGGCGAACTCGAGCAGCTCGAGCACGCGCGCGTCGATCACCGGCTCCGCGTCGAGCACTTCGAAGACCGGCTTCAGTTTTTCGCGCGGCAGTTCGGACTGCGTGGCCAGCGAGTGGATGACGCCCACCAGCCGCTGACGCCCGAAGGGCACGCGCACGCGCGCGCCGGGTCGCGGCGCGGGGCCGTCGCTGCGCGCCGGCAGGTAGTCGAACAGTCGTCGCAGCGGCGTGTCGAGCGCGACGCGAAGGACGGTCGATGACGTCAAGACTTCACGCCTGGGGTTTTCCACAATGTGTGTGGATAAGTCTGTGGATGGCGTCGGTGCGTACCTACAAAAACGCGGTGTTTTTGCAGTTTCTCATTCGGATGATCGAATCGTGACCACATGGACGCGTATCTAATGGAAACAGCCAGTTACAAAAATGGACGGCGACACACGCCCGTCTTATTGCAGACTGGTGACACCGCGCCTCCGGGAGTGTTCGCAAGTTCCTGATTCACGGAAACGCAATAGCGCGAGTGCGCGTCAACGCCGGGGCGGGGGAGTGCGTTACTCGCCGTATGACCGCCTTTGCTACGCTCGCCGGCGTTTATAACACGGCCATCGGCGCCGCCGATCTCGAGGTCGAGCGAAGCCGGGACCGGAGATCCATGACGACCAGCCGAGCTCTCGATCAATTCCTGTCGAGCGTGGAGAAGCGCGCGTTCAAGATCGCGCAGCTCGGCCTGCGCAACGACGACGATGCGCTCGACGCCGTGCAGGACGCGATGATGAAGCTCGCCCAGTCGTACGGCGCCCGTCCGGAGTCGGAGTGGCGACCGCTGTTCTATCGCATCCTCGCGAACCGGGTCCGCGACATGCAGCGGCGGCGCACCGTGCGCGGCCGGATCATGGCGTGGCTGCCGGTGGGTGGTGGCGAGGACGACGACGAGCCGTACGATCCGATCGCGCAGGCGCCGAGCCCGGAGGCGACGCCGGCGAAGCGGCTCGAGCTGGACGAGGCGATCGGCGTGCTGGAGGCGGCGGTCGCCGCGTTGCCGCCGCGGCAGCGCGAGGCATTCCTGCTGCGCAATTTCGAAGGTCTCGACGTCAACGAGACCGCGACGGCGATGGGCTGTTCGGCAGGCAGCGTCAAGACGCATTATTTCCGCGCGCTGGAAACCCTGCGCGCGAAACTGGGCGACGTCATCTGAAGGTGGGCATGAGCGAGTTCGAAAAACGCACGCACGAGGTTCTCGAGGAAAGCGCCGCGCGCCTCGACGGACGCACGCGCTCGCGTCTCACGCAGGCGCGGCACGCCGCGCTGTCGCAGCTCGAGAAGCCGGCGCGGTCCTGGTGGCGTTCCTACGTGCCGGCGGGCGCCGCCGCGGCCGCGGCCGTGCTCGCAGTGCTGGTGTACACGGGCCAGCCGGGCGTGAAGCCGCCGGCGCAGGGTGCCGCCGCCGTCGAAGACCTGGAGATCCTCGCCGACGGCGACGCGCCCGACTTCGCGGAGGATGGCGACGACGTCGAGTTCTACGAATGGGCCGCCGGCGAGATGGACACGTGAGCGATCCGAAGAAGAAGCCCGAGCCCGACGAAGAACTGCTCGAGTTCCTCGGCGACATCGACGAGTCGAACGGCGACGCCGACGACGATTTCCCCCGCTTCCTCGCCGACAACGACATCCACGAGCTGGCGACGCCGCCGAAGAAGCCGCAGCCCCCGCCGCCGCCCGCGAAGGACGCGAATCATGAGTAGCTCGAAGTCGGCCCCGCTGACGCGCCGCGCGGCGCTCGCCGCCGTGTTCGCGGTCGGTCTGCATTGCGCGCTGGCCGGCCGGGCGCGAGCCGATGCGCCGGCGCCGTCACCGGCGGTTCCCGTCGAATGGTCCTCGCTGTCGGGCGAGGAGCAGCAGGCGCTCGGCAAGTACGGCGATCGCTGGAGCTCGTTGCCCGCCGACCGGCAGCAGAAGCTGGTGCGCGGCACGCGCCGCTGGCTGGCGATGACGCCCGAGCAGCGCGAACGTGCACAACAGCGCTTCCAGCACTGGAAGGAGCTGACCCCCGAGCAGAAGGAGCAGGCGCGCAGCCGCTGGCAGCAGTACCGCAAGCTGCCGCCCGACCAGCAGGCGCGCGTGCGCGAGGGTTATCACCGCTTCAAGAAACTCTCGCCGGAACAGCGCCGCCGCCTGCGCGAGCGCTGGCAGAACGCGACCCCCGAGGAGCGGCAGCGCTGGCTCGAGAAGCGCCGCGAGATGCGCGAGAAGCGGCTGAACCGCCCGAACGCCGACCGCTAACTACTTCGCGGCTTTCTTCTCGGCCCCCAGCTTCGCGGCCTTCGCCTTCGTCTCGGGCGTGGCCCAGTTGATCACGTAGTACGTGGCCGGCGTGTCGCCGATGTTCTGCACGGCGTGCGGCTGCATCGACGCGAAGAACAGGATGCCGCCGACCGGCACCACCACTTCCTTGCCGTTCACGTGCGCCTGCAGCGTGCCTTCCTTGAGGATCACCATCTCCTCGTTCGGGTGCGTGTGCGGCGGGTGCGACGCGGTATGCGGGTTCAGCGTCGTGATGTGCATCTCGAGCTCGGCCAGCGTGCGCGTCGGCTGGGTGACCACGTTGCGGCGCTCGCCCTGTTCGGTCTTCTTCACCGCGAGGTCCTGCCATTGCCAGGCGGTGGAATCCAGCAGCGATTTCGCCTCGTCGGCGAACGAAACGCACGCCAGCGTGAGGCCCGTGGCAATCGCGGCGGCGGCGAGATCTCGGCGAGTGATCATGATTTGTCCCCTTCGTTGGTCGCCCGAGACTACCAACCGGATTCGATTGGCTACAATACGGGCCAACGCTGGAATCCCCGGAGAATTTGCGTGGCGTCGAAGCTCGAAGAAGTCACCGAGAAGCTGCTGTTCGCGTCGCGCTGGATCCTCGCGCCCATTTTCCTGGGGCTATCGCTGGCATTGGTCGCGCTTGGGTTCAAGTTCTTCCAGGAAGCGTGGCATGTGTTCTCCCATCTCATCGAGATGGAAGAGTCGGACCTCGTGCTGACGGTGCTGGCGATGATCGACATCGTCCTGGTCGGCAGCCTGATCATCATGGTGATGTTCTCCGGCTACGAGAATTTCGTTTCCACGATCGACGCAAAAGGCACGGACTCGCTGAACTGGCTCGGCAAGCTCGATGCGGGCACGTTGAAGCTGAAGGTCGCTGCGAGCATCGTCGCGATCTCTTCGATTCACCTATTGCGCGTGTTCATGCAGGTCGGAAAGGTCGATCCCCTCACCAAGCAGCTGCTCGTGACCAACGAACAGGTCATGTGGTTCGTGATCCTGCACCTGACCTTCGTCGTCTCGGCCGTGCTGCTCGGCGTGCTCGACAAGATGTCCTTTTCGAAGCACCGCGATCACTGATCCCGCGTCAGCTGCGCACCGCGCGATACAGCGCGCGGACCAGGTCAGACTGCGTCAGAATGCCGACCAGTTTCTGGCGCTCGTCGATCACCGGGATGTGGTGATGACCTTCGTGCGAGAACAGCGGCATCAGCTCGGCGAGTTTCTGCGTCGCGCTGGCCACGCGGACGTGACGCGTCATGATCTGTCCCACTGCCTCGGGTTTGTCGGTGTGCGTCGAGAGGCTGGCGCGGATCGCCGTTCGCAGCCGTTCGCCGAGCCCCTCGCGATGGTCGAGATTCGCGAGGCGCATGAAATCCCCGCTGGTCACGATGCCGATCACCCGCCGCGCGGCGTCGACGACCGGCAGCGCCTTGATGTGGCGTTCGCGCAGGATGCGCCAGGCCTCCTCGAGCGGCGTGCCGTAGCTGACCGCGACCGGGTCGCGTGACATCACGTCGCCGCAGGTGAGCTCGCCGAGGCTGCGGCCGTAGGCGGCCGCTTCTGCGAACGTCAGCAACTCTTCGAGATCGTCGCGGCTGACGTTCAGCACCTGGTTGAAGCGCGACAGTGCGAAATCGAGATCGGCATCGCTGAAGCGCGCGGTCGGCGCCGAGTTCGCGGCGCCGGCTGCATGCGGATAACGGCGCCCGGTGAGGCTGTTGTACGCGACGCCGGCGAGCGTCAGCGCGACCGCGTTCGACAACACCGGAAACAGCGCGAAACGCGGATCGGTCGTGTGCGTCAGCACCATCAGCAGCGCGCTCGCGCCGCCCGGCGGATGCAGGCAACCGAGCGCGAACATCGCACCGATCGCCAGCGAGACGGCGAGCGCCGCCGCGAGATGCGGCTCGGGAATCCACGCGGCGCAGGCGATGCCGACCAGCGCAGAGAGCGTGTTGCCGCCGACGACGGACCACGGCTGCGCCATCGGGCTCGCCGGCACGCCGAAGACGAGCACCGCGCTCGCGCCCATTGGCGCGATCAGCCACGGCCAGGCGGACGAGGCGGGCCATGCGCCGCCGATGACGTGACCGATGACGGCCGTGAACGCGATGCCGACCAACGCACCCGTAACGACGCGCGCACGTTCGCGCGCGTCGACCTTGAGAGGATGCGGCCGGAACGAGCCCAGCCAGCGACGCAGGCTCAGCCGGCGGCCTTGATCGCGTTGACCAGCTCCGCCGCGGCCTTCTGCCCGTCGCCGTACAACATGCGCGTGTTGTCGAGGAAGAACAGCGCGTTCTCGATGCCCGAGAAACCCGCGCCCTGGCCGCGCTTGATGACGATGACGTTCTTCGCCTTGTCGGCGTTGAGGATCGGCATGCCGTAGATGGGCGAGGACTTGTCCGTGCGCGCGACCGGGTTCACCACGTCGTTCGCGCCGATGATCAGCGCGACGTCAGCGGTCTCGAACTCGGCGTTGATCTCGTCGAGATCGGCGATCAGGTCGTAAGGCACGCCGGCCTCGGCCAGCAGCACGTTCATGTGGCCCGGCATGCGGCCGGCCACGGGGTGGATCGCGAACTTCACGGTGACGCCGCGATCGATCAGCAGCTGGCACATCTCCCAGACCTTGTGCTGGGCCTGCGCGACGGCCATGCCGTACCCGGGTACCACGATCACCTTGCTCGCGAACGCCATCATGACGCCGACGTCGGAGGCTTCGATCGCCTTCATCGAGCCGGTGACGGCCTGGGTCGAACCACCGCCGCCGGAGCCGAAGTCCGAGAACAACACGTTCGCCAGCGAGCGGTTCATCGCTTTCGCCATCAGCTGCGTCAGCAACGTGCCGGCGGAGCCGACCACGGTGCCGGCGATGATCATCGCGGCATTGTCGAGCACGAAGCCTTCGAACGCCACGGCGAGGCCGGTCAGCGCGTTGTACAGCGAGATGACGACGGGCATGTCGGCGCCGCCGATCGGCAGCGTCATCGCGATGCCGAACAGCAACGCCAGCGCGAAGATCGCGGTGACGTGCGCCGGATCCGCGCCGTGGTGCAGGACCACGATCGCGCCGACGGCCAGCGCGCCGAGGAACAGCAGGCCGTTGACGAACTTCTGCCCGCCGAACCGCAGCGTCTTGTTGATGACGCCCTGCAGCTTGGCCCAGGCGATCAAACTACCGCTGAAGCTGATCGCGCCGATGATGCCGCCGACGACGGCCAGCGACATCACGACCGTGCTGTGGCTGGCGGTCTCGCCGTTCACGTTGGCGTAGGCCGTCTTGTACAGCTCCGCGGCGGCGATGGCCGCGGCCGCGCCGCCACCCATGCCGTTGTACAGCGCGATCATCTGCGGCATGTCGGTCATCGCGACCTTCTTGCCGCTCCACCACGCGATGACGGATCCGACGACGATCGCGGCGATGATGAGCTCGTAGTTGCTCATGCCCGGATACGCAAACGACACCAGCGTCGCCACCGCCATGCCGGCGCCGGCCCAGACGATGCCGCTGCGCGCCGTCACCGGCGAGCTCATGCGCTTGAGGCCGAGGATGAACAGGGCCGCGGTGATGAAATAGCTGATGTCGATGATCAGCAGCCGGGAAAAGACGCCCGGCGCCTGGCTTACCGCGTCCATCAGTGCCCGCCTCCGGACTTCTTCTTCGCGCCGGACGACTTGAACATCTCGAGCATGCGCTCGGTGACGACGTAGCCACCGACCGCGTTGCCGGCCGCCAGCAGCACGCCGATGAAGCCGATGGTCTTCTCGAGCGGCGTGGTCGCGCCGCCGAGCGCGACCATGGCGCCGACCAGCACGATGCCGTGCACGAAGTTCGATCCCGACATGAGCGGCGTGTGCAGGATCACCGGCACCTTGGCGATGATCTCGTAGCCGGTGAACGCGGCCAGCATGAAGATGTAGAGCGCGACGATTCCAGTCATGGCTGCTTAACCTTCCACCGCTTTGCGGGTGGCCTCGTGTTTGATGACGCCGTCGTGCGTGAGCACCGCGCCGGCGAAGACCTCGTCGTTCCAGTCGATCTTGAGGTCGCCGGCCTTGTCGATCGCCGGCTTCAGGAAATTGAGCAGGTTGCGGGCGTACATCTCGCTGGCGTTGTAGGCGAGGGTGCCCGGCAGGTTGACCGGCCCGATGACCTTGACGCCGTTGGAGCTGAGTACGGTCTCGCCGGCCTTCGTCAGCTCGCAGTTGCCGCCCTGCTCGGCGGCGATGTCGACGATGACCGAGCCGGTGCGCATGCGCTCGACGGCCGCCTTCGAGATGATCACCGGCGCCTTGCGGCCCGGCACGGACGCGGTGGAGATCACGGCGTCCGCGGCCGCGATGCGCGCATCCAGCGCTTCCTGCTGCCTGGCCTTCTCTTCCGCGGTGAGCTCGCGCGCGTAGCCGCCGACGCCGTCGGCACTGACGCCGGTCTCGACAAACTTCGCGCCCAGGGATTTCACCTGTTCGCGCGTCGCGCTGCGGACGTCATACGCTTCGACGACCGCGCCGAGGCGGCGCGCCGTGGCGATGGCCTGCAGCCCGGCGACGCCGGCGCCGATGATCAGCGCCTGGGCCGGCCGGATGGTGCCGGCGGCGGTGGTCAGCATGGGCATGAACTTCTCGAGGTTGTTGGCGGCGATGAGCACGGCCTTGTAGCCCGCCAGCGAGGCCTGCGACGACAACCCGTCCATCGACTGGGCGCGCGAGATGCGCGGGATCAGCTCGACGGCGAAGCTGGTGATCCGGCGGTCGCGCAGCGACTTGACCTCGGCGTGGCGCGCGTGGGCCTGCAGGAAGCCGACGACGACCGCCGTGGGCTTGAGCTGGCCGATCTGCTCGACGGTCAGCGGAGCGACCGTGAGGACGACGTCGGCCTGCGACAGGACGGCGGCCGAACTACCGGCCCATTCGCCCTTTTTGTACAGCGCATCGGGGAACTGGGCGCGGAGGCCGGCGCCATTTTCCAGCAGCACGCGCGCGCCGGCGCCGACGAATTTGTCGACGACCTCGGGCGACAGCGCGACGCGAGTTTCACCGGGCGCGCTCTCGCGAAGCGCGCCGATCGTGATCGGCATGTGAGAAACCCCCAGTCTTTCGAACAAGTGACAGTGGCTCCGCAACCAATGCCCTTGTTTTCCCGTGTTAAATGAACGCCTTGCGGCGTTGAATTCTCGCACACGAGTGGCTTATCTTACATGCCAATGTTGGGCATCGATCTGGAACAGGCGGATCACGGCCATTCTGATCTGCGATTGATCGCGGGCTACTCGAGTCGCACGCTCTCCCAACTCGTGCTCAGGACCGACGTTTCGGGCATGCCGCTCGAATGGATCGACTACAAGGAAGCGGCGCGGCTCTATTTCCAGGAGCAGGTCGCGTACACCTGCGGCAGCCCGTTGTTCAAGCTCTACGGCGGCGTCAGCGCGTCGTCGGGATTGCGCACGGTGCTCGAGGTCAACTCGATCGTCGCCACCGTCGGTCACACCGGCAACCCGGGCAACACGCGGCAGGACTACGTGCCGCCGCTGAACAACCAGACGCTGTTCCGCCGCGACGCGCACTTCTGCCTGTACTGCGCGCAGCGCTTCCCGGTGCGCGAGCTGTCGCGCGATCACATCCGGCCGTTCAGCCAGGGGGGTCGTGACGTCTGGACCAATGTGGTTGCCGCCTGCCGCCGCTGCAACAACCTGAAGGCGTCGCGCACGCCCGAGCAGGCGAAGATGCAGCTGATCGCCGTGCCGTTCACGCCGACCTACGCGGAATACATCTTCCTGAAGGGCCGGCGCGTGCTCGCCGACCAGATGGAATACCTGCGCGCGCATTTCCCGCGGCATTCGCCGCTGCATGCGCGCATCAAGAAATACCTGAGCTGATTACCGCGTGATCTGCAGCGTGAAGCGCGCGACCACTTCCTCGTGGTCGGGCGAATGGCCGCGCACGATGAAGTCGTAGTCACCCGTGCGCAGCGCGCCGGGATCCTGGACCGCGAACGACAGCTGGTTGCCCGAGACGGGCGTCTGGCGCGGCGAGCGCCAGATCAGCGTGGCACGGGAACGATCGACGAGATCGGCCTCGTATTCGGGATACTGCGGTTTGGACGGCGCGAGGCCGCCGGGGCACTCGAACTCCATCCGGCCGTCTTCGCAGGTGAGCGCCACCACGTCGGGTTCGATCACGAGCTCGCCGGGTGCATCGGCATGCGACACCGTGATGTCGGCCGAGTCGTCGATGCCGCGCGAGGCGCCGATGTGCACCGTGCGCGACGCGAGCAGCGGCGCGCGCCTCACCGGGGTCCGGGCTTCGGCCACGACGGCATTGGTGGCCGGCATGAACATGCTCCAGCCGACGGCCACCGCGGCGAGCAGGCTCGCGGCGATGGCGACGCGCACGCTGCGTTCGCGGGTGACGGTGCGGGTGGTCGCGGGACGCTTCAGCCAGCCGCGCCGCGCGGCGCTGGCGATGCCACGGCGCATGCGCCGTTCCATCTCGACTTCAGCGGCCAGCTCGGGGGAGGCGATGAGCCAGGCTTCGAACTCGGCTCGTTCCGACCGGGACAGATCGCCTGCGACATAACGCGAGACGAGCCGGGTCTGATCTTCGAGCGCTTGGCGATCCAGAGACTTCATGAGTGACTTGTGTCACCAGTGGTCAAAATGTCTCACCCAAAACGTGAAAGTTGTCGCGAGAGCCAGCAATAACGACGTGGCGCGGGGCAGCAGGGCCAGGTGCGGCGCACGACGCTCGATGATCGTGCGCAGGCGACTGCGGGCGCGCATGAGCACGCGGTCGAAGTGCTTAGGGGAAAGCCCGAGTTCCCGGCACAGGGTCTGCTTGTCGGTGCCGTCTAGATAGAAGCGCATGAGCATCGTGCGGTCGCGATCGGTGGGCAGTTCCTCGAGCAGCGCGGCGACGGCGTCGGCGAGCTGGCGATCGTCCTGTTCGGACAGGTCGCTCTGTTCCATCTCGAGGTTCTGCGCGAGCTCGTCGACGAGTTCCGAATCGACGACCGTCTGCTGGCGCAGCGCCTTGCGCGCGGCGTTCAACGCGAGGTTGCGCGCCGTGGCCGCCGCGAACGCGAACACCTTGCGCGGATCGTCGATGGTCCGCGCGCGCACGCGCTCGACGACGATGTGCAGCGTCTCCTGCGTCAGGTCCTCGGCGTCGACCCAGCGGTGAAAGGCGCCAAAACGCAGCACCGCGAGCACGCCGGGCCGCAGCGCCACCAGCATCCGGGACTCGGCCTGCCGGTCGCCGGACAGCGCGGCGGAGACGATGCGTTCGATTTCCTCGACCGGCGGGGCGCTCACACGGAGCTCCCCGGCGCGGCCAGGTAGTTAGCCGCAGCCGAGCTTCTGCATCGCGGCGCCGCAGTCGGCACCGGGATCGACGTCAGAGAGTTCGCGAAGGAAGTCGACATGGACCCATGGGTACCGCGTTGAGTCGCTGCTCTTGCTCCTGCAGAACAGCAGCTGTTTTATCTGCTGGGCGTCGCATTTGTTCAGCGGCGGGCTGCCCCAGACCAGCGCTACCGCCCCGGAGACGTAGGCCGCGGCGCTCGAAGCGCCGGCGGAGCCGGAGAGCAGGTAGCCTTGCCCGGAATTCTCCGAGGTTGTCACGACGATGTCCACGCCGGGAGCCTGGATCCTGCCGTCTTTGGGATCGGGTCGGCGCTTCGGATTGAACAGATCGTGGCCGCGCATGTCCGTCGGCACCGCGGCCACCACGCCGGGCAGGCAGCGGTACTGCGAAGGGAAGTACTCACGTACGGTCTCGTCGCTGTCCAGGCTGGTCGCGTAGCCCGTCACGACCAGCCGCCGGCGCCCGGAATCGCCGCCCACCGCGCCGAGGATGGATTCCGAGATGGCCCTGCTGTCGACCGGCCACTTGGCGCTGATGTTGATGACGTCGACATCGTCGAGCACCGCGGCGTCGATGCCCTCGGCAATGGTCGAGAGCCGGCCGAGCAGTCCGTGTTCGACACGCGCGATGACGATCGGCACCAGCCGGCTGTTCGGCGCCACGCCGACGATGCCGATGCCGTTGTCCATGCGGCCGCCGATGGTGCCGGCCATCTCGGTGCCATGCGGGTAGCAACGGCCGCTGGTCGCGCAGCGCGCGTTCAACTCGCTGCCCTGCGAGCGCGGCGGCTCGTGCGCGTCGAGCCGCGGCAGCACATTGAGCGCCAGGTCCTCGTGGGCCGCGTCGATGCCCGAATCCAGGACGGCGACCAGCCTCGGAAGGGAGCGCGCCGCGACGCGCGAATCCCAGCCTATCTTCTGGTGGCCCCACAGCTCGTCCATGCACGGGTCGTTCGGGAACACGTCGCGCGCGCCGCGCTGCCAGCAGTTGACGAGCTTCATCTGGCCGGCGAATTCCTCGCGCGACGTCGTCAGGAAATCGGGTCCGTCGCAGTCCGGTTCGGCGTATTCGATCTGCGGCGCGTCGAGCACCGCGCGCAGCCGCCCGGTCGGCATGTACTTGGAGAAGGTCGCGACGACGAAGTGGCCGGCGCGCTCGATGTTGCGCACGTAGCCGGTGTGCTTGAGCCAGTCGACGAGCTGGCGCTCGTTGATGCCCGGCGCGGGGAACAGGATCAGCCGCGGCGCGGGGCGGGCGGACTCGTCGATGACCGCGTCCTGGTGCCGGCGCGTGTACGAACGGGCCCACAGCGCGCAGGCGGCGCGCAGGTCGAATCGCGATTCACCGAGCGTGGCGAGGTAGCCGGCGACCGGCGCGGGGGCGCGAACGCCGGCATCCTGCCAGCGTCCGCCGTTGATGCAGAGATTGGGTGACGCCGCCGCCGCGAGCGACACGCCCAGCAACATCGCCGTCAGTGACGACAGCGACGCCCGGACGATCGAACGCGGCAGCAGGCGCGGAATCAATGACGGCAGCAGCCGACGACCACGGAACCGTCTTCGGTCACGCGCGACGGCGAATCGACGAGGATCGACATGTAGTGCATGCCATCCGCACCCTCGATGAGGAACGCCATCATGTCGTTCAGCTCGACGGTGCCCTTGACCTTCGCCGGCCGCATCGCGACGTCACGCGAGCGCAGGCGATGGCATTGCGACAGCACCTCGGCGTTGCCCGTCTTCACGTCCTCGAACGAGCAGAAACGCGTGCCGCGCGTGAACGTCATCTTGACGGCGCACGAGTTGGCGAAGTCCGCGCTCCACTTGCCCTTCTGGGCGTCCACCGAGCGCGTGCAGATGCGCACGACGTCGTCTTCGGTGTCGAACACGAACGTGAGCTTGCCGCCCTGCGGCATGCGGTCGTTGACCGTGGAACTCTCCACGGTGAATTCCTTGCCGAGCCACTCCTTGATGAGGCTGTCTGTGGTCGGCTCCTGTGCCGACGCCACTGTCGCGCCCATGAACAGCAACGCGGCGGCGAGCCCGCGCATGCCGAACCTCTTCATCCCTTCGATCTTCGAATACATTTGCCACTCCTCGAGGTCTAATGACCGATTTTTCGACTATCTAACTACCGGGCTTCACGGGAATTCGTTGGCCCGGACCACGAAACTCGACCAGACGTTGGGCGGCGTGTTGCCGCGGGTGGCGATCTGCGCGGCACGCAGCGATTCCGCCGCCCGACCGTTCGCGCGATACGCGCGGTAGAACTCGTTCATGAAACGCGCAGTGGCCGCGTCCTCGATCGGCCACAGCGAGGCGACCACCGACCGCGAGCCGTTCGCCAGGAACCCGTAGGTCAGTCCGAGCACTCCCTCGCCGCGCAGCGCGTCGCCGTCGCCGGTCGCGCAACCCGAGAGCACCACCACGTCGGCGCGCAGTCCGCTGCGCGCGATGTCGCTGGCCGTCAGGCGGCTGTCGGGCAGGCGCGAGCCGTCGGCCGCGTATTCCGTCAGGAACAGCGATGACTGGTCGGGGTTCGCGCTGCGCGCCGCGGCGTGGGTCGCGAAGTGCAGCACGGCCAGATTCTTCGACGGCAGCGCCAGCACGCGCGCGGTGGTCGCGTCGAAGCCGGTCAGCTGGATGGTGTCGGCGGTGCCGAAGGCATGCGACACCGCGCTGGCCTCGAGCGCCGAGTACGGCAGGCGCGTGAGCTTGTTGGGTGAGGGCGCGGCGTCGCGCAGGTTGCGGCCGGCGTCGTCCATCGCGATGCGCAGGCGGCGGTCGTCCGGCGCGTAGACCGGATCGGAGATCACCGCGACGCGCGAGTTCGCCGAGTGCGGCGCGGGCTTGCCGGCGAGCGCGACCGACAGCGACGGCGCGCTGCCGAGGATGAAGCGGTTCATCATCAGCTGCCCGGCGTCGCCGGGGACCGGCAGCGAGGCGAACGGCACGCCGTTGAGCGGACCGTCGGCGAGGATCAGCAGGTGTGTCTCGCGCAGGCCGGTGGCGAGATCGCCGAGCAGTGTCGCGCCGAGCGCCTGCGTCGCCGCACCCAGCGTGCCGCCGCGGATCTCGCGCTGCGCTTTCGTGATGTCGCGCTGGAGCGCGTCGCGTGCGGGCAGGGCCGCGTGGCGCAGGCTGTTCCGCGTCAACAGCCACGCATGACCGCCGTAGTCGCCGACGAAATACGCGAGCACGGCGCGGTCCGGCGGCAGGGAGCGCTGCACGCGCGCGAGACCGGCCGGCAATGCGCGGCCGTTCGACGCGGCGACTCCATGCCGCGTGCGCAGCGAATCGAGCTGCGCGCGGGTTTCCTCGATGTCGCGCCGCAGGGCTTGAGTCGCGGCCTCGTCTGTCTCCGCGTTGTGGATGGCCGATTCGAGCCGCGTTTCATTCGCGGTCAGCCGGACGCGCAGCGCCTCTTCTTCCGGATCGACGCGCGTCGTCGAGGCGCCAACGCCGACGTTGAGCTCATCGTTCAGCGAACGGCCCCGCACGTCCTCGGCGATGACGAACGAACGCCAGACGGCGTCGGCGTCGCCGGAGGCCACCTCGGCCGCGATGCTGGCCTCGTACGGTGCGTAGCGCGCCGACAGGAACCGCGCCCGCCATTCCGGGTTCGCGGACTTGATGCGGGTGCGGCTGACGATGGCCACCGCCGCGTCGGCCGCGGCCGCGGCGCCGCGCGCGTCACCGGCGTCGAGCAACGCCCGCGAGAGCGCGGTGCTCGTGTCGACCCGGCTCAGGTCGAGACCGAGATCGGCGTAGCGCCGGTCGGCGGCCCGGAGGTCCTCGATGCCGTTCTTCGCGTCGCGACGCGCCAGGCGGACCCGCCCGCGTTCTTCGAGCGCGCTCGCCTGCACGAGCGGGTTCGACGACTGCAGCGGATCCGCGAGCTCGGAATCGGCCGCGGCCAGGTCGCCGCCCAGCCGCAGCTCGCTCGCGATGCGCACCCGCGTGCGCGCGACGCTGACCGGGTTGCCGTCGATGGCCGCGGAGCGGCGCAGGTATTCCAGCGCTTCGCGCTGGCGTCCCAACTCGGATGCGACGTTGCCCGCGACGCGCAGGGTCTCGCTGAGGTTGCGCGTATCCGAGAGCCGCTCCTGCGCCTTGATCGCCGACTGCAGCGTGTTGATGGCGCGATCCGCGTCGCCCATGCGGAAGTACAGGCCGCCCAGCGCCGACAGCTCGACCGCCTGTTCGTATTCCTTGTTCAGCGCGGTATAGATGTCGAGCGCCTCGGTGTGGATGGACAGCGCGCGGTCGAAATCGCCGAGCGCGATCAGTGCCATGCCGTAGTTGCCGAGCGTCACGGCATATTGGTACGGCTGCCCGGCACGATCGAGCAGCGGCAGCAGCGCCTCGTATTCCTGCGCGGCCTGCGTCATGTAGCCGCGGTAGATGTTCACGGCCGCGACGTTGGCGAGCGAGCGCGCTTCCTCGCGGACGTCGTGGTTCGCGCGCGCCATCTCGACCGCGCGCGTGAACAGCGCCGCGGAGACCGTGTAGTCGCCGACGTTGATCGCGCGCACGGCACGCATGTTCACCGCGTACTGCGCACGCACCGGCAGCTGGTGCTGCGCGAAGAACTCCGCCGCCTTCTCCAGGCGGCGGTCCGCCTCCGCGTACAGCGCGCGTTGCTCGGCGCGCTGCGTTCCCGCGTTCATGTTGGCAGCCATCTCGATCTCGGCGGCGGCGCGCATCGTTGCGGCGTTCTGCACGCCGACCTCGTCGCCGATCCGCGCGTAGGATTCGGCGGCGACCTCGCAGGCGCGCACCGACGCCGCGTGCTCGTCGCGTGGCCCGTACTGGATGTAGGCCAGCGAATACGCGGCCTCCGCGCGCGCCGCGTCGTCGCCGGCGGATTCGAAATGTGCGAGCGCCTCGTGCATCTTGTCGGCGGCACGCGCCCAGTCCTCGGGAGCACCGGCGACGGCCAGTTCCGCGGCTGCCGATTCGGCCACGTATCCCGTCTCGAGCTCGCCGGCCGGCTCGGTCACGTCGCGCGACCAGCGCGAGATCCGCACCGCGATCGCTCCGGCCTTGGTGCGGTGGTCGGTGCTCGTGGCCGTCACGCGCAGCTCGCCGGGTGCGTCGAAACTAACTACCTTGTATACGGTGCCGTGCCGCGCCAGGCGGTTCTCGAGGTTCGCGCTGGCGTGCGGCGCCGCGATCGTCACTCGCGCATCGATGTCCTGCTCGCGGGCCTCGACCAGGTAGGTGCCGCGTTCGAGCCGGCGCGAAATCGAACGCGGCCCGCTGCCGTCGAGCGCGACACTGTCGGCAAACAACTCGACGGGGTCGTGACGCGTTTCGCTGCTGCACGCCGCGATGCACACGACGATGGTCGCGAGGACGGCCGCGACGACGAGGGCAGCACGTGTCCGCGGGAAATTTTCGATGCAGATGGCGACGCGATCGCGCATGGACGTTGCAAGCTAACCGGCGCAGCGGGCGCTCATGTTGACAGGCGACCGGCTCCAGAGCCAATGCATTCCCGGGCGATTCGGGCAGGGTTTGTAGTAAGTTCAGTCGCCGCGACGGCCACGAAAAATATTTCCCGCCAAGTGGGAGAAATCGAAAAGTCGTGACACTTATAACGAATGGCCGCGGGTTTCGCGGGGTCGGCGCCAGCGGACGACAATCCGGCTCCGGTCGCGGACAGTAGTTAGTCAGGGCGGTCGTTCGCGGCGACGGCGAAGCCGTCCCGGGCGTCAGGGCAGGCGGTTCGCCCGGACCACGAAACTCGACCACACCGCCGCCGCCGCCGTCCCGCGCGTCTTCAACTGCGCCGTGCGCAGCGCGTCGGCCGCGTTGCCGGTGGCGCGGTACGCCGCGTAGAACTCCTCCATGAAGCGCGCGGTGAACGCGTCTTCCACGGGCCACAGCGACGCCACCACGGTGTTCGAGCCGTTCGCCAGGAAGCGATAGGTCAGGCCGAGCACGCCTTCGCCGCGCAGCTCGCGGCCGTCGCCGGTGGCGCAGCCGGACAACACGACGATGTCGGCGCGCAGGCCGCTGCGCGCGATGTCCTCGGCCGTCAACCGGTCCTTCGCGAGCGGCGTGCCGTCCGCCGCGTATTCGCTGAGGAACAGCGCGGACTGTTCGGGCGCGTCGCGGCGGGTGACCGCGTGCGTCGCGAAGTGCAGCACGTTGAGATCGCGCGACGGCAGCTCGATGACGCGTCGCGCGGTGGCGTTGAAGCCGGCGAGCTCGATCACGTCCATGCCGGCGAACGCCCGCGCAACGGCGCGCGCCTCGGTGGCGGAGTACGGCAGTCGCGCGAAGCGGTCCGGGCTTTCCGCGCCGCGGAAGCTCGCGCCGGCGACGGGCAGCCGGCGGTCGTCGGGCGCATACACGGGGTCAGAGATCACGGCGACGCGCAGGTGATCGGTCGTGCGCTCCTGCCGTGGACGCAACGCCAGCGCGAGCGACGGCGCCGCGGTGACGGCGAAGCGATCGACCAGCAGCTCGCGCGGCGCGCCGTGCACCAGCGGCAGCGCCGCGAACGGCAGCCCGTTCAGCGGGCCGTCGGGCAGGATCAGCAGGCGTTTCGCGGTGATGCCGTCGAGCAAGTTGCCGAGCAGCGGCGCGAACACGCTGTCCTGCGCGGATTTCACGCCGGTGCGCTGCCGCTCGACGAACGTCGTGACCACGTTCTGCAGCGTGTGCCGCCCGGGCAGCACGGCGTGACGCAGCTCGGTGCGCGTCAGCAGCCACGCGTGCGAACGCTGGTCGCCGACGAAGTACGCGAGCACCGCGGTGTCCGCCGGCAATGCGGCCTGCACCTCGTCGCGGGACTCGGCGATCGTCAACGCGTTGCTGCTGCCGATGCCGCCAGCGGTGATGGAGCGAGCCTCGAGACGCACGCGCGTCTCCTCGATGCGGCGGCGCAGGTCGAGCGCGTGCGCGTTGGCGTCGTTGCCATTGCGCACGGCGCGCTCCAGTTCGATCTGCAGGGCCGTCAGTTTCTCGCGCAACGCTTCCGCCGCGGCATCGCGCGTCATCGTCGGCGGTCGCGCGCCGAAGGTCACGCGGTCGGTCAGCGAACGCGCGCGCACCGTCTCCGCCGTGCGGAACGCGCGCCACACGGCGGTCGCATCGCGCGGCGGTCCGCCGGCGAGATCGACCTCGATGCGCGCCTCGTACGGCGCGTAGGTCGACGACAGGAACCCGGCGCGCAGCTCGGGGTTCGACGACTTCACGCGGATCCGCTGCTCCATCGCGACGGCGGCGTCGGCCGCGGTGGCCGCGCCGGCGACGTCGCCGGCCTCGAGCAGCGCCAGCGCCAGCGCGGCGCTCGTGTCGATGCGGCTGAAGTCGAGCTGCAGGCGCGCGTAAGCCGCATCGGCGGCGCGCAGGTCGGCGAGCGCGTCGGCCGGGCGGTGTTGTGCGCGTCGCAAGCGCGCGCGCTCGGCCAGCGCGGCCGCACGCGTCGGTTCGTGCGGCGTCGCCAGGACGCCGTCGAGCAGTTTCTCCGCGCCGCGCAGGTCGCCGAGCGTGCGCAGCTCGCCGGCGATGAGCACGCGCGTGCCATTCACGGTTTCGAGATCGACGCCGATGCGTTCGGAATCGCGCAGGTGCTCGAGCGCGAGATCGTGTTCGCCCATGGCCGCCGCCGCGTTGCCCATGAGGCGCAGGGCCGACGCCTGGCCGACGCGGTCGCCGGCCTTCTCGTAGAGCGGCTGCGCGCTGCGCAGCGAATCGTAGGCACGCTCGACGTTGCCGGTGCGGAACTGGATCGAACCCAGCGCCGTCAGCGTGCGTGCCGTCTGCGAGATGTCGCCGCGCGCGGAGAACAGCTCGAGCGCTTCGCTCTGCAGCATCAGCGCGCGATCGAAATCGCCGAGCGACAGCAGCGTGAAGCCGAGATTGCCGATGATGGTCGCGTACAGGTCGGGGTTGCGGTCGCGCTCGATCAGCGGCAGCACGCTCTCGTACATGCTCGCGGCCTTGCCCATCTCGCCGTTGCGGGAGGCGACGTAGGCGAGGTTCTGGATCGCGCCGGCCTCGTGGAAACGGTCGCCGCGCGCATGCGCGCGCTGGCGCACCTGCTGGTAGATCCCGGCATTGCGATCGGGGAAGCCGCGGATGGTGTCCGGCATCGCCTGCAGGTTGAGCGCCTTCAGCGCGTCGGTGGCCTGGTCGTGGGCTTCGAAATAGCGGCGCGCCTCGGCCAGCCGGCGGCTGACCGCCTGCAACCGCGCTTCGCGTTCGGCGCCGCGGCGTTCGCTGGCGACGTTGGCGTCGGTCAGTGCGATCAGCAGGTTCGTGCGCTGCGCGGACAACTCGTCGTCGACGGCGCGGAAGTGTTCGAGCGCCGCATCGGCGCTGCGGCGCGCGGCGTCGAAATCGAGCAGCAGGTCGAACTCGATCCAGCCACGCTGGTACTCGGTTTCCGCCAGCGAGCGCAGGTCGTTGGCGCGGCGGAAATGCGCCTCGGCCTCGGCCAGCGGCGCGACGGCCTGCTGCCAGGCCGTCCGCGTGCCGGCGGCCACCAGCGCGTTGGCCTGGCCGACCCCGGTGAAGCCGAGCAGCCGCTCGTCGGGCGGCGCGTCCGGCGCGGTGCGCGGCCAGCGCAGGATGCGCACGCCGGCAGCGCCACGCCAGGTGCGCTGGTCGACGCTCGACAACGTCAGCTTCAGCGTCGCCGGCCGCTCCAGGCTAACTACCGTACGGTGCAGCCCGTGCCGCAGGTATGCATCGGCGAGCTCGGTGTGGACATCGGCGGCGTCGACCGCGATGCGCAGGTCGATGTCCCGCTCGCGGACCTCGACGAGATACGTGCCGGCGCGCAACTGACGGACCAGCGACTGCGGCGCGTCTCCCTGAACGTTGACCTCGGTGGAGAACTCGACGAGCGGTTCGGTTTCGAAGCCGCCCGAACAACCGCCAACGCCTAACAGGCATCCGATCGCCAACCACTGGAACAACCGGATGAGGCTCTTTTTATCGTTGTACGCGGCGAGTCCCATGCCCTGGGCGCCAATGTTTACAGGCACCTGCGATGGCCGCAACGAAGAGCGGGAGTTTGTAGGCAGGGTTTGTAGTAACTCATTGATTGAAAATACTTAGTCGTTATGACACCACCAGGTGAGAGAAACCCCGAAGTGGTGACACTACTTAACCAGAACCTGATTTCGACCACTGCACACAGGCCACGGATGAACAGCGCGGACGTCTTTTCTCTCGAGTTCGACATGCTTACGCGCACGTCGTCGCTCGCGAGGATCCTCGAACGCTTCCGCGCCACGCCCCTGGGCCCGGCAACGCATCGACAGCTGTTGCTCGAGCTCAATCACGTGATCAACGTTCATTCGCGCCTGCGTGAAGTGGCGGCGGACGTGGTGCCGCCGGAAGACTGGGTTTCTTGGCAGGACCTGCTGGCGGTTCCAGCGCTGGCTTTTGAGCAAGGACGCTCTTTCCTCGATGACCTGCGAGCGTTGGGATTGAACTCGCTCGACAGTGTCTCCCTCACGCCGCTGCCGCAGACGATTGCGCTCGCGGCGTATGCGCACTACCAGCTGGTGGAGCGCGCCACGGTGGGCCTCGTCGGCTACCTGTGGTTCTTCGAACGCATGCCGCGGCTGTTGTACCCGCTGTGGCGCGAGTCGTGCCAGGCGGGCGGCGTGCCGGACAAGGCGCTGCGCGCACTGGCCGAAGGGGCGAACAGCGAGGCCGCGCGCGACGTGCAGGTGGCGAACTGCTGCCGCACGCTCGTGCGCCGGCCGCGCGACCTCGGCCTCGCGACGCAGAGCCTGCACGACACCGCGGAGCTGTTCGCGACGATGATCGACTCCGCCCTGCAGCGCGCCGACCGGCGCGCCGAATCGCCCGCCGAGACCGCCGCCCGCACCCGCGTCGCCTGAGGCGGAATTGGGGATTGGCCCCAAACGGCCGTTTGGGGCCAATCCCCAAATCCGATCCGT
>Ga0335075_10001314_pt1 | contig 41071 bp, 31 predicted proteins | sample Lox_Sample_24_FD_206723 | JGI IMG/M metagenome (GOLD analysis project Ga0335075, IMG submission 206723) | Soil microbial communities from Loxahatchee National Wildlife Refuge, Florida, United States - Lox_Sample_2.4 | ecosystem: Environmental > Terrestrial > Soil > Wetlands | place: USA...
TCAATCATTTCCGCGCCATGTACTTCGGCGAGCACCCGGAGATGGCTGCTATCGAGAAGCACCCGCACCTGTCTGGAACGGCATTCTGGTGCGTGCTGCCGATGTGGCTCGCGCTCGTGCCGCTCCTCGCGCTCGGCCTCTGGTGGCCGAGTGCGTTCTCACACTACTTCGCGAAGATCGCCGCGCAGCTCGCGAGCGGAGCGGCCGGATGACGGGCGAGCAGCCGCCATCGAGCGAGCCACTCGCGCGGGACAGCCTCATGCGGGACGTACCGGTGTGGGATCTCGAGCCACGCTGCCGCGCTGCGATTGCGGAGGGGGCACGCGTGCAATTTGCCTACGCGTGGTTTCCGGAGAAGACGAACGAAATGCCTGCGGAAGCCGGCGCATCGGCGGCGCCCCCCGGAGCACGAGTGCCGGAGTTGCGTTACATCATTCACCCTGCGCCTGACCATGCGCCTGAGATCTGGCGCTGTCAGCCGGGAGTGCTTCAGCCGCCGAGCCTCGCCGCGGTCGCGCCGCTCGTCTCGTGGTACGAGCGCGAGATCACCGACCTCTGCGGACTCGGCTTCGAGGATCAACCCCAACCCGAGCCGCTCGTTCTGCTCCCGGGCGCGCATGCTGAGCGCCCCCCGCTTCAGCCCGGAATCGCTCCACCCCTCGTCTATACGCCGGAAGCGCAGAGTCTCCCGGAGATCGCGGGTTCCGCGCACCGCGACGTACAGCTATTGCCTTTCGGGCCGATCCGCGCCGATGTCTTCGAGTCGGCACAGTTCACCTTCTTTTATATCGGCGAGGGCATTCTGCACTATCAGCCGCAGCTCTTCTTCAAGTACCGCGGCATGGAAAAGCGCTTCGAGGGCGTAACACCGGAGCTCGGCGTCGTGCTTGCCGAGAGAGTCTCCGCCGTCGGAAGCGTTGCTCATGCACTCGCGTATTCTCACGCGCTCGAGTCGGCGGCGCAGTGCGAGGTACCCCCGCGCGCCGAATGGCTACGAGTATTGCTGGCGGAGCTCGAGCGGCTCTATAACCACCTGCACTACTTCGGCCATCTCTGCCACACCACGACCCTCAAGGTTGGAGAGGCGCAAGGCAAGTATCTCGAGGAGCTCGCCAAACAGATGAATGCCGAGGCGACCGGCAGCCGCTTCCTCCGCAACCTCGTCCGCCCTGGAGGCTTGCGGCGCGAGCCGTGGCTGACGGAGATTGCCGGATCGTTGCGCAAGATCGAAAGCGAGTTCGGCCCCTATGCGCAGATGCTCGAGAGCAGCTCGACGCATCTCGACCGGCTCATGACGACGGGCGTACTGGGCAAGCAACTCGCGTTCGATCTCGGCGCCACGGGGCCGATCGAGCGGGCCTCAGGCATCGATCGCGATCCACGGCGAGACCAGCCGTACGGCATTTACCGCGAGCTGCCGTTGCGCGTCGCCGTGCGCGAGGGGTGCGACGCGCGGGCGCGCCAGCAGGTGCGGATCGCCGAAGCACAGAACAGCATCGAGCTCATTCGCGCGGTCCTGCAGGGCTTGCCGCAAGGGCCGATTTCCGTGCCGTGCGGGCCGCCCGCTCACAGCGAAGGACTCGGCTGGGCCGAATCCCCGCGCGGGTCGGTCTACTACGCCGTACACGTCGATGCGGCCGGAAGGCTCGCGCGCGTGAAGATCAAATCTCCGAGCTTCTCCAACTGGCGCGTCTTTCCCTACACCGTTCATGACACGAACATGATGGACTACGCAATCAACGAGGCGAGCTTCGGCCTCACGATCGCGGGCTGCGCCCGCTGAAGTACGAGAAAGGCCATGCCACTCTGGACGTTCTATGGGTTACGACAGGGCAAGGCGAGCACGCGCTGGCCCGCGGATGGCGATGACGGTCAGGCCGGCGTCCTCGGCATGCCACGCTTCGATCCTGAAAAGTGTCAGGACGGCTGCCGCGAGTGCGTCGAGGTGTGTCTGCCCGGCGCGATTACGATCGCTGCTGATGATGCCGGAGGCCCGCACAGCAGTCGCCTCGACGTCAACTACGGCCGCTGCATCGCTTGCCAGATGTGCGTCGAGAGCTGTCCCACGGGCGCGTTCACGGCGTCGGACGATTGGGCGTTCGGCGTGCGCCGACGGGAGGATCTCGTCTGGGCTCGGGCCGCGGCGTCACCCGAAGGCACGGCGCTCCGGGGCGAGATTCGCCGCATCTTCGGGCGGAGCCTCCACGTGCGCCACGTCGATGCGGGCTCGTGCAACGGCTGCGAGTCGGAGTTGCAGGCGCTCAACAACCCGTTCTACAACCTTCATCGGCTCGGCATCTTCTTCACGCCGTCGCCGAGATTCGCCGACCTTCTGCTCGTGACCGGGCCCGTGACGTATGCGATGCGCGGACCGCTGGAGGAGGCCTACCGCGCGATGCCCGAGCCGCGTTTCGTCATGGCGATCGGCACCTGCGCCGTCTCCGGTGGAGTCAACGGCGGCGGGCACGCCTGCGGCCGCGGTGTCGAGGACGTGCTGCCCATCGACGTATACCTTCCGGGTTGTCCGCCGAATCCCGCCGCCATCATCGAGGCGCTCCTGATGTTGCTCCAGCGCGCGCCTCAGCGCGTGAACGGCGGCAGGATCGTGGAGGATGCCAATCGTGCCTGAGGCGCTCATCGTCGCTTTCTGGCTGTGGCTCCTGGCGCTGCTTGCCTCGCTACTGCGCTTTACGCCCGGCGCGCGCGTGCTGCTGGCGCTCGGGGCGATCGCCGGGATATGCGGTGCCGCTTCGGGATTGCCCGCAGGCGGCGCGGTCCTCACTCTCCCGATCGCTCTCGCTGATCAGTCCGTGCGGCTCCACTACGCCCCGGAGGCGCTCTGGCTCATGGCGTTTGGCCTGCTTCCCGCTGCGCTCGCCGTTGCCCTCTGCACGCCCTTTCGTCCGACGCGCCCGGGCTGGCTCGCGGGCGCGGCGATCTCGCTCATCGGCGCGCTCGGGGTCTTTGGCGTCCAGGATGCCTACTCGTTCCTGATAGCGTGGGAGCTGATGAGCTTGGGTGCCGCGGTGATGCTTCTTGCGGAGCGTACGTCGCCCGCTGCCGGCCGCGCGACACTCTACATGCTCTCGCTCCTCGAAGTGGGCGCGGTGGCACTTCTTCTTGCGTTGCTGCTGCTCTCGGCCCATGCGCAAGGTAGCGTTGGTTTCGCGGCTTTTGCCGCGAGCGCGGCGAGCATGTCTGGCGGCCTTCGAGTCTTCGTCGGCGTGCTCTTCCTCATCGGGTTCGGCGCAAAGCTGGGCCTCCTCCCGTTCTACGAGTGGTTTCCCGGCGCGTATGCCAGCGGCAGCGGGGCATCGGGCGCGCTCCTCTCGGGCGTGGTGCTCAATGCGGCACTCTTCGCTCTATCACGCAGTCTCATCGATTGGCTCCCTGGCGGCAGCAGCGGACTCATGGGGCTCGGCATTCTCGTGACCGCGGTCGGCACGATCTCCTCCATCCTGGCGGCGCTCTATGCCTTTCAGCAGGATGACTGGCGGCGGCTGCTGTCGTTCTCCTCCGCCGAGAACGCATCGATCGCCGTTGCGACACTTGGAGCAAGCCTCATTTTCCGTGCCGACGGCCAGGCGAGCCTCGCGGGTCTTGCATGGACGGTGGCCATCCTTCATCTCTCCGGACACGCGCTGGCCAAGGGCGGAATGTTCCTGACGGCGGATGGGGTCTACGCGGCGGGCGGCAGTTACGGGCTCGCTCAGCATGGGTGGCTTCGCACCACGAGTTTCGTGTTCGGTATCGGCGCCCTGTTCGCAACCATGAGCCTCGCCGCCCTGCCGCCTCAAATCGGCTTCGCCACGGAGTGGTTCACGTTCCAGACGGTCTTCCAGGGCTTCCACCTCGCATCCATCGGCGGTCGCCTGACTCTTGCCTTGGCCGGAGCGGGCCTTGCGCTGACGGCTGCGGTAGCCTTCGCAACATTCGTCAAGGCCTTCGGAATCGGATTGCTCGGCGATGGCCACCGCCCGGAATCGCCCCGCGTAGGGCCGGGCTACGATGTGGCCGTACTGTTGCTCGGGCTTGCCGTGCTGGCATCGAGCGTTGCCCTTCCGTTCTGGCTCCCCGCACTCGATGTAGCGGATACCCTTCAGTTCGGTGCGCCGATCGCGCATATGTTGGCGAGCGGCTGGCTGCTGGTCCCGCTCACCGACACGTTCGCGTTCATCTCGCCCACGAAGCTCGTGATCGTCATGCCCCTGCTCGCGATCTTCCCGCTGCTTCTCCTCCTGAACCTCCGCCGGTTCGCCGTGCGCCGGGCTCCGGTCTGGTATGGCGGCAGACGCCAGGACCTCGAGGGCACGGCGACGACCTCGCTCACATTCTCCAATGCGATGCGGACCTTCTACAGCTTCATCTATCGGCCGACGCTGGACACGGCGCGCGAGCACCGTGCCGTGGCGTACTTCATTCAAAAGCTCGAGTTCGAGCACGACATCGCCGATGTCTTCGGTCCGGCGATCTTCACGCCGATACGGCGGGCCGTGTGGCGAATCGCAGGGTGGCTCCGCGCGCTGCAGTCGGGCGACCTGAACTTCTATCTGGCCCTCATCGGTATTCTGCTGATCATCATCCTGGCCCTGACATTGCGGTAAGTCCTCGAGCGCGGACGCTGGCTGGACAGCATTCTTGGATTCCCCAATCCAGTGCGCGTGGTATTCGATGCGATCCTCCGGCGCGGTGCGGCTCCTTGCCCGCATGCATCACGGCAAGGTGAATGCATATGTCGGTTATGTCCTTGGAACCCTGATCGCACTCCTCGTGCTCTCAGTTGCCCTCTCGAGATAGCCCCTGCGGCAAGAGCCGCGCGGCGAGGGGCTCCACTCACAAGCTCTTCGCCGACGATTCCCGCGCCCGCGAGGGCTGCTTGCTCCTCGTCGGCGTCACTGAATATACTCACAGCCGTCTGTCTCGAGCTTTGGGTGCGATACGCTACCCGCAGCGGCGGCACCCTCGTTTCGTTTATTCTTCCTCGCATGACCGCTACCAAGAAGAAGGCCGCGCGCTCGCAGGCGATTCGGGACGCTGGAGTCGGCACCTTGGAACGCGGCCTGGCGATCCTCAAATACTTCAAGTCCGCTCCCGAGGCCGGAATCCCCGAGGTTGCCGAGGCCCTCGCCCTCAGCCGCAGCACCACCTACCGCATCGCGGAGCGGCTGCGCGAGCTCGGATTCCTCGAGGTCGATGCTGCGAGCGCGCGCTGGCGCCTCGGGCGGGAGACGGCGCAGCTCGGCGTCGCGGCGCTGCAGTCCACCGATCTGATGCGCGTCGCCCCCGGCATTCTGCAGAGCCTGCTGGAAGGGACGCGCGAAGCGGTGAATCTCGCCGTATTCGACACTGACAGCATGGTGCTCGTCTTTCGCGAGCAGGGACCCCAGTCGGTCACCATCAGCTCGCGCCTCGGATCGCGCCGTCCCATGCACGCCAGCGCGCTCGGCAAGGCCTATATGGCGGCCCTGAAACCGACGGAGTGTCATGCGCTGATCGCGCGCCTGGACCTCAAACGCTTTACACCGGAGACCATCGTCGACCGCGCGGCCCTGGAGCGCGGACTCGCTACCGTCCGCAAGCGCGGATTTGCCGACGACAGCCGGGAGTTCGAGCAGACGCTCGCCTGTTGCGCCGCGGCGGTAATCGATCATCGCGGGGTGCCCGTGGCCGCCATCAGTGTGTCAGGTCCGGCCGATCGGGTGCTGGCCAAGTTCGATCGCATCGGTGTGGAAGTCGCCGCCGCCGCCCGTTCGATTTCCGAGCGGCTCGGCCACGTGGAGCGAATACACCCAGCTTGACGACACCGGCCAGCCACCGGTAAGCTCATTCACTGGGACATGTGTCCCATTGAATGAGAATAGTCGCCATGACCTCGCCGGAGCTACTGAGACGGCGGTTCGGCAGAGGCATCATGGCCTTCCCGGCGACGCCCTTCGGGGCCGATGGCCGGCTCGATCTCAACGGCTACGAGCGCCACGTCGCATTCCTGGCCGGACACGAGCCCATTGCCCTCGTCGCCGCCGGCGGTGCCGGCGAGATTTTTTCCCTCACCCTCGCCGAGCACGAATCGGTAATCCGGGCAACGGTCGCCTGCGGCGCGGGCTTGCCTGTCGTTGGCGGCGCGGCTTACGGCACCGCCATGGCATGCGAGATGGCTCGCGCCGTGGAGCGCGCCGGAGCGGATGCGGTGTTGCTGCTGCCGCCCTACCTCGTGCGCAGCGAGCAGGAAGGGCTGCGCCGCCACATACGAGCAGTGTGCGCCAGCGTGTCGATCGCCGTGATCCCCTACAGTCGCGATAACGCGGTCATCGCGGCCGACACGCTGCTGCAGCTTGCCGAGGACTGTCCCAACCTGGTGGCTCTCAAGGACGGCACCGGCAATCTCGCGGCCGCCGAGCGCCTCGCCCGCCGCGCCGGCGAGCGCCTGGTCATCATCAATGGCGCCCCGACTGCCGAAGTCTTCGCGCCGCGCTACCGGGAGTTGGGCGTACATTCCTATAGCTCAGCGGTCTTCACCTTCCTGCCCTCCGTGGCGAAAAGCTTCTTCGCGGCCCTGGAAGCGCAACGACGCACCGTCCTGGAGGAGATGCTGACCCGCTTCTACGATCCGCTCGTGAAGTTGCGGGATCGCAAGCATGGTTACGCCGTGAGCATCGTCAAGGCGGGGCTGCGGGTTACGGGACGCGACGCAGGGCCCGTGCGGCCGCCGCTCATCGACCTCGACGCGGAGGAGGAAAGGCGGCTGGCCACTCTCATACAGGAGGCAGCGGAGTGGAACCGGTAGGGGCGCTCACCATCGCCCTGCTCTGGCCGCCCGAGGGGCAGCAATCCCAGCTCGCGGCTCTGCTCGACTTTCCACACCGCTTCCTCGAGGCGTCGCCTCGCCGCCAGCCGGTCGATGCCCTGGTGTCACTGCGCTTCGGCCCCGAGGAGGCAGCGCGTTTCGAGCCGCGCCTGTTGCACCTGCCCGGGGCCGGCGCCGACGCAGTCGATTTCGACCTGCTGGGCACCGGCTGCACGGTATGCAACGTCTACGAGCACGAGATCCCCGTCGCGGAGTACGTGTTGGCGGCGATCCTGAATCATGTGACCGGATATCCCGACATGATCGGCGGGTTCACGAGCACGGGCTTCGCCAAGGCATATGCCGCGCGCCCTCAGCACGGCGAGATCCACGGCAAGACGCTCGGGCTCGTCGGCTACGGACACATCGGCAAACTGGTCGCGCAGCGGGCACAGGCATTCGGAATGCGGGTGCATGCCGTCTCCAGAAGCGGCCAGGCGCCGGGCGCCGAGCGCGCCGGCGCGATCGCGGGACTGCACGCGATGCTTCGCGATGCCGACTTCGTCGTGATCGCCTGTCCGCTGACCGAGGAGACTCGCGGGCTCATCGGTGCCGCCGAGCTCGCAGCAATGAAACCGTCCGCGATCCTGATCAACATCGGCAGAGCCGCCGTCGTCGACGAAGATGCGCTCTACGACGCTCTCGCGGCACGGCGCATAGGGGGTGCCACACTCGATGTGTGGTATCGGTATCCGACGGCCGAGGCGCCGGATAGCCTGCCTGCGCGCCGGGCTTTCGAGAACCTTCCCAACGTCCACTGCACCACTCACAGCTGCGCGTGGACGCGCGAAATGATCGCACGTCGCCTGAGGGTGATCGCGGCGAACCTGCAGCGGCTGCATTCCGGTCAGCCGCTGCTCAACGTCATCCGCGCGCCGCACGACTCCCCGATTGACGCGCATCGCGCGCCGACGTAGTCTAGTCCTATTGGATGATATCTAGTCTCATTCAATGAGACTAAAGGCGCAGGGTCGCGCGGGGGAATCCTGATGCAGCAGTTGGTGCCCGAGAGCGCTCGCGACCTCGATTGGATCGGCCACTCCGACCTGGGCGGCCGCCCCGACGGCGTGCAGGTCATGGTCAACAAGGGATTTGCCTTCGTCGGACATCCCTTCACCGGCGGCGGCGCGACCGTGGTCGATGTCCGCGATCCGCGCTCGCCCCGGCCGGTCAACTTCATCAGCGTGCACCCGCGCTCCTGGTCACTGCATTTTCAGACCTTCGGTGATCTGCTGCTGCTCGCCGAGGAATTCAACTTCATCGCCCACCAGCCGCGCGCGCGTTGGCGCGACGAGAACGGCTCCGGCGGCCTGCGCGTCTACGACATCTCCAATCCCGCGGCTCCGCGCCAGATCGGTTTCATGCCGGTCGATGGGCTCGGATTGCATCGGCTCTGGTGGACCGGCGATCGCTACGCCTACGCCTCGGCGCTCCTCGACGGCTATTCCGATCACATCCTGATGTGCATCGACGTGCAGGACCCTACCCAACCGCGGGAAGTCGGCCGTTGGTGGCTGCCGGGGATGTGGGAGAAAGGCGGCGAGCGGCCCGAGGCGGATGGCCGCATCGCGCTCCACCACGCGGTGATCGCACAGCAGACCGCCTACTGTGCCTGGCGCGATGCCGGAGTGGTCATCGTCGATGTCTCCGACCCGGCCGAGCCGCGCCAGATCGGCCGTCGCAATCTCCGGCCTCCCTTCGGGGGCGGGACGCACACGACACTGCCGCTGCCGCGCCGCGGGCTTCTGGCCGTAGCGGATGAGGCGATGGCCGACATCAGCCGGGAGCCGCAGAAGTACATCTGGTTGATGGACATCCGCGAGCCGTCCAATCCCGTTCCCATCGCGACCATGCCGCTTCCCGACGACCGCGACTACGCGGCCCAGGGTGGAACGTTCGGTCCCCATAACCTCTGGGAAAACCGGCCCGACGCCACGGTCAGCGACGACACCCTGTTCGCCACCTTCCAGAGCGGAGGCGTACGCATCTACGACATCGCCGATGCGTTCCGGCCGCGCGAGATCGCCCACTTCGTGCCACCGCCGCCTGCCCGGCTGGTCGATCCGCGGCCCGGCATCAAGCGCGCCACCCACTGCGCGGACCTGTACGTGACCGCGCAGGGGCTCATTCACGTCACCGACTACAACGGCGGGCTCTATGTCCTCGAGCGCCGCTGAGCCCATAACCCGAATTCAGTCGAGGGGAGTCACGATAATGCAGAGCTCATCTCTCGTCGGCGCCGCCCTGGCGCTGGCCTGCCTCGGTGCGGCTTGTCCGCCTGCTCACGCCGACGACGCAGGTTCACCGTCCGCCAGCCTGACGCAGCTCAAAGAGATCGTCGTCACGGCGGAGAAGCGCGCGCAGAATCTGGAGAAGGCACCGGCAACCGTTTCCGTGACCACCGGCGACCAGCTCGTAACGCGCGGGGTTCAGGACATCAGCGAGGCGACAGTGGACTTCCCGTCGGTGAAGTTCGGGCAGATCAGCGGCACGACCCATCTATACATCCGCGGCATCGGCGCCGAGCAGGATCGCGCCTCGATCGATCCGCTGGTCGCGATGACCGAGAACGGCGTGAACCTGCCGCGCGAGATCACCGGCAACAATCTTTTCGACGTGAGCGCGGTGCAGGTCCTGCCGGGGCCGCAGAGCACTCTCTACGGCACCAGCGCGGCCGGCGGCGTGGTGGGCGTGGTCGACAACCGCCCGGTCGACGACCAGGAAGGCAATGCGCTGCTCGAGATCGGCAACTACGATTCGAAACACGTCTCGATGATGGAAAACGTGCCCCTCAGCAATACTCTTTACGTGCGCGCAGCCTTCGACGATGTCCAGCACGACGGCTACGAGACGAGCGGCGCACAGGCGGAAGATGAGCTTGGCACCCGTATCTCGATGATCTTCGCTCCCAGCGATGCATTCAACGGGTATGTCTGGTACAGCTACAACCATACCGGGGGACAGCCCTCGAACACCGTGACCCTGACCGGCGACGGCCAGTTCGCCGTTCCGGCGAATCCGTGGAAGGACGACAGCTGCGCGCCGTCCGGCGCAGGCGCACCGCTCGGTGTCAGCCCGACCTGCGATCCGTTCTACATCGGTCAGCCGTCTCAGGACTTCAAAACGAACATGGCGGGCGGCCAGCTCGACTGGCACCTTCCGGGCGTGACCATCTCGGACATCCCGGGAGTGCTGGTCGACGGCGGCACGACACTGCAATACTTCAGCCCCTTCCCCAATTACCAGGTGATCGGCACTCACCAGTACAGCGACGAGCTGCGCTTCACCAGCGTGTCGACCACACCCTTGAGCTGGGTGGGCGGCCTCTACTGGTCGCAGGAGAAGGAGTATCAGTTCTTCAGCGTCAACAACACGCTGATCGAGAACGTGGACCAGGCCGACGGCAATCCCCAGGTGCTGAACGAGGACCGTACCTATGCGGCTTATGGGCAGGCCACCTATTCCCTGACGAGCTGGCTGCGCGCCACGGGCGGCCTGCGCTACTCGGAAAACAACAAGGACGGCAGCGGCTGCAACTGCGGCGCCGGCGGCGGCGAGGGCGTCTACTTCACCTTCGCCCATACCTGGCCGCGGCTCGATTGGAAGGCGGGCCTGGAAGCCGACATCGGCGCTCACGGCCTCTGGTGGGCGACGGTGCAGACCGGGTACACCAATGGCGCGTATCAGTACTACAACACCTCGGGACTGCTCGGCAAGGACAATGCCGGGCCCGCCCCGCTGGTACAGCCCTCCACCCTGGTATCCTATTCGACGGGCACCAAATTCCGGCTGTTCGATGACCGGCTGGAGATCAACGACGAGGTCTATTTCTACGACTACAAGAACCTGCTCATCGCCCCCTTCGACGACAATCCGGCACACTACGGCAATGCGTTCTACAGTGCGGACCGGACGGAGATCTATGGCGACGAGCTCGACGTCAGATACCTGCTGACCCGCCACGATTCCCTGACCGTGGGCCTCAACTACAACCATGCCCGTGCCATCAGCTTCATCGTCGGGGCGCCGCCGGTGAATTACGGCGGCCTGCAGCTCATCGAGTCCCCCGATGAGATCGCGAACGTCGGCTACCAGCACGTCTGGCTGATTGCGAGCGGCGCCGACATCGAGCTCAACGCCAATACGCATTGGGAGAGCGGCTGGTGGGGTACGTTCAATCACGCCCCGACCACTCACCAGGCCGCCGGCTCGATGACGGACGCGAACCTGACCTATCACTCGGCGAGCGACAAGTGGTACGTCGCCCTGTGGGGCCGCAACCTGGAGAACACCGCCGAGCTCGGCCCGGGCGCCTATGTCGGGGCCGGAACGATTGGCGGCGTCTACTGGGTGCTGCCGCCACGCACTTTCGGCGTGCGCCTGGGCTTGAAGTGGCAGTGAGCGCCACTTCCTCCACGCATTCAGCTCCCGGCGCCAACCGCGGTGACTGGCGCTTCCGCTGCGCCTACGCCGTCATGGTGGCGCCGAACGCCGCGGTGGGCCTCACGCTCGCGGCAATGCCGCCGATCCTTCCGGAGCTCGCCGCACGCGTCGGCGGCGAGCGCGCCGCGCAGCTCATCGTCTCGGTAGCCGGATTCGGGATGATCGCCGGCGGATTCGTCAGCGGCCGGCTGCTCGAGCGCGCCGGCATCCGCGCCTTTACCCTCCTCTCGCTGGTTCTATACGGAGTCCTGGGAACGGCGGGCGTCTACCTGTCGGGCGCCCTGGCGCTCGGCCTCAGCAGGTTCGCTCTGGGCATCGCCGGCGTCTTCTTCAGTACCTCGGCGCTCGCCTTGACTGCGGCCACCTTCACGGGGGAGGCCCGCTCGCGCGTCATTGGATTGCAGCAAGCGGCCTCGCAGGTGGTGAACGTGCTCGCCGTATTCATCGTCGGCGCGCTGGTCGCGGTAACCGGCTGGCGGGGCGCGTTCCTGCTTTACGGGGCATTTGCGGTGTTATTGCTCGGGTGCGCGCTCGCCGGCATCCGCACGACGCCGGGTACCATGGCGGAGCCCTCGCAGGCAATGGCACAGGAGCGACCGTCGGGCTTCTTCGGCACCATCGCTCCCGTTTGTGCACTGACGACCCTCATGGGGATACTCACGGTCATTCCGATGGCACAACTGCCCTTCGTGCTCGCACGGCAGGGCATCGGCTCGCCCCGGCAGGTCTCGCTGGTGCTTGCCGCCAACTTCGTGCTCGCCGCGGTCAGCGCGGCGAGCTACGCCAGGCTCAAAGCACGCTGGGGCAAGGCGCCGACGTTCATGTCGGGGCTGACCTGCGGCGTCGTCGGCATTGCTCTCATGGGCATCGTTCCGGGACTCGCCGCACAGTGCGCTGCGGCGGCGCTCGCCGGCCTCGGCACCGGAATCTACAACACCTATGTATTCGACCACGGCGTCGAGATCTCTCCGCCCGTATATCACGGACGTGCCGCGGGCCTGCTCTTCGCCTTCATGTTCTTCGGTGCAGCCATCAACCCGCTCGTAGCCGGTGCCTTCGAGCAGGGGGTAGGGCTGCTGCACTCCTTCCCCGCAATGGCGATCGTGGCGCTCGCCTGCGGCCTGCCCGTGATCCTCACCCGCCGGCAGGCGGCGGCGCAGCGTGGCGCGGCCCATTCAGGCCGATGAGCGCCGCCGTCCGCATCTTCACCACGGCAAGCAGTGCCACCGCCCCCGAAGAATGCCGGGGCCATGTCCTCGTATCAGGCTCATATGGCGGCGAATACAACGCCTATCATGCCGGCAGACGCATCATCCGTGGCGTGGTTCTCAATGACGCCGGAGTCGGCAAGGATCGCGCGGGGATTCGCGGCCTCGACTATCTGGAGCGGGCCGGCCTCGCGGCGGCGACCGCGGATGTGATGTCCTGTCACATCGGCGACGGTGCGCACATGCTGCAGCATGGCATCATCAGCTTCGTCAATCGCTGCGCCGCAAGAGTCGGCTGCGCGCCCGGCCAATCGGTGAGGGACTGCGCGGAGCGGCTGAAGGCTGCGCCCCTCGTCGAGGCGCCTATGCTGCCGGTGAGCGGCGGCCAGCGCCATGTGATTCGCGACGATGCAGGTGCCACCCTGGTCGTGTGTCTGGACGCGGCACCCATGCTGACAGCGGAGGATACCGGCCGAATCGTAGTGACGGGATCGCATGCGGCTCTCCTCGGCGGCAAGCCCGACGGACTCATCGCACCGGACGTTCGAGCGGTCTTCTTCAGCGATGGCGGCGTGGGCCTCGATGCGACCGGCGTCGCCCGACTACCGCTGCTCGACGCCCGCGGCATCCCCGCTGGAGCGGCGTCTGCAAACAGCGCCGCCATAGGCGATGCTGTCTCGATTTACACCGAAGGCCTGTTGTCGCACGTGAATGCATCGGCGGCCGCCCTGGGAGGCAGGCCAGGCATGCTGATACGGGAATTCATCGAGCGGCTCCTCGCCGAGCCGGCGGCAGCGGCGGCGGCAGCGGCGGCGCGATGAGGCTGGTGAGATTCGGGCCGTTGGGCCAAGAGCGTCCCGGCCTCATCGATGCGCAAGGTATTCTTCGCGACTGCTCCGGCGCGGTCACCGATTGGAACGGCGAGACGATCGCTCCCGCCTCACTTGCGCGCGTGGCCGCCGAGGACGATCGATCCTTCCCGCCGGTTCCAGGCCAACCGCGACTCGGCGTACCGTTGACCGGCATCCGCAAGTTCCTCGGCGTGGGGCTCAACTACGCGGATTTCGCGCAAGCAGCGGGACGGGCGGCGCCGGCGGAGGCCGCCCTCTTCACCAAGGCAATAAGCTGCCTCTCCGGCCCGAGCGACGGGGTCATGCTGCCCCATGGCTCCACTCACACCGACTGGGAGGTGGAGCTCGGAGTTTTCATCGGCAAGACCGCTCGCTATGTGCCGGAAGCGCAGGCGCTCGATCACGTGGCCGGATACGCCCTCGTGAACGACATCTCGGAGCGCGAATATCAGAACGACCGGGGCGGCACGTGGGACAAGGGCAAGGGCTGCGATACCTTCGGTCCGGTCGGCCCGTGGCTCGTCACCCCCGATGAGCTCGGCAATCCACAGGATGTGGAGCTCTGGCTCGAAGTCAACGGACACCGATGGCAGAACGGCAACACCTCCAGGATGATATTTGGCGTCGCGCAACTGGTCGCCTATATCAGCCGATTCATCACCCTCGAGCCGGGAGACCTCATCGCCACCGGCACACCCGCAGGCGTTGGCTCCATGCAAAAGCCCCAGCCGGTATTTCTTCGGGAGGGAGATGTCGTCCGCCTGGGCGGCTCACGCCTCGGCACTCAGCAGCACCGGGTGGTCGCCTGGCGCCGCCCCGGCTAGGCATCGGAGATGCTCGCGCTGAACGCCGGTTGCCGCGTCGCGCGGTGAGGACCTCTCACTCACAAGCGCTTCGCCATGCCGAGCTTCTTCATCAGGCCGAAAGGTGGATTCCACAGTGCTGTAGAAATCACCGGTCTCCTTGCGTTCGTCGCGCCCGTGCATGCGGATGTCGTTCAGGTCGTTCCAGCCGCCGCCGGGGCGATCACCGTCAGGTCCGCAAGCGGCTCGTTCCGTGGCCCGTGGCTTCGCCTACCACTTGGTGGGTTTGTGTATGCTCGTGCCCGGAATGGGGTTTGGAAGTTGACAGGCTTGGAGCGCTGCGGGGCGGATCGTCCTGATGAAATCCGCGTGCGCCCTGAGCTGGCGAGAGGTCTTGCGAACAGGTGCGCCCGGAGTGATGAGACCGATCACCTTCTGGCCATGTGCTTTGACCAGGCGCAGAGCCTCAGCGAGGTCGGAGTCGTTTGACACGATCACGGCGCAGTCATAGGCATTCAGCCACGCGTCATGAAGGACATGCAGCGCAAGGTTTACGTCCGAGCCCTTCTCTTCGTTCTTCCAAACCTCGACTTGCTGAGGGGGCGGGTTGGCGTTCTCCATCGAAATGCGGTGCCGCAGAAAGTGCCCGAAGTACACCTCCACTGCGGAGCAATGGGTTTGCAGCGCACGAAGGTAGCTATCCTGTCGAGTATTGACGTGCGGATCGGTGCGTGACGGCTGAACCCGGGCGGTGAAGTATTTCACCTTCATCAAGTCATTTTGAGGGCCCAGCACGCGCCGGAAGAGTGCCGGAAGGTCGAGCCATTTCCACGGTGTCCCGCGAATCGCGCCATAGTAGAAATTGAAGCCATCCACGTAGACTATGGTGCGATGGTGAGGCGTCTGCATCCTTCTGGACCCCAAAAAAGCAAGGGCCTCCGAAGAGGCCCTGCGCCCAGTAGCCGAGGCCACTGGGGTAGTAGGGGCGTAGTATAGACGCCTTTATCCTGGATAAAGGACCTATTCGGCATTTTCAAGGGGGATCAGTCACCTACGGGACCAGCGTAGGCGTTGCAGACGTCGCATTGCGTGATCTCCCGGGCGGCTTGCGGGCGTGAGCGCGGACATGGACCTTCGGCTCGCAAAGGCCCTCGGCACGACGCCGGGTAGCTGGTACGCGATGCAGGCCAATTACGACATGTGGCAGGCGCGGCGACACTTCCGCGCCAGGGTGCGCCCCATCACGAAACGATCAGCCGACGACTGCGACGCACCCTGCGCCTGCGTGAGGACCGCCGGGCTGCCCCTCGTCTGGACCGCGCCCTGCTACACACTCTCGACGGCGCGGTGAATTCCATCAACGACAGCGGGCAGATCGGGGGCTGGACGCGCGCGTTCCTGCTGATTCCCGAGCAGTGACGGTCAGCTCGAAGCCGGCAGCGGCTTCATGGCTCGGGGTCGCTGCCTTCTGCAATTCCCTCGAAGAGCGGCGTGGAGAGATAGCGCTCGCCCGTGTCCGGCAGCATCGCGAGGATGACCGACCCCGCCTGGGCTTCCTGGGCAACCCTCAGGGACGCGGCGAATGTGCCGCCGGAGGAAATCCCGCAAAAGATGCCTTCCTGGCGCGCGAGCGAGCGCGCGGCCTCCATGGCCTCGGCATCTGCAACGGGAACGATGCGATGGAACACCTCGCGATTCAGCACGGCGGGGATGAGGTCCGGCGTCCAGCCCTGGATCTTGTGCGGCGCCCACGGCTTGCCCGAGAGCATCGCCGCCGCCTCCGGCTCGCTGGCAATGATCTTCACTTCGGGACGCGCCAGACGGATCATCTCGCCCGCGCCGGTGAGCGTTCCGCCCGTCCCCCAGCCGGTCACGAAGAAATCGAGCCGCCTGCCGGCGAAGTCGCTCAGGATCTCCGGTCCGGTCGTGCTGCGGTGGTAGGCGGGATTCGCCGGATTCTCGAACTGCCTCGCGAGGAACCAACCGTGGCGCCGGGCAAGATCCTCGGCCTTACGCACCATGCCGCTGCCGCGCTCCGCGGCCGGCGTCAGGATGACGCGCGCACCGAGCATCCGCATGATCTTGCGGCGTTCGATCGAGAACGACTCCGCCATGATGGCGACGAACGGGTAGCCTTTGGCCGCGCACACCATCGCGAGGGCAATGCCCGTGTTGCCCGAGGTGGCCTCGATGACGGTCTGGCCCGGTTTCAGCACCCCGCTGCGCTCGGCATCCTCGATGATGGCGATCGCGAGCCGATCCTTGACCGACGACATCGGGTTGAAGAACTCACACTTCACATACATCGTGACGTGTTGGGGAGCGAGACGGTTGATACGGACGATGGGAGTCCGCCCGATCGTGCTTAGAATGCTGTCGTAGATCATGGCCATCCCCAGAATCCGAATGAGTGCCGTTAGCGTAACGCGGTGTCCAGCGGCGCGCAACTCATTGATTCGCATGAAGAGGGCGCCCAGATTAGACGGGCTGCGGCCGCCGGACAATCGTACCCCGGCATCCGTGTCCTTCCGACCCGGACAATCAATCAACCAGCGGAATCCTGATGCAGATTGTCCGTGCGTTGGATAAACGCCGCGACGTTGTCGCGTAACTGCTTCAGGGCGGGCACGTGCACGTAGATCATGTGTCCGGACTCGTAGTAGCGGTACTCGATATTGCCTTGCAGACTCGGCGGAATCGGCAGGTGATGCATTTCGAACCAGCCCTCGTAGAAAGGCGTCGAGAGGTCGAAATAGCCGCCATTGACCATCACCTTCAGGTCCGGGTCGCGCTTCATCGCGACGGCAAGATCCGGCAGCACGTTGGGCTGCGTAGTCAGAGGCATTTCCGCGCCCGGCGGCTGATGCTTGAAGTCCCATCCGCCATCCATGTAGAGCTTGTAGTGCAGGCCCTCCCCATAATGCAACCGCTCGCGCACATAGGCATTGAAGGCGGAAACATAGGCGGAGCTGATGGCGGCGCCCTGCGGATCGTACTCGCTCACTTTGCTCAGCGGATCGAGTGTAGCCCCGGTGAAGCGGGTGTCGAGCGTGCCGGTGGTCAGGCCCTGAGCGCCGAGCAACTCCTTCTGGAAGGCGCCGTATTCGATGCGCAGATCGGATTTCAGCAGATACGCCACCGACAGGCCCGTGTAGGCGTGCAGCTTCTGCGCGATGAGCTGGCGCTGCGCGGGCGCCAGGCTGTTGCCGCGCATCAGCGCCAGCGCATAGTCCGTGGTGGCGAAGTGCTCGACCTCTCCGAGGAGCGTGAGCAGATCCTGCCCCTGATTGGGCAAGCCGTGGTGATACCATGCGGTGGCCGCATAGCTGGGCAGCGTCACGACATAGGGCAGATCGACCGACGGGTTCAGCTCCGGGTCGTCCGGCATCAGGTCATAGTCGAGAATGCAGGACAGCAGCACCACCCCGTTGAGATCGATGCCTTCGTTCTGCAGCGCCGGCGCCAGACCGGCTGCGCGCAGGGCCCCATAGCTCTCGCCGAACACATACTTGGGCGAGTTCCAGCGGCCGTATCTCGAGAGGAACTCGCGGATGAAGGTCGCATAGGCGTAGATGTCCTGATCGACGCCGTAGAAGGCTTTGTCCGCATTCCGGCCGCCGATGCGGCCGAAGCCGGTCCCGGGCGCGTCCACGAAAACGAGATCGCTCACGTCGAGCAAGCTCTGCTCGTTGCTCACGGTTCGATACGGCGGCCCCGGTGTGTGACTGTGATCGGAGGTCACGACCCGGACCGGCCCGAATGAGCCCATGTGCAGCCAGAGCGAGGACGATCCGGGACCGCCGTTGAAGAGGAACATGATCGGCCTGTTGGCCGCCGGGACGCCGCGCTTGAAATAGGCAGCGTAGAACATGGATGCCTCAGGCGTCGCATCCTTGTGATCCTGCGGCGCGAGGGTGTCATCCCAGCCTCTGGCGTGGACCACCAGCGTGCCCGCGACGGCGCGATACTCGATGCGCGCTCCGCTGACGAGAACCGAGCCCGTGGAGCTGACCTCAGCCGGCTTGAAGTCCGGGGCCGGCGGCGTGTCCGCCGCCCGGGCGGCCGGGAGCCAAAGGCTGAGGATGATGGCGGACAGAATGTGTTTGTGCATGTGGAAGTGCTTCCATCAGTACAGGGGATCCTTCGGCGACTGCCCGAGCAGCATCATTCCCGTGATGGCGTAGCTCTTGGGCGAGGCCACCATGTGCTGATTGGCCGTGTGAGCGTCGCGAAACGTCCGTTCCAGGCGGCCCGGCATGCGCACGGCCGAAGCCCCCGCGGCATTGAACATCAGGTCGACGGCCTCGACCGCCGCGCGATGCGCGTGGGTGATCGACAGCCGGTAAAGCGCCCGCTGCTGCAGCGAAAGCGCCTTGCCGGCAGCGAGGGTGCGGTAGATGTCCGACAGGGTCTCCAGGCAATAGCAGCGGGCCGACCCGACCAACGCCTCGGCGCGCGCCAGTGCCGATTGCGCGTACTCCTGATCGCCGAGGCGGCCCCACGGAGTAGCCTTGCTCAGGGCAAGCTCCCTGAACGCCTCCAGAGCGCCTCGCGCGATTCCCACCACGACGCCCGCGTGGTTGAAGAGAATCATCGACCGCAACGCGTAAAGCGCTCCGGCCTGCTGGACGGGTGAGCTGAAGAGATTGAATGTCCGTTCCCGCGGAACGAACGCCTGGCTGACCTCATAGTCGTGGCTTCCGGTGCCCCGCAGTCCGGTCGAGTCCCAGTTCTCGACGATCCGGATCTGCTCGGCGGCGAAGAACGCCATGATTGATTTAGGCGTGCCCCCGGCCTCGAGCACCGGTGCTCCGTTCTCGTGAATGCAGCAGCCGCCGACCACCCATGCGGCATGCTCGACACCGCTGGCGAAACCCCAGCGACCGGATATCCGGTATCCTCCTTCGACAACTTCGGCGCGTCCTCCAGGCATCGGATTGCCCGCGGTCGCGCGATCGACATCGGCAAAGATGCGCCGGGCGACAGGCGGGTCGAGGTAACATGCGAAATACCCGGACGTCGCCCCCGTATAGGCGCACCAGCCGGTCGAGCCATCCGCGGCGGAGAGCGTTTCCAGAATCCTGAACTGCATCATGGGGTCGAGCTCCGGGCCGCCCCAGTCGCGAGGTGCCGTCATCCGGAAGATCCCGGCGGCGCGCATGGCCGCAATGATCTGCGGCGGAATTCTGCGCTCCGCCTCGATCCGGTCCGCATGCGCACGGACCAAAGGAACCAGTGACTCGGCCGCGGCCAGGATGGCGGCACCTTGCGCGCCGGTATCTGAGCTCTTCACGATGTTTCTGCCCGTCAGAATTTCTCGGGGCCGGGGACGGCGTTTCTGCTCGGTAACGCCATTGGCGGCATATCCGCGGCGCTGTCCGCGGCCTCGAGGAGGATGGCGGCAACGACGGTGGCGGCCTGGTGCAGGTCGCCCGGATCGAGATGATCGAGCGTATCCGCGTTCGTGTGATGAATCTGAATGGCATCCAGCATATCGGCGGTGAACGTCAGACTGGGCACGCCCACCGAGGTGAATGAGTTGTGATCGCTCCCGGTGCTTACCTCGGGAGAGACCGCGGTGACGCCGAGGCCCGCGAGCGGGCGCAACCATTCCTTCACGAGGGGTATCGCCTCGAGATCGCCCTGGACCGTCACGCCGTCGATGCGGCCCCCGCCGTTATCCAGGTTGAAGTAAGCTTTGATGTCCCCGTAGCCTGGACGCTTCACCACGGGCCAGCTGTGGCCTGCCATCATCATGCGGACGATGGGCGACTTCTCGCTCCCCGGTGCGAAATCGGGCCGGCTTGCGATGTGCCGATCGACGTAAGCAATCGAGCCGAGGGTGCCTTCCTCCTCCCCGCTCCACAGGGCGAACCGGATCGTGCGCTTCGGCTGGACGCCGGCCGCGGCAAGAATGCGCGCGGCTTCCATCACGATGGCGGAGCCGGCCCCGTTGTCCATGGCTCCATCGCCGTAAACCCAGCTATCCATGTGTGCGCCCACCATGACGTAGCCCGCCTTCGGATCGGCTCCAGGCAGGTCGGCGATTACGTTGTAGGCGTTCAGGTCCGAATCATGGAAGTGCACGTCATCTTGCAGACGAAGGCGCGGCGTGAGCCCTTCGCCCATCAATCTGACGAGTCGACGGTAGTCCTCGGGCGCCATTTCAAAGCCAGGCAGGGTGAGCGTCTGACCCTGGCGGAAGAAATAGCCCGTGCCCTCAACGAGCTTGTAGTCAGCGAGGGAGCATCGCACCCAGGCGACTGCCCCCTGGGCCTTGAGAAAGGCGTCGACCTTGCGGGCAAAGTCGAACCTCTCTCCCACGGCGGCATCGGCTCGCGCCGTGTCCGTGGGAATGCGCATGACCTGGTCGGCGCGCTCATCGGGCTTCCAGGGGACGCCCCAGTCATCGTCGACTCGACCCGGCGGATCGAGAAGGACGATCTTCCCTGCCAGCTTGCCCTGCCAGGATGCGAAATCCTGCGGTCCGCTCATAGGGGCGTAGACGGTGTCTCCGCTCACTGCTCCGTTTGTGCCCGGTGTCCATGCGACCGGGACGGCGATGAGTTGTAGCGTGCGCGGCGCGGTCATGATGGCGGAATACGTCGACACGCTCCAGCCGCGGCCGAAGAGGTATCCTTCCCGATGAACATCTCCGAGCCCCCACTCTCTCAGCCTCCCCAAGGCGTACGCCACTGCGGCGCGCTGCGCGGGTGAGTTGGTGAGGCGGGCGCCGATCCGGTCCGCGAGATGCTCGATCGTGCCATCGATCTGCGAATGGTTGAGGCCGATATCGATGACCCGATTGATCTGCCCCGGTGGCACCGCACAGATCGCCTGCCGGCTGAGCGCGAAGCCCAGCACCGCGACGGTGATCGGACCAAGAAAGCGTTGGCTAGTCGTCATGCTGGGTCTCGCTGAATGCCTCGAGCGCCTGGGCATTGCGATGCCGACGCCGAAGGCGATCCGCAGCCAGGCGCTTGGCATCAATCAATGCACGAGCAGGATGTGAGAGATGGGCGGATAAACGAAACGCACCCCGTCGTTGGTCAGCACGACGTCATCCTCCAGCGCCATCGATACGCGCTGGCCTTTCCAATCGGCCACCGGCGTGCTCGTAAAGAACTCGATGACCAGGGATTGGGTCGGCATGAGGACATACGTCTCCCGCACCGGCCAGCTGATGATCGAAGCGCCGGAGCCATGCCCGAGATCGCCCGTGGAATGGCACCCGATCAGTACCGTCGTTCTCGGGTCGCCGGGACCGGGCATGCCCGCCGCCGGATCGGCCAACGATAAGGTCTTGTAGCCCGGCATCGCGCCAACCACCTGGTTGACCTTGACCAGCATCGCGCCCCCGGTAATGCCGGGCCTGATGGTCTTCACCAGCGCCTTTCGCACCGCCAGCGCGTCCTCGAAGGCTGTCTGGATGCCCGCAGGTACGGCCGTCTCTCCCGGCTTGAGGATATAGGCGGTGCGCTTCATGTCCGTCCACTTGCCCAGGTACCCTACGCCCCAGTCGACGTTGATGAGATCACCCGGCTCGATGACGGTGTCGTCCGAGTCGCCATCGCCGCGCTTTCCCTCGCGTTGCAGCGACACGTTCGGGATGTCGAAGGACTCGCCGAGCCCCCGTTTGAGAAGCTGATCCGCCATCCAATCGGAAACCTGCCGCAGCGTCGTCTTGCCGGGCGTAATGACCTCGTTCGAGAACGCCTCATCCGCGATTTCGCGCGCGTACTCTCCCGCCTGGCCATAGGCCTCGATCTCCAGCGGGGTCTGCAGGGAGCGGAATTCGGACACCAGCTTCTGCGCGGAAACGAGCCTCGAGGCGTAGCGCTTTCCGAGGTCCTTCACCAACTGCTCGTACATGCTGTGGCTGAGGCCGTCGGCGGTCCCGATTTCAGTAGCCACGTCGATGGCGATTCTCTTCGGATTCCGCGCGGCGACGAAGCTGCGAATGGATTCCCTGCCGCCGATGCTATCGAAGGCTCCGCAGCGCTGCACCTCCTCTCCGACCAGGCGAAGCGCCACCCGCTCGATGCGCCCGGCGCCGCGGTCCGTGAACACATAATACCCGTAGAGAGGGATGTACGCCGGCCCGAACATGGCCGCGTTCGGATCGGGATCCTGCTCGCGCTCCGCGACGATCCACATGTCGATGTGGTTCTCCCGCATGACCCTGGGCAGGATCGTGTCGAACTTCGCTTTCAGCATGGCGCACATGCGGTCCTGCCGCTGGCGATAGTCCTGTGCGCCGGCGGGCGGGCCACAGATCATCCCGAGCATCACACCCGCGGCCACCAGCATGGCAAGACGTTTCACAGTGGTTCCCTTCCGGCCATCGGGTGGCCCGGCCTCAGAAGTCCGCCTGAAACTTCACGAACAGCGCCCGGCCGAACGGATCATACGTGCTCGGAAACGTGTTGTTATTACTGTATTGGAATCCGGCCGCATAGGGTCCGAGCAGCGGCGGTTGCTTGTCGAGCAGATTGTCGACTCCAAAGCGGAAGGTGTAGTGATCGCCCAGGTGATAGGATCCGATCAGATCGAAGTAATTGAACGAGGGGATCCTGGCGTCGGGCGAAAATACGGTGTCCCCCGTTGCGGCGATATAGCCGTCGCTACGGACCGCACCGACGTAGCGCCAGCGTACCGCGAGATCGATATTCCAGGGCATCACCCAGTCGGCCGTGAGCACGTGCCGCCAGCGGGGCATCGGCTGACCGCAGGTGGGCCCGAAGTAGCTGGCGCAATCCCACTCGATGCCCGAATTCGGCACCGTCTCGGTGGTGAACTTCGACAGGGCCGTACCCGTGAGGCTGAGGTTGACCCTGCCCCAGTCGCGGCCCGGAAGGGCAAAGCTGTAGTAGGCGTCCATATCCACGCCCGAGGTGGCGAGCAAGCCGGCATTGACGTTCGTATCGGTGACGTAGCCGCTGCCGAGGAAGAGCGAGCCGGTCGATGGATCGCGATGAATCAGTCCGCAATCGAAGCTCAGGCCCGTGAGCGCGCACTCGTCGAGAGCGTTCTGGGCCGACGGCACGCTGATGACGTTCGTGACCCGGATGTTGAAATAATCCACCGACACCGAGAGGCCGCGCAGCCGGCTCGGAGTGAAAACGAATCCCCACGAATAGGTGTCGGCCACCTCCGGAGTCAGGTGCGGGTTGCCTCCGGTGAGGCCCTCGTACAGTCCCGACGGGCTCGGAGCGATGTTCCCATACTGTGCCGGCGTCACCCCCGTCCGCGCGCACTCGGCCAGCGAGTATGCCGGAGTCGCCCCCGCGCAACCATCGTAGTTCACGACACCCAGGCCCGGGGTCTGCGCCATATAGAGCTCCTCGGCGGTCGGCGCCCGCTCGGCGCGGTTGAAGCTGCCGCGAACCCGGAAATCCCGCACCGGGCTGTAGTTGCCTTCGATGGAGAAGGTCGAGGAGCCGCCGCTGGTGTTGTAGTGGGAAAAGCGATAGCCGCCGTCGATCGACAAATCGTTGACCAACGGCTTGTCGTCGATGATCGGGGCGCGCAATTCACCGTAGAGCTCGCCGACGTCCGTCCTGCCGCTGAGTGCCCGGTAGATGCCGAAGCTGTCGAGATCACCGCTCGCGTACTCCTGATTCGGGGTGACGCTGAGGTCATCGCGGCGATAGTCCGTGCCGGCGGCAAATCCAATGCCCTGATCGGACCAGGGGCTGTGAATGCCGTAGTGCAACAGATCACCGTCGATGGTGGCCATCGCGATGTCCTGCTCGTAGATTCCGTCCGTCGTAGCGTACGCGCTCGCGTACTGTTCCGCGGCCTGGGTGATCGCGCCGGGAGAGAATATGTCGAGCGGAACGCAGGCCCCCGGGCTGCCTGCCGGACAGTCGTTGAGCGCGGCCGTCAGCCGCGATGAGGACAGGTCACCGAGCAATTGGCCATGGGTGTCGGCGCGGCTGTATTGGCCATGGACATCGTAATTGATTCCGTCCGCCACGGCGCCTCGCACGCCCAGCACCGACCGGGTCGCCCTGTCGCTGGTGACGAATTGCAGGAATTGACCTTCGGCATTGACCCGGGTCAGCACACTCGAGAAGGTGCCCGCGGTCGAGCCGCCGCAGAACGCCGTCAGCTCCTGTGAGGTCAGCATCCCGTTGGAGCACTGGAAGGTGAAGTAGTTCGCGATGTACGCGGGCGACACCTGATCATGCGTGTCGGTATCCATGTACATGAATTTGGCGTAGATATCGACGCCCGGCGTGATCTGGTAGTCCCCGAGGAAGCCCGCTGAATAGCGGTGGTCGTCGGCCTGCAGATTGTTGTACTGGGAGGCGTTGTACAGGGCCGAATTGGGCAATGTCGGGTCCAGATCGCCCGTCCTGGGATCGAGATAGAGACTCGTGGGTGTCCCATTGATGAACTGAAAGTACGATGAGGTCGGAACGCCGATGCCCTGACAGGCAAAGGTGTCGCCGACCTCGGCGAGCTGGCAGGCCCCGTATTGCAGGTCGCTGCCGTAGATCGGCTTCTCGTCCCGGTAGCCGAGATAGGCAACCAGGTGACCCTTGTCGTCGGCGGTGGCGATGCCCTTGATGAGCGTCATTTCACCATGGAAGCCGCCCCACCAGGTTCCTGAAGGCGCCGGGCCGCCGGCGGCGGTCTCGATGCTGCTCAGGAATGCGTTGCTGTTCGAGTTCTCGTCACCACCGGCGGTCACGTCGAGGCGAAGACCCTTGAAGTGGTCGTCGAGAACGAAGTTCACGACCCCCGCCACCGCGTCGGCGCCGTACGCCGCCGATGCCCCACCGGTGACGATATCCACGCGCTTGATGAGGTCGGCGGGAACCATGTTGATGTCGCCGGCCGTGGAACCGTTGCTCGCATCGGTGGGGGCGAGCCGCTCGCCGTCGATGAGCACGAGCGTTCTCGTGTCCCCGAGGTTGCGAAGGTTGAGGGTCGCGGTACCCGAGGTGAAGCCGCTGCGGGTGTTGACGCCGGCATACACCTGCGGGGTTTGATCGAGCACGTCCTCGATATTCGTGCTGTCCTGCAGGTCGATGTCCGCCTTGCTGACGGTGGTGATCGGGCTCGTGCCGGTGAGGTTCGGCTGCGGGACCAGCGATCCGGTCACGATGACTTCCTGAAGGGTCGTCTGGCTGCCGTCCTGCGCCGGGGATTTGGCGGGCGCCGTCTGCGCCGATGCCATGCCGCCCCATGCGATTGCGGTCACGGTGACGCTCCAGGCGACGGCCGATTTCGAATTGCCATTCATCTTGTGTGCCCCTCCCGCAATATTCTCATTGACGCAGCGCGGCTTTCAGCCGGATGCGATTGACTCCTGGATTATGGATCCAGAATCCGTATTTGGGAAGCTTTTTCGGTGGCGCCACCGACTCGGGCGCGGCTAGCCGCCCGCGAACCAGGCCCGGAGGCATCGTCGCCGGATCGTCTCGGCAGCCAGATAGCCGGACATTCCGCCCAATCCCGGACCGGGATGGGTCGAAGCACCGATGTGGTACAGCCGCGCGAGCGGCGTGTCGTGATTGCGGGAGCCGACGACCGGGCGCCACAGCAGAAACTGGTCGAGGTCGCAGGCGCCGGAATAAGGGTCGCCGGCTTCCAGGTTGACGTTGAGGGCTTGCAGATCCGCGGGGCTGAGAACCCTGCGCGCCAGAATGCTCCGGCGAAGATTGGGAATGAGCCGCTCCAACCGGGCGATGATCCGGTCGGCGTACGCTTCCCGCACACTCGGGGTCCATTGGCCATCGGCGGGTGGCGGGATCTCTCCCAGCGCATCACCCGAGATCCGGCCCGGCAGCTCCTGCAGTTGAATCCAGAGGATGCTCTTGCCATGCGGGACCCGCGTGGGATCCAGTGCGGCCGGCTGCGCGACGACGATCGTGGCACGGGCCGGCAGCAAGCCGCGCTGCGCCTCGTTGACCGCGCACGAGACCGCATCGAGGCCCTCCGTCACATGCACCATGGCGACGTCCGCCAGATCCGCAGCGACCCAATCGGGCGGCCGGTCGAGGGCCAGATGGATCTGCATGTCCGCGCGGCCCGGCCGCCGCGCCCGCACGCGTTCCAGGAGGTCCGGCGGCAGCGCATGCCCCGACAGCAGCCGTTCATAGAGTTGCGCCGGCGTGACGTTGCAGACTATCGCCCGGCGTGCGCGCAACTCACGGCCATCGGCGGTCCTGACTCCACAGGCCTGGCTGCCGTTTTGCAGGATGTGCGTGACCTCGGTGCCTGCGTGGAGCTCTCCGCCGTGGCTTCGAATCAACTTCGCAAAGGCATCCACCAGATTTCCGCCCCCGCCCGCCACCACTGGCGCGCCCGCCCGCTCCAATGTCATGAGAATCACCTTGGCCATCAACGACGACAGCGGGCTCTCGGGCGACAGACCGACGTGCAATACCCAGGGCGCAATGAGCGCACGCGACACGTCCGACCGAAAGGAGGCTTCCAGCCACGCCCGACAACTGACGGCCGAACGACCGCAGTAGTCCGCGAGAGCGCGCGCGCCGCGCGAGCGCAGCGCACCCAGGAGCAGCTTCACTCCCTCCCAGGACCACAGGTCCTTCCCCAGCAGCCCGAAGGTGAGCGCCCCGTCGCGCTCGACTTCCTCCATGGCTCGCCGATACGCCATCCCATCGCCGGTAGCGAGAGACTCGAACGTGCGGATGTTTGCCGCTCGATCCGTCGTCAATCTTGCATGGCGTCCATCGGGACAGAGCACGCCCGTCGGCGCCGCGCAATCGCGGAACCGCGCGCCCATTTGCTGCAGCTCCTCCTGCAGCAGAGGGTAGTGAGGAGCGGTGACGAAGAGCGGATACAGCGTCGACAGCGTATCGTGGCGAAAGCCAGGCAACGTCAGCTCCTCGGTGCGAATGCATCCGCCGAGGGTGGAGTCGCGCTCGAGCACGCAGGTCGCGAGTCCCCGCCTGGCGAGCAGCGCGGCGCAGACCAGGGAATTGATGCCGCTGCCGACGATGATGACGTCTGTTGCGTTCATTATCGAGCCGGGAAAATTCGCAAGACCCGCCGCCTGAGTGCCCATCGCGCTTGTGAACCTGCGCCGCCAGAGTGTATCCTGGATCCAGATTTTCACAAGCACGCCGCGCGCGCCCCGCTGCGCCGCCCGAACCGGAAATGCGAATGGCCGTCGACGAGATCCAGTCCTGCGCCGCCCTCGAGCTCGAAGATCGTGCTCGCTCGCTGATTCCCTATCTCCGGCGGAATCAACCGAGGATCCATGCGGCGCGAGCGGTTCCCGCGGACGTATTTGCCCGGCTGGGCGAGGCGGGTCTGTTGGGCGTGATCCGGCCGCGGCGATTTGGCGGCCTCGAGGTCGGGCCGCACGCGGTGTTACGGGTCGCCTCGCTCCTCGCGCAGGGTGACGGCTCCACCGCATGGGTATACGTCGTGCTGACTTCACACGATCATCTGGTGGGGCTGTACCCGCAGTCGGTCCACGAGGCGGTGTGGGCGTCGCAGCACCCGGCGTGCGCCTCCAGCTACATTCCCACCGGCAAGGCGGTTCCGGTCGACGGAGGCTACCGCGTGACGGGAAAATGGTCCTTCTGCAGCGGCATCGACCACAGCGACTGGTTGATCGTCGGCGCCGTCACCGCGGCGGATGCCGAATCGGCGCCGAGCCTGCACATCCTGCTGCTGCCCAAGAGCGACGTCGATGTCATCGACGACTGGGATGTCTGCGGGCTCGTGGGCACCGGCAGCAAGAGCGTGGCGATCTCCGATAAATTCGTGCCCGACAGCCGCGTGCTGCGCAACGACGATGTCATGGCGGGCCGTACGCCCGGCGGCGCAGCGCACTCCTCGCCGTTGTATCGGAGCTCCATCTGGCCCCTGTTCGGATTCTCGATTCTGGCTCCCGCCACGGGCATCGTGCGCGGCGCCTACGAGGCTCTGATCGCCGAGGCAACCGAGCGCCTCGGAGCGGGCGAACCCGGCTTCACGTCGAAAAAGGGGCCGCTGCACGCGCGCATCGCCGAGGCAGGCGCATGCCTGGAGGCGGCCGAGCTGCTCTTCGAGCGCGGGGCCCGGGAAACCTGCGGCCGCATCATGCGCGAGGAGCCTTTGACGCCGGAGCTGCGTGTCCGCAATCGACGCGACCAGGCATACGTCGGCCGTCTCTGCCGCCAGGCCATGGACACTCTGATGGGAGCGGCGGGAGGGCGCGGAATTCGCCAGGAAAGCGGCGTCCAACGCGCCTTGCGCGACGTGTACGCCATCTCCGCCCACCCGGCGTCGAGCTGGGACTCCGCCGCCGCCAGTTTCGGCTCGGTCGTCACCGGCGGTCCGATCACCGAGCCCTTCTGTTGACGCATTCAAACACTCAGCGGATTGGAGTCTGTCGATGAAGTCAGCCGTGCTCCTGCCACTTGCCCTGGCCGTAATGCTGGCGCCGATGCAAGCCGGCGCCGCGGAAAGGCCGCCGCGGCCCAGTCCCGTGGTCGTGACCCTGGATGTTCCCGTCTCGACCGACGTTGCGGATGTGCCGCATTCCGAGACCGCGATCGCCGTCAATCCGCGAAACCCGCAAAACGTCCTGGCATCCTCCTTTGCGGTGGAAAACGCGCGCATGGTGACCATGGTCTACTACAGCTTCGACGGCGGCCGGACGTGGAAGCGCGCGCTCTTCCCGAGACCGGATCGCGTGCATTTCCCCAATACCTGGGATCCGGTGCTGGCGTTCGGCCCGGATGGCGTCGGCTACTTCATCACCGAGACCCAGTTCCGCGGATTCTGGGTCACCGCGACCCGAGACGGCGGACTGACCTGGTCGACCCCGACGCTCCACAAAAGGCTCTACATGTACGACCGATCGTACGCATCCATCGGCGAAGGCCGCTGGTCGGGCCGGCTCTTCGTCGCCGGCTACAGCCGCATCCAGCTTGGAACCAGGGACTGCTGCGGTGGCGTCGTCATCCAGACGTCCGACGACAGAGGAGCGAGCTTCGCCGCGGCGCGAGCGCACATTTGCGACCGCAATGTGGATTGCGAGTTGTCCCCCGCGGCGTTCCTGGCCCGGAGCGACGGCGCGGTGTTCGAGTTTGAGTCCGCGAATGGCTCGAGTTCCGGACCGGACGGCGTCAGCGGCGGCGGCTATTACATCGTCCCGTCCTTCGACGGCGGCTTCTCCTGGTTGGCGGGACGCAAGATCGCCGACTTCGAGACGGTGACCTCGATGCAGCCGGACGGGAAGAACAAGCAGAAGTTCTTCAACGTCAGCGACGGGACCGCGGCGATCGATGAGTCGGCCGGCCCCTACCGCAATCGCATGTACTTTGCCTACAATACCTGGAATGGCCGGCGCTACGTCACGGAGCTGATCCATTCAACGGACGACTGGGCCGGTTGGTCCCGCCCGATGGTGGTCGACGACGTCAACGGTGGCGGCGACGACGTTCTCTCGGGTGTCGCCGTCAACCGCAACGGCGTGGTGGCCGTGATCTGGTACGATCGCCGCCAGAGCCTTTCTCGGTGTTACCAGCTCGCGGCGGCGGTATCGTACGACGGCGGCGAGAGCTTCTCGAGAAATTATCTCCATCCCGGGATCACCTGCGCGTCCAATCCGCGCGACATACAATACTATACGGTCGAGACGGGAAGCTTCGGTCGGCAAGGGCCGCTCGGTCTCAGCATTTCACGGACGAGCGACACGAAATTCAGCAGCGGCGGTGATACGATCGGCTTGTCGGCAAACGGCGATTCGTTCGACGTAGTGTGGGCCAACGGAGCATCCGGGGTGCAGCAGCTTTGGTACACTGCGTTCCGTCCCCGTTCGGGGCACCTTCTTGCAGCGCGCCCCCGCGGCCGGCCGACGGCGCGGCCTCGTTCCGCCGGGTTACGGCTGGCACCGGTTCTGAGTAATCTCAATGAGGGGCTGCAGCTCGATCCCGTCCCGAGCTACGACAGATCGCGGCACACCGTGACCTTTGTCATGAGGATACGGAACAGGTATCCGGTGCCCGTTCGCGGGCCGTTCGTGCTCACCGAAGTCGAGGGGAAGCGCTGGAACCCGGACATCGATGCTCCCGTCGAAAGTGATGCTCCGAAGGGGACGCACGTCGCCCCGTTCTGGGTCTTTCACGTGCCGGGAGAAGTGCTCGCGCCCGGCGCCGAGACGCTTCCGCGCACGATGACCTGGCGCGTGAATGATGCCAGGCCCACGCCCTATGTCGACTTGAACGTGACCCGGGGCCGATGAGCCTCCGAGCGATTCCAATCCTGCCCGAACGTCCGTGGAAGGAGGCCGGCATGCGTCACCATCGCAGCGTCGCGGTGATCGCGTTCGCCTGTATTTTCGCAGCCCTGAGCGCGAGCACCGCTTTCGCGGCGGCTGCAAGCGCAAGCCGGGTCGAGGTCCAATTTCCCGCGGCCGTTCATTCGGGGCCGATCACCGGACGAATCATCGTAACGATACGGCGCGCTGGAGAATCAGACAGGGTGGCAGGCCCGATTTTCGGGCAGGACGTGAGCGCCCTGCAACCCGGGCAGCATGCGATCGTCGATCAGCGCGCGCGGGGATATCCCCTTAAGAGTCTCTCCGACCTGCCGCCGGGCGACTACACCGCGCAGGCGATTCTCAACGTCTATACGAGGTTCCCGCGCTCCGACGGCCACGTCATCTGGGCACATATGGATCACTGGGAAGGGCAGCAGTACCGGATATCTCCGGGCAATCTCTACAGCACGATGCAGCCGTTCCACGTCGATGCGGCCCATCATTTCGATGTCGCGCTGGTGCTCGCGCACGTGATCCCTCCCATAAAGGTCCCCCCCGACACGATGTGGGTCAGGCACATCAGGATACGGAGCGCGCTGCTCACCAAATTCTGGGGGCGGCCGATGTACCTCGGCGCGGTCGTTCTCCTGCCGAAGGGCTACGCGTCACATCCGCGGATGCAATACCCCGTCGTCTACTATCAGGATCACTTCTCTCTCGATGCGCCGCTCGGGTTCAGCACCGAGAAGGGGCCGCCGAGCGCCTATGATCGTTGGAAGCGCAAGGCCAATGGAGTGGAGAGCGACTATCAATTCTACCGGTCGTGGAGCTCCGGGCACTTCCCACGCGTCATCCTCGTCTCGTTTCTGCATCCCACGCCGTACTTCGATGATTCGTACGCGGTGAATTCCGCCAACAACGGTCCCTACGGCGATGCGATCATGACCGAGCTGATCCCCTATGTCGAAACCCATTTTCGCATCGTGCGGCGGCCTTATGCGCGGGTACTCATGGGTGGCTCGACCGGCGGCTGGGAGTCGCTGGCGCTGCAGCTCTTTCATCCGGGCTTTTTCGGCGGCGCCTGGGTGCTGTATCCGGATCCCATCGATTTCCACCACTACGACCTGATCGATATCTATCGCGATCGCAACGCATTCCACGCCCGGCCCGCGGGCGGACATCCCATCCTGGACTCGTTCTCCGACTGGAATGGCTGGGCGCCCCCGCCGCAGCGCGTTTTCATGCGCGAAGCCAACGGACAGCCCCTGATGACGGTGCAGGAATGGTCGGCAATGGAAGCGGCCGAAGGGACTCACTCCCGTTCCGGAAACCAGTTTGCGGTCTGGAACGCGGTATACGGGCCGGTCGGCGCGGACGGATATCCCGAGCCTCTGTGGGATGCGAATGGAAGGATCGATCATGCCGTCGCCCGCTACATGCGCGACCATGGTTATGACCTGACGTACTACACACGGACGCATTGGTCCAAAATCGGGCCGCAGCTCGTCGGCAAGCTCCACTTCATCGTCGGCGACATGGATAATTTCTACCTGAACCTCGCCGTCTACGACATGCAGTCATTCCTCGAGAAGACGACACATCCGTACTACGCCGGCTCGTTTGAATTCGGCCGCCCCGAGAAGGGCCACGGGTGGGAGCCGGTGACGAGCGCGGGCCTGGTGAAGGAAATGGCCGCCTACATACTGCGCAGGTCGCCGGGCAATGCGGACAAGTCCTGGTACGGAGGCTGAAGATGAGCGGCAATCCCGGGGCCGTGGTGGCCGCATTCGCCGGCATTTTCGCCTCCACCCTCGGGTGCGCCGGACATGCCGGCGCCGCCGTCGCGGACGGTGCGGCAGGAAGCCGGTTCGAGGTCTCCTTTCCCGCGGCCGCTCATCAGGGGCCGATTACCGGGCGCATCATCGTAGCGATCCAGCGCGCCGGCGAGTCCGATCAGGCCGCCGGCCCGATCTTCGGACAGGACGTGAGCGATCTGCTGCCGGGGCAGATTGCCCGCATCGGCGGCCAAGCCCAAGGGTTCCCGCTGGCACGGCTTGCCGATCTGCCCCCCGGCACGTACCAGGCGCATGCGATCCTCAACGTGTACACGCGGTTTGCCCGTTCCGACGGGCACGTGATCTGGGCCCACATGGATCACTGGGAGGGGCAACGATACGAGACCTCCCCCGGCAATCTGTACAGCGCGACGCAAATGTTTCACGTCGATGCGGCGCACCACTTCGACGTTTCACTGGTGCTCGGGCACGTGAACCCTCCCATCAAGGTGCCCCCTGACACGGTGTGGGTCAAGCGCATCAGGATCCAAAGCGCGCTACTGACGCGGTTTTGGGGGCATCCGATGTACCTCGGCGCAGTCATTCTGCTGCCCAAGGACTACGCGTCGCATCCGGGCGAGAAATACCCGGTCATCTACCATCAGGACCATTTTTCACTGGATCCTCCGGACGGATTCAGCCCCCGGAGGACGGCAACCACGGCGGCGGGTTACGAGTTTTACCGATCCTGGAGCTCCGCGCGCTTTCCACGGGTGATCCTGGTCGGTTTGCTGCATCCGACTCCGTATTTCGACGACTCCTATGCGGTCAATTCGGCGAACGACGGCCCGTACGGCGACGCCATCATGACCGAGCTGATTCCGTACATCGAAACCCATTTTCGGATCATCCGCCAGCCCTACGCGCGCGTGCTGGAGGGGGGATCGACGGGCGGGTGGGAAGCGCTGGCGCTGCAACTGTATCATCCGGGCTTTTTCGGCGGAGCGTGGGTGCTCTATCCGGATCCGATCGACTTCCATCACTACGATCTGATCGACCTCTATCGGGATCGCAACGCCTTCGTGTTCGAGGCTCCGCAACAGCCGACCATTCTGCAGTCGACGGCCGGCTGGGATGGCTGGCTCGCGCCGCCGCGCTATCTCATGCGTGACGCCGACGGGCAGCCGCTGATGACGGTCGAGCAGTGGTCGGACATGGAAGCCGCGGAAGGAAGTCATCTTCGATCCGGAGAGCAGTTTGCCGCCTGGAACGCCGTATTTGGTCCCGTCGGCAGGGATGGGTATCCCAAGCCGCTCTGGGATGCCAACGGCACGATCGATCACAGCGTCGCCATGTACATGCGCGATCATGGTTACGACCTGACGTACTACACACAGACGCATTGGTCGCAGATCGGCCCGCAACTCGTGGGCAAGCTCCACTTCATCGTCGGCGACATGGACAATTTCTACCTGAATCTCGCGGTCTACGACATGCAGGCGTTTCTCGAGAAGACGACGCGCCCCTATTACGCCGGTTCCTTCGAGTTCGGCCGGCCGGAGAAGGGGCACGGCTGGGAACCGGTGGGCCGGGCGGAGCTCCTGCAAAGAATGGCGGCCTGCATACTGCGCAATTCACCGCGCGGCGCGGATCCGTCCTGGTATGGTGGCCAGACACCCTAAAGACGCGACGGCTTCGCAGTCCCCTGACTGCCGACGCCGGTGTTGAAGCGCCGTAGGAATGCCTGGGTCCGAACGTGCGCGGAGCGGGTCAGCACCTCCCCCGCCGCCCCGTGCTCGAGGATCCTGCCGCCTTCCAGGAAGGCGACACGATGCGCCACGCTCAGCGCGAACTCGATCTCGTGCGTGACGACGATCATGGTCAGCCCGTTGCGGGCGAGCTCGCGCATGACCTCGAGCACCTCGCCAACCAATTCCGGATCGAGCGCGCTGGTGGGCTCATCGAACAGCATCACCTTGGGTTGCATCGCAAGCGCCCTGGCAATGGCCACGCGCTGCTGCTGGCCGCCGGAGAGCTCTGCGGGATAGGCATCCTCGCGACCGGCCAGCCCGACCCGCGCCAACAGCTCGCGCGCGAGTGCCGCAATCGCGGCCTGTGAATCCTTGCCCAATTGAGTCGGAGCGAAGGCGACGTTCTGCTGCGCCGTCATGTGCGGGAACAGATTGAAGGACTGGAACACCATGGCGACCTGCGCGCGCTGGCGGCGGATCTCCCTTTCAGGCAGCTCATGGAGCCGTCCCTCGCTCAAGCGGCGGCCCATCAATTCGCCATCGATCTCGATCACTCCCCTTTGAAAGGTCTCGAGCTGGTGCAGACATCGAAGCAGAGTCGACTTTCCCGATCCGGAAGGGCCGATCACGCACAACACCTCGCCGCGGGCCACGTCCAGGTCGATGCCGTCGAGAAGGACCGCCTGTCCCGCCACCTTTCTCAGCCCGCGGATGCGCACCATGGGCGCATTGGGGGAGTTCATACGTCCGCGCCCAGCGGGCCCCGCCCTTTCCGGCCGCCGGCCTGCGCCAGGGTACCCGGAGCGTAGCGGCGCTCGATGAATCGCTGCAGCACGCCCAGGCACGTGGTTGCCGCGATATACCAGAGCGTCGCGACCATCAGGAGCGGTACGATCTGATAGTTCTGGTTATAGATGAGCTGGGCGGAATACAACAGATCCGATACCGCGATGATGCTGACGATGGAAGTCCCCTTGAGCGTCCCAACTATGAGGTTGCCCGCCGCCGGCAGGACAGTGGGAAGCGCCTGCGGCAGAATGACGTGGCGAAAGATGCTCCTGGGAGACAGGCCGAAGCTCCTGGCCGCTTCCATCAGGCCCGGGTCGACGGAGAGCAAGCCGCCGCGAACGATCTCCGCGGCATAGGCGGCCTCGTGAACGGTCAGGCCGATTATCGCCGCCAGCTGCGCGGAGATGAGATCGCGCGACGGCAGCGCCAGCAGCGTCGGCCCGAACGGAATCCTGACCGTGATGACCGGAACGAGATATCCGATGTTGTACCAGAATAGGAGTTGCACGAGCAGCGGCACGGAGCGAAACAGCCAGACGTACGCGGCACTGGTGGTACGCAATACCGGGTTCGCCGACAGCCGCATGAGCGCCAGGGGCGTGCCGAGCGCAAATCCGAGCACCGCCACCACCGCCGTGAGCCACAGGGTGAGACCCAACCCCCGCAGGATGTCGCGATTGAAGAGATAGTGGATCACGGTGAGCCAGCCGAAGGCGGGATTTCGAACGGCACCCAGCGCGAGCCACCCGAGGAAGATGAGGACCACCGCGCCGGCGACCGCCCGCCCGGGATGCCGACGCGGCGTCACGGGCATATTCCGGCATTCGTTCAGATCCTGCGCTGCGATAGTCTGCATCTGGGTAGTCATCTGCTACCTCGATCCACGCCGGAAGTACGGTGAAGGTACTCTAGTGGCCGACCCCGCCCCCTTCAAGGCCCGGGAGCGGCTCGGTCGGACGTCCCGCTGAGCTTGCTGATCGCGGCGCCTGCCTGCTCCGGTCCCATCGTCAGATATCCTCCGTCCACCTTGAGCTCACCGCCGGTGACGAAACTCGCATCGTCCGAGCACAGGAAGAGGACGCCGCGAGCCACTTCCGCCGCGCGCCCCAGGCGACCGAGCAGGTGGAACTCCGCGGCCACGCGATCCGCTTTCTCCAGATCTCCATTGGAAAGGCTGGCGATCGGCTGGCTCTCGGTCCATCCGGCGACGAGCGTGTTGACGCGTATGCCGTCCTTGGCGTAATCCAATGCCTGCAGCCTCGTCAAATGCAACAGCGCCGCCTTCGAGGCCGGATAAGTCCAGCGTCCGCTTTGAGCGCTGTAGGCGCTGATGCTGGAAATATTCACGATCGCACCCTTGTGGCGGCCAATTTCCGCTCGCGCGCGCTCACCCAGAAGCGCGGCACTCACCACGTTCGTATTGAGAGTCGTCAGCCACTCTTCGCGTGTCGACCGTTGTCCCGAATCGAGATAGCTGCACGCGTTGTTCACCAGGAAGTCCAGACGCCCGAATGTGGAAACGGCCCTGAGGACCAGGCGATCCAGGGCTGCGTCATCCGTGATGTCGGTGCGCTCAAATATCACGCCGGAACCGAGCTCCGCGCCGATGCCTTGTCCCTGCCTCTCCGAGCGGGCGGCCACGACCACGCGCGTGCCCGCGCCGAGGAACGCCTCGGTGATGGCCCTGCCGATACTGGCCGCGCCGCCGGTGACGATCGCCACTTTGCCCTCGAGTCCGCGCATCGTGAACCTCCCGGGAGATCATCATGTGAGCTTGGGACCCAGCACGGAGTACCCGCCCCTGTGAAAGATCAGCGGCGCCTCCTCCGTCGAGCCGAATTCCTCGACGGCGCCGATGAAGAGTGTATGGTCGCCGGCCACGCGCGCATCGGTCAGCCGGCACAGGAAATGGGCGCAGGCTTCGGCGATCAGCGGCACCCCGCGCTTCCAGCTGAACTCGATGGCAGCGGGCGGTCGGCCGCGCCCGGCAAAGCACTGCGATAGTCCACGTTGTGCCAGCGAGAGAATACTGATTCCGTATTCCATACCCGGCTCGAGGACCGCGGACATCCGCGCGTGGTTGTCTATGCACACCAGCACCAGGGGCGGATCCAGGGATACCGAGGTGAAGGCGTTCGCGGTCATCCCGTGCTCGCGCCCCTCGTAAGCAGCCGTGACGACGACCACGCCGGTCGCAAAGCGCCCGAGGGCATGCCTGAAGTCTCGGGGATCGGGCACGGCCGCTCTTCAGCCGCGCGCCCGCAACAGGGCCGCCGCCGCGATCGGATCCGCGACTGCGGGAAACAGGTCCGGGGGATTGTCGAAGCCGTTGACGAACCACCGCGCCAGCTCGGGGCGGGCGCCGGCCGACTGCAGCAACTCCATCATGTGCGGCGCCGGCGGCCGCAGCATCATGTTGGTCCATGATGTGACGAGCGCAGCATACCGCCAGTACCCCTCGAATACCTCGCGCATCCATTCGGCGTCGTAGGGCCGCGGCGCACGGCGGATGATCTCTTTCAGGTAGTGAGCCGCGCATTTGCTGGCGTTGTTGGCGCCCTGGCCCGTGATGGGGTCGTTCAGGCAGACCACATCCCCCATCCCCAGCACGACGGCGCCGGATGGCAGCTTCGCCAGAGGATTGCGCACCGTCGGCGCGAAGCGTCCTGCCAGGATTCCGTTCGGGTCGGTCAGCGACACTCCGCCGGCGCGCTCGAACTCCCAGGGCACGAAACGCCGCAGGATGTCCAGGCTCGTCTCGAGGTGCTGCGCGGGCGTACGAACATCGCCCCAGCAGTCCATGGGACCGCCCGGAATCCCCTCGAACACCATGATCTCGCATGCTCCGCCCAGCGTGAGCGCGGGAAACACGAAATACTCGCCGACACCGGGAATGACATTGAAGCAAACTGCGGGAAATTCGCCGCGCGCCTTCAGGCCGTTGACATAGGTCAGCGCCAGCGAGCGCATCGGACGATCGCATTCCGACCGTACGGAATCGCGCTCGAAGATGTTCGCCACCGCGCCCTTCCCGGCTGACACGATGACGAGGGCGCATTCCTCGCAGAGCTTTTCCAGATCGCTCAGATGCACTTCGCAGAAGCGCAATTCGCCCCCGAGGGAACGAAAGGTCTCCATGAGCACCGGCATCTTGAGTCGCTGATCGACGGACATCGCGCTCGTCTCGAGCCGCGCGTCCCAACGTAACGCCGGCTGATCGCCGCCGGCGGCGATCGCGAACTCCATGCCCTCGATGCGCGGGCACGTGTCATCCCAGAGATTCAAGCCGAGAAGGCGCTCGTGAGCGAGCGCTGCTCCGAACATGCATTGGCTCGAGGTGACGCGGCCATCGCGGATCGTCTCGGGCGTCTGCGCGGACAGCAGCACCACCGCGACTCCCGCCTGCCGCAGTCCAATGGCGAGCTGCAGGCCGGATTGACCTGCGCCGACGATACCGATGCTTTTCTTCATTGGCGGCCCGCGTCGATGCGATGGCAGGAGGATCAGATGTGATTATTGTATTCTGGATCCATATTCGCAAGCGGGACTTCCGTTCCCGCCGCGCGCCGGCCGGCGATCCGGTACAAATGCACTTTGGATCCAGCAAACCCTTGTATCGCGAACCCCTTGCAGGTAGCGTAACCGTACGGATAGACGGGCGGCCGGCCCGGCCGGAAGATCATGACCATCAAACGCATTCCCAAGAGCTCCGCGGTCGAAGCCTTCATTGCCCAGCTGCGGCGGGCGATCGAGGAGGGGGTCTACCCGCCCGGCACCCACCTCAATCAGGAGGAGCTCGCCGAGGCGGCCGGGCTCAGCAGAACCCCGGTACGGGCGGCGCTGCTGGCGATGGCCCGCGAGGGCTTGCTCGCGGAAAGCACCCAGGGTTACCGCGTGGTGCGCCTCGATGTCGAGGAGGCGTTGGACATGTTCGAGATCCACGCGGCCCTGGAGGGTGTGATCGCGAAGTTGGCCGCCAAGCGCGCGACGCCTGGCGCGGTAAAGCGGATTCAGAAGGCTGCGGATACCGGCCCGGTGTTCACCGCGGCCGCGGGCGACCCCCGCGACTTCCACAACATCATTGCCGAAAGCGTCGGCTGGCCGGTGGTTCGACGCCTACAGGCCATCGCCCATTCGGGAACGACGCTCGCGCGTTCCGAGTTGCTCTCGGCGCTCTCGCGCAATGCCGGCAGCCCCGAGGGGGATGAGAAGGCGGCGCGCGAGGAGCATCGCAAGATCGCGGCCGCCATCGGCGATGGCAACGGCTCTTTGGCGGAGCGACTGTCGCGCGATCATTTCATGGAGGGGCGCGATCGATTGGAGAAGGCTTTTCGCCGCAGTCGCTGATCCCGAGCCCGGGGCGTCACCCCCCCGCACTGCCCGCGGCGGGCTGCCCGGGGTCGAACGCGCCCGGGCACGGCGCGGCGATGCGCCGGGAGCGGAGCAGATCGATGCGCATCAATCCGGCGCGCAGCCGCGCCACGGCACGGGAATGTATCTCGGGCATGTTGGCCAGCGCCACGCGGACATGCCCGCGGCCCATGCGCCCCCAGGCCGAGCCCGGCATCAGGCTCACGCCCGCCGCCTTCTTGAGCTGCAGGCAAAGCTCCACGTCATCGACCCCAACCCAGGGAAACGCGAATTGGCCGCCGCCGATCCGCGGGAACTCGAAGCCGGGAACCTGCGCAAACGCCTCCGCGGCCAACCGGGCGTTTTCCTCGAGTATCGCGACGCTGCGGGCGGGATGTTGCGAGCGCAGTGGCTCCGATAGTGCCGCGCCGGCCGCGTACAATGCCGCCGCGGACGGCATCGGAATGTGAAACATGAAGCTGACATCCGCCATCGGGTAGAGCAATTCCTCCGGGCCGGCGAGCCAGCCGAGCGCGAGCCCCGTGATGTCGTAGGCCTTTCCGGGGCCGGAGGCGACGATGCTGCGCGACGGATCGCACGCCGCCAGCGCGCTCACGTGGCGCTCTCCCGGAAACGTCAATTTGTCGTACACCTCGTTGACGAGCAGGACGGCGTCCATTTCCGCGATCGCCTCCGACAAGGCCGCCAGCTCCTTCGGCGACCACACGTACCCGGCGGGATTGTTCGGATTGGTGATCATGACCAGCCGGCAGCCCTCGCGCACCGTCTCGATCAATCGAAGGAGGTCCACCGACAGGGCGCCATCCGGCCCGCGGCGCATCGGAACGCGTACAACCGTCGCGCCCAGGCCGCGTGCGACGTGATGCAGACCGACGTAGTCGGGATCCGGAATGACGACGCGCTCACCTGGGTTCAGCAAGCGCAGCAGCGCCAGCGTCATGGCAGTGCGCGCGCCCGCGGTCAGGAAGATCTGAGACTGTGGGTCGAGCGTCACGCCCTGCTCGTCCAGATACTTTTGCGCCACGAGCTGGTTTACTTCCGGAAGACGCAGGTAGTGCAGGTCCCGCGCCTGCACCCCGATGCTGACCGCCCGGGCAATCTCGGGATCGGTCCGCAGATAGGTCCCGATCCCGAGATCGACCACGTCCGCGTCGCCCTGCGTACTTTCCGGTGACGGTGCGCTCAACCCCCTGCCGAACATTTCCGGGTAGATCCGGCTCATGATCTCGATGGGAGAGCACTGCCCCGCCGGGTCCTGCCATTCATAGTTTCTCAGCACCCGATCCGCCAACCGTCGACTCATCGCGCCCACCCGCTACACATGAACGATTCCCGCCGGCGGCGAGCTCCCGTTGAGACACTCGGATCCCCGTTCGGTAACGAGCTGAGTGCTTCCAGTGCGAACCGAGACTCGCGTTTCCGGATCGCATACGTGGCATATCACGCACAACACCATGTTTGCATGGAGCGCGGTTTCGGACGCTTGCGGCTCGTCGAGTCCGACCATCGGCGGCTCGAGGCCAAAGAGCCCGAGACCATACATGACCGGGGCGCCCCGCATGAATCCCGCGGATGCGATCGGACCATCCGCCGCCCTCAATACCTGGCTCAGCGGCGTTCCCGGGCCGAGGCTCGACACCACCTCGCGATGACTCTGCAGCGCCACCGCTTCGACCCGCTCATACGAAGCCGCCTGCGCGAGCGTCGCAAGCGCCATGCAGGACTCGGCATGACCGACATAGCCGTCCTGCCACGCGGGCATCAGTTCGGCCATGACCACATCGCCGGGTTCCAGGCGGCGGCCCATCGGCGAGTCGCGCCAGTTTTGCAGACGCGGCTCGGCGCTCGAATTCACGCTGAGCATGAACCACCAGTTGCCGGCGCCCCCGGAGGCCAGCAGCGTCCGGTAGTAGGCTGCGAACAGGTCCGAATCGGTGGCGCCCGGCTCACGGAGCCGGTCCGCGAGCGCCACGCGGCAGCGATCCGCCAGATTCGCGGCTCT
>Ga0335075_10001315_pt1 | contig 41068 bp, 42 predicted proteins | sample Lox_Sample_24_FD_206723 | JGI IMG/M metagenome (GOLD analysis project Ga0335075, IMG submission 206723) | Soil microbial communities from Loxahatchee National Wildlife Refuge, Florida, United States - Lox_Sample_2.4 | ecosystem: Environmental > Terrestrial > Soil > Wetlands | place: USA...
CGTCGTCGCGCGCGAGCACCTCGCCCAGGTCGGTGGACGCGTGCGCCACGCCGTACTTGCGCGCTACCTCCTCGGCCTGCTCCTGCCTGCGGCTCACGATAGACGTGACCGTGACCCCGTCGATCTCCGCGAGGCCGTCGAGGTGCTTGATGCCGAAGGCGCCTGCCCCGGCGAGTGCGATCCGCATGCGGCTAGCTCTCCCTCGGATTATTCGGTTGGCCGGACCACCAGGTGCCCGACCGCGGTGTTCGACCCTGGGACGTGGTAGAAGCGGTACAGTTCCTCGACCTTGGGGCCCATGGCCCCGCGCATGATCAGCTGCATCACGAGCTCGATCCCCTCCGAGCCCGCCTCGCGCACGTACTCGACGTGCGGCACGCGGGCCAGCCTGTCCGGGTCGCTGATCAGCCGGTCGAGGAACGCGTTGTCGAATGCGGAGTTGATGAACCCCGCCCGCGGCCCCTGCAGCTGGTGGCTCATGCCGCCGGTGCCCCAGACGTGGACCGTGAGGTCCTCGCCGTAGCTCTGGACGGCGCGGCGGATCGCCTGGCCCAGCGTGTAGCAGCGGTGCCCGGTCGGCGGCGGGTACTGGACCACGTTGACCGCGAGCGGGATGACCCGCACCGGCCACTCGGCGGGCTGGCCGTAGACCAGGGACAGCGGCACGGTGAGGCCATGGTCCACGTCGAGCTTGTACATCAGGGTGAGGTCGAACTCGTCCAGGATCAGCGACTGCGCCAGGTGCGCAGCCAGCTCGGGGTGCCCCTGGACGACCGGCACCGGGCGGGCGCCGTATCCCTCGTCGGCCGGGGGGAACTCGTCGGCGCAGCCGAGCGCGAACGTGGGCACGATCTCCGGCGTGAACGCGGATGCGTGGTCGTTGTAGACGAGGATGACGACGTCGGGTACCTCGCTGGCGGCCCAGGCCTTGGTCCACTCGTACCCGGCGAACAGCGGCTTCCAGTACGGCTCCCCGGTCATGCCGAGGTCGATCGCCGCGCCGATGGCCGGGATGTGGCTGGTGGTCAGCCCGGCGGTGATGCGCGCCATCAGGTGCCGTCCTTCACCGAGCGCCAGCCCTCGGGCGATCGCCCGCCGGACAGCATCATCTGCTGGTAGTCGTCGATGTTCATGCCGGTCATCGTGGACACGGCCTGCAGGTAGCTGAGCCCGTCGGTGGCGAAGATCTTGGCTAGGAAGTAGATGTTGCCGCCCAGGTCGAGCATGCGGTTGTAGTCGCGGTCGAGCACGGCCTGCTTCTGCTCCTCGGTCATCGGCCACTCGTCCAGGTAGGCCCGCTCGTCGGCCTTGAACCGCTCCCGGTTCTCTGGCTTCATCAGGCTCATGCAGAACTGGTTCAGCTGGTAGCCCTGTTTCGCGCGCTGCGCGGTGAACACCCGGGTGCCCGGGATGTCATCGAACTCTGAGGTGTATTCCGTCATTTGTGGACCCTTTTCATCCGTCCGTCTCGCGGTCAGAGTAAGTGGGCGGCAGCCCCGAGGATGAAAAGGGTTCATCCTCCCAGTACAGGCGCATGGGGTTGTCGACCAGCAGCCGGCGCTGCAGGTCAGCGGTCCGGGCGATCCTCGGGATCACGTCCACGAGGGCGCCGTCGTCGGGCATGTGGCTCTTCATGTTCGGGTGCGGCCAGTCGGTGCCCCACAGCACGCGGTCCGGGAAGCTCTCGACCACGCGCCGGGCGAACGGCGCGACGTCGGCGTACTCGGGTGGCCCGGACAGCGATAGCCGTTCCGGACCGCTGACCTTCGACCAGACGTTCTCGTTCTCGCTCATGAACCGCTGGAACAGCGTGAAGTCCGGGCCGTCGACCGGCTGGGTCACGTCCGGCCGGCCCATGTGGTCGACGACCACGGGCGTGGGCAGGCTGGTGAACAGGTCCCAGCGTTCGGCGAGGTCGGGGGCTTCGAAGTACACCACGATGTGCCAGCCGAACTCGGCGACGAGGTCGACCAGGCCCCGGTAGTACTCGTCGGGCTTGGGGTCGGCGAGGCGCCGGACGAAGTTGAACCGGATGCCCCGGACCCCGGCCGCGTGCAGGTCGGCGAGCTCCGCCCGGGAGATGCCGGGCCGGATCGTGGCCACGCCGCGGGCCAGGCCGCCGGACGCGACCAGCGCGTCGGCCAGCGCCCGGTTGTCGGCGCCGTGGCAGGTCGCCTGGACGATCACGTTCCGCTCGAAACCGAGGAAGTCGCGCAGCGCGAACAGCTGCTCCTTGCCCGCGTCGGCCGGGGTGTACTTCCGCTCCGGCGCGTAGGGGAACACATCCCCCGGCCCGAACACGTGGCAGTGCGCGTCGACCGCGCCGGGCGGCGGGACGTAGTCCGGCTTGCTCGGGTTCGGGTCGTACGGCAGCCAGTCGGCATCCGGCTGGAAGGTCGCGGTCATTTACCGTCCTCGCTCGCGCAGTGCCTTGTCCAGGCGCGGGTACACCCGCCTGGCGTTGCCCGAGTAGACCGCCGCCCGGCGGGCATTGGTGAGGTCAGCCGCGTCGATGTACCGCTTGGTATCGTCGAAATAGTGGCCGGTCTCCGGGTCGATGCCGCGCACCGCCCCCACCATCTCGGAGCCAAACAGGATGTTACCGGCGTCGATGACACGCACCAGCAGGTCGACGCCCGCCTGGTGGTAGACGCAGGTGTCGAAGAACACGTTGCGCATCACGTGCTCGTCCAGCGGCGGCTTCTTCAGCATGTCCGCGAGGCCCCGGTAACGCCCCCAGTGGTAGGGCACGGCACCGCCGCCGTGCGGGATGACCAGCCGCAGGTCGGGGAAGTCCGCGAACAGGTCGCCTTGAATGAACTGCATGAACGCGGTGGTGTCGGCGTTGATGTAGTGGGCGCCGGTGGCGTGGAAGTTCGGGTTGCAGCTGCTGGACACGTGCACCATCGCGGGCACGTCGAGCTCGGCCATCTTCTCGAAGATCGGGTACCAGTACCGGTCGGTGAGCGGCGGGCCGGTCCACCTGCCGCCGCTCGGATCGGGGTTGAGGTTGCAGCCGACGAACCCCATCTCGACGCACCGCTCGAGCTCGGCGACGGACGCCTTGAGATCGGCCCCTGGCGACTGCGGCAGCTGGCAGACGCCGATGAACGCGTCAGGGAACAGGCCGACAACGCGCGCGATCAGGTCGTTGCACGCCCGGGACCATTCCTCGCTGACCCGCTCGTCGCCCTCGTGGTGCGCCATCGCGGACGCCCGCGGGGAAAAGATCGTCATGTCCGCGCCGCGCTCGCGGATCAGCCTGAGCTGGTTCTGCTCGATCGACTCGCGGATCTCGTCGTCGGAGATCTCCGGGTACGGCGGTGACGGCCGGCCCTCGGCGAACGCGGCGAGCTGGCTCTTGCGCCACGCGTCGTGCTGCGGCGGCGCTGTCGTGTAGTGCCCGTGGCAGTCGATGATCATCGCATGGCTCCCTCGGTCATGCCGCGTCCCAGACCGACGAGGGGACCAGGACCTCGCCGCGCATCAGCAGCCGGGCGGTGCGCAGCAGCGCCGACCGCGTCACCACGGGCATGCCGTCCTCGGTTGTCACCTCGATCGTGACGGTGAAGAAGCCCGTGGGGTGCTCGACCTCGATGTCGATCGAGCCGTCGGCCTTCTCCGGCACCACCGCCACCTCGTGCGCGACCGACCCTGGCAGCACGCACGCGGTGGCCACGGACACCGCGCCGAAGACGCCGATCGCCTCGTGCACCCGGTGCGGGATGAACGTCCGGGTCGACACGGTGCCGCCGTTCGCCGGCGGCGACAGCAGGCTCATCTTCGGGACCGTCTTCTCGGTGACGTCACCGAGGTTCATCAGCGGGCCCGCGGCCAGCCGGATCGCCTCGACCCGCCGGGTCAGCTCGGTGTTGCCTTCCAGTTCCGCCGGCGTCTCCTGGCCGGTCAGCCCGAAGTCGGATGCCGCCAGGCAGACGACCGGCATGCCGTTGTCAATGCAGGTCACCGTCGTGCCCTCGACGACATCGGTGACGTTGCCGGTCGGCAGCAGCGAGCCGCACGACGAGCCGGCCACGTCGGCGAACTCGATCGGGATCGGCGCGTGGGAGCCCGGCACCCCGTCGATCCGCGCGGTCCCGTCGTAGCGGACGCTGCCGCCGGGCGTCTGCACGAACGCCGTGGCCAGGGTCTGCGTGTTGCGCATCCAGATGCGCACCGGCGTCACCGGGCCGGCGGCGGGCACCAGGCCCTGCTCGATCGCGAACGGGCCGACCGCGGCCAGGATGTTGCCGCAGTTCTGGCTGTCCGAGACCTCCGGCCGGTCCGGCCACACCTGGAGGAACAGATACTCGACGTCGGCGTCGTCGCGGGGCGACAGGCTCACCACGCCGACCTTTGACGTCAGCGGATGAGCGCCGCCCATGCCGTCGATCTCCCGCGGGTCGGGCGAGCCCATCGCGGCCAGCAGCACCGCGTCGCGCGCCGCGCGGTCGGCCGGCAGGCTGCCGGCGAGGAACATCAGGCCCTTCGATGTCCCCCCGCGCATCACGGCGCAGGGAATGGCGGTCTGGGTCGGTGCTGCCGCGGCGGGACGACCCCCGCTGGCCCTCCAGCTCATGGCGACTCCACGTAATCGACGTAGCGCAGCCCCTTGTCGGCGAGGCGCTCCCGCATCTGATACAGGTCAAGGCCGAGCTCGCCGGCGTTCAGCCTCGGGCGCTTGGCCGCCTCGCTGGCCTCCCGGTCCCGCGCGGCCTTGAGCACGGTCGCCGCCTCCTCGCGCGCCACGACCACCACGCCGTCGTCGTCGGCGACGATCACGTCGCCGGGCCGGACGTACGCGCCCGCGCACACGATCGGCGTCTGGACGTTGCCCGGCGTCTCCTTGACCGTGCCCTTGGCGGATATCGCCTTCGACCACACCGGGAACTGCATCTCGGTCAGCGTGGCGACGTCCCGGACCCCGGCGTCGATGACCACCCCCCGGACACCGTGCGCGATCAGGCTCCCGGCGATCAGGTCGCCCACGTACCCGTCGTCGCACGGGCTGGTCGGGGTCACCACGAGAACGTCCCCCGGCTGGGCCTGTTCCACGGCCACGTGGATCGACCAGTTGTCGCCCGGGGCGACCTCGCAGGTCAGCGCGTTGCCGGCGATATGCGCGGGCCGGAAGATCGGGCGGATGTCGGCCCGCAGCAGCCCGGTGCGGCCCTGTGCCTCGTGCACCGTCGCCACCCCGGCGGCCGCCAGGCCGTCGACGACGTCGAGCTGCGTTCGGGGAGTATTGCGTACGACTACCGGCACCTGCGTGCTCCTTTCCGGAGGATGTGCTCCCACATGCTCAAGTTTCCCTGGCATCGTGGCCTTCGGCTCCCGCGCCCCCGCAAGCTTGTTCCCGCCAGGCGGCAGGATCTCCGTCAGATCGGCAGGCACCCGCGGGTCCCCACTGTGTCGCCGTCCTGCACGGCAGCGGAGATAGCCTCGGGAAGTGACACAATCTCGGCCACCCCGCGTCCACCTCCATCTTCCTGCCTCTCCCTGAAACCATAACGACTTACCGCCGCCATGTGCACACTTGTGCGTTCTACGCCCGATACTGCAGGAGGCCCCGGTGTCCCTCGATGACTTCCCGCGCTACCCGCTGCTCTTCGGGCCCAGCCCGGTCCACCCGCTGGAGCGCCTGTCGGCTCACCTTGGCGGCCCGCAGATCTGGGCCAAGCGGGAGGACTGCAACTCGGGCCTGGCGTTCGGCGGCAACAAGACCCGCAAGCTGGAGTACCTGGTGCCCGATGCCCTCACGCAGGGCGCGGACACGCTGGTCTCCATCGGCGGCGTGCAGTCCAACCACACCCGGCAGGTGGCGGCCGTGGCCGCCAGTATCGGCCTGCGGGCCGTGCTGGTCCAGGAGAGCTGGGTCGACTGGCCCGACTCGGTCAACGACCGGGTCGGCAACATCCTGCTCTCCCGGATCATGGGCGCCGACGTGCGCCTGGTCGACGCGGGCTTCGGCATCGGCTTCAAGCCGAGCTGGGAACGCGCGCTGGAGGACATCCGCATCCATGGCGGCTCCCCGTACCCCATCCCGGCGGGCGCTTCCGACCACCGGCTCGGCGGCCTCGGCTTCGCGAACTGGGCACGGGAGGTGCAGCAGCAGGAGGCGCAGCTCGGGGTCTTCTTCGACACGATCATCGTGTGCAGCGTCACCGGGTCCACCCAGGCCGGCATGATCGCCGGGTTCGCCGGCCAGGCCAGGCCGCGCCGCGTGATCGGCATCGACGCCTCGGCGAAGCCTGACGAAACCCGGGCGCAGGTGGAGAAGATCGCGCGCAACACCGCCGCGCTGATCGGCCTCGGCCGGGACCTGCGCGACGACGAGATCGTGGTGCTGCCAGGCTGGGCCGGTGCCAGCTACGGCATCCCGGTCCAGTCCACGCTCGACGCGATCCGGCTGACCGGCAGCCTGGAAGGCGTGATCCTCGACCCGGTCTACGAGGGCAAGTCCATGGCCGGGCTGATCGGCCTGGTGCAAGGCGGCGACATCGGCCGGGACTCGACGGTGCTCTACGCCCACCTCGGCGGCCAGCCGGCGCTGAACGCGTACAGCGCGCTGTTCAGGTAGCAGGGCACGGCTGGCCGGGTGAGAGGCTGATCGGGTGCGGATTGCGCTGCTCGGCCCGTTCGAGGCCCGCGATGACGCCGGCCAGCCGGTTGAGGTACCCGGCCTGCGGCTGCGCACCCTGCTGGCCCGGCTGGCCCTCGACGCCGGCCGGGTGGTCTCGACCGGGTCGCTGGTCGATGCGGTCTGGGGCGGCGAGCCGCCGTCCGGCCCCGGCAGCGCGCTGCAGTCGCTGGTCTCCCGGCTGCGCCGGGTCCTGCCCGAGGGCGACGCCAGGGTCGAGTCGCTGCCCGGCGGCTACCGGCTGCTGACCGCGGGCGAGGTCACCGACGTCGCGCACTTCGAGCGGCTCGCGGCGGAGGGACGGGCCTGCCGGGACGCCGGGGACGCCGGGGACGCGGCGAGCCGGCTCGCCAGCGCGCTCGGGCTGTGGCGCGGGGCACCGCTCGACGGCCTTGCCGAGGCGCCGTTCGCCGCGCCCGTCGCCGCCCGGCTCACCGAGCTGCGGCTGCGCGCGGCCGCAGACCACGCCGACCTCGCGCTCGCCGCCGGCCAGGCAGACGAGGTCGTTGCGGGCCTGCGGCAGCTCACGCTGGAGCACCCGCTGGATGAGCGGCTGCGGGAGCTGTACATCAGGGCCCTCGCCTCGGCGGGCCGCCCGGCCGAGGCGCTGGCGGCCTTCGAGGACCTGCGCCGCTGCCTGGCCGAGACCCTGGGCACCGATCCTTCGCAGGCCCTGCGCGACCTGCATGCGGCGATCCTGCGCGGCGTGCGCGCGCCGGGCCAGGACGCGAGCCCGGCCGCCGCCCGCCGCACCGCGCCGGCCGCTGCTGTCAGCGAGCCCGCCCGCCGCACCAACCTCCCCACGCCCGCGACCAGCTTCGTCGGGCGGGGCCAGGACCTGGCCCAGGTCGCCGCGCTGCTCGCGGACGCGAGGCTGGTGACGCTCGTCGGGCCGGGCGGGGTGGGCAAGACCCGGCTCGCCGCCGAGCTCGCCGCCGGCTGGCAGGCCGCCGATGGCGTCTGGCTGGCTGAGCTGGCCGAGGTCACCGATCCTGCGCGGGTTCCGGCCGCCGTGTGCGCCGCGCTCGGGCTGCCGCCGGGCGCGGACCTCGCCGGGCAGCTGCGCGAGCGGGACCTGCTGCTCGTCCTGGACAACTGCGAGCACCTCGCCGCGGCCTGCGCCGCGGCGGCGCAGGACATCCTCGGCCACTGCCCCAGCGTCCGGGTTCTCGCCACGTCCCGCGAGCCGCTGACGGTCCCCGGCGAGCGGATCTACCCGGTGCCGGCGCTGCCGGTGCCGGCGCCCGCGGTCGGCGTGGGTGACGCGCTGGAGGTTCCGGCGCTGCAGCTGTTCGCCGACCGGGCCGCGGCCGCCGTCTACGGGTTCCGGCTTACCGAGGGGAACCTGCCCGCGGTCGCCGAGATCTGCCGCCGCCTGGACGGCCTGCCGCTGGCGATCGAGCTGGCGTGCGCGCGCCTGCGCACGCTGCCAGCGGAGGACATGGCGGCCAGGCTCGATGACCGGTTCCGGCTGCTGACCGGCGGCAGCCGCGCCGCGCTCCCCCGCCACCAGACGCTGCGGGCGGTCATCGAGTGGAGCTGGGACCTGCTGAGCGAGCCGGAGCGCACGCTGGCCCGGCGGCTGGCCGTGTTCGCTGGCGGCGCCACCGTGGAGGCCGCCGAGGCCGTGTGCGCGGACGGCATCCTGCCATCCGATGAGATCGTGGGGCTGCTCGGGGCGCTGGCCGACAAGTCGTTCATCGAGCTGCGGGAGGCGGCCGGCGCGCCGCCGCGGTACCGGATGCTGGAGACCATCGCCGCGTACGCGCAGGCCGCGCTCGCCGAGGCCGGCGAGTCCGGCCGGACCCGGCGCGCGCACGCGCGCTACCTCCTGGCCAGGGCCGAGGCGGCCGAGCCGACGCTGCGCACCAGGGCGCAGCTGGCACACCTCGCCTGGCTACGCCATGAGCACGACAACCTCGCCGCCGCGCTGCGGTACGCGATCGGCGCCGGCGACGCGGACACCGCGGTCCGCCTGGTGGCCGCGCTCGGCTGGTACTGGGTGCTGCGCGGCAACCACTTCGAGGCGGCGGCCTGGGTGCGCGACGCGCTCGCGCTGCCGGGCGCCGGTGCCGCGCCAGATCAGCCGCTGGCCACGGCGTACGCCTTTGACGCGATGCACCACTTCGCGATCCAGGACTTCGAGCGCGGCCGGCGGTCCGCGGTCCACGCCACCCGCCTCGCCCCTGCCGCGCCGCACCCGCCTGCCGCCTCGCACTCCGCCGTTCCGCACCCCGCCGTTCCGCACCCCGTGGTCACGATTGTCCGCGTGATGCTGGAGCAGAGCGATGCGGGGGCGGCCGACTTCTCCGGCCTGGCCGGGCACCCGGATCCGTGGCTGTCGGCCACCGGCCTGCTGTACCAGGGGTTCGCCGCGGAGCTGCGCGGCGACGCGCCCGCGGCCGTCAGGCACTTCGCGATGGCCAGGGACTCGTTCATCGCGGTCGGCGACGGATGGGGCCTGGCGGGCGCGGTTCGCCACCTCGGAGCCGGTCACGGCCTGGGTGGCGACCACGCTGCGGCGATCGCGGCCATCGACCAGGCGATCGGGTTCGCCGACGCCATCGGCGCCGACGACGATGCCGGGTGGCTGCGCGCGGAACGCGGGCTCGTCCTGCTGCGGGCCGGCGACCTGGCAGCCGCGCGCGCCGACCTCGCCAGCGCGCGGCAGTCGGGACACGCGCTGCGTTCCGCGATGGTGACGGCGTTCGCCGAGGCAGCGCTCGGCGAGGTCAGCCGGCATGCGGGCGAACACGCGACGGCACGGCCGCTGTTCACCCAGGCGCGCCGGCGTCTCGACGCGGAGACCGGGGTTCCGCCACGGATCCGGCTGCTGCCGCTGACCGGCCTGGCCCGCCTGGCCACCGCGGACGGCGACCTCGCCGAGGCGCGTGGCCTGCTCGCCGAGGCGCTCACGCTCGTCCTCCAGCCCGGCGGCCCCGCCCAGGACCGCCCGGCGATCGCGGTGGTAGGCGAGGCACTCGCCGACCTCGCGCTCGCCGACGGCAGGCCGGCCGACGCGGCGCGCCTGCTGGGCTACGCGGCGGCCGTTCGCGGCGCCGCGGATCAGGGGAATCCGGACGTCCGCCGGGCGGCCGCGGCGGCACAGTCCGCGCTGGACGGCGAGCACGCTCAGGCAGGCGTTCAGGCTAGAAACCTGACTGCCGATGCGGCGGTCACTGAGCTGACTGCGCTGGCGGCGCAGCTGACCGGCGCACGGCTCGGTGGTTGAGAGGCCCTAAGCCTGCCGGCGGTAGGCCCACGTGGCGAGCGGCGCGAACACCGCGACGATGCCGAGCGCCCACAGCAGCGAGGCCCAGACCGCGCCGCCCAGCGGCAGGCTCAGCATCAGCCCGCGGGCCGCGTTCGAGACGTCGGTGACCGGGTTGATCTTCACCCACGCTTGCAGCCAGCCCGGCAGCCGCCCGGTCGGCACGAACACGTTGCTGCCGAACGTGAGCGGGAGGATCAGCACGAAGCTGAACGCGGTCACGCTGGCCGGGCTCCTGGCCACCAGGCCGACCAGCGCCATGACCCAGCTCGCCGCAAACGCGAACACCATGATGATGGCGCACGCGGCGAGGACCGCGGGCACGCTCCCGCGGGTACGGAAGCCGACGATCGCGCCGAGGGCGAACACCAGCGCGAGGGAGAGCACGAACGTGACGAGGTCCCCGAGGATGTAACCGATCAGCGGCGCGGAACGGGCGATCGGCAGGCTGCGGAACCGGTCGAAGATCCCGTTGCGCAGGTCGGTGCTGAGCCCGGCGCCGATGCCCAGCGAGGCGAACAGCAGCGCCTGCACGGCGACTCCGGGCAGCACGTACTGCAGGTACGAGTGCGTGCTGCCGGCCACCGCGTCGCCGAACAGGAACACCATCACCACCACCAGCACGATCGGCAGCATGATCACGTCGAGCAGCCGGTCCGGCGAGTGCCTGAGCTTGGCCAGGCTGCGCCAGGCAAGGGTCAGGCTGTGCCGGGCCGCGCGCAGCGGGCTCATTCGCTGCCTCCCTCGTGTTGTGGGCCGGTCAGGGACAGGAACACCTCGTCCAGGCTGGCCAGGCGCAGCCCGAGCTCGGTCACCTCGATGCCGGCGTGGCCGAGCCGCAGGGACACCGCGGCCAGCGCCTCGGTGCCGCTGCTGCCGGGGGCGAGCGGCACGGTGATCGTTCCGTCCCGCTCGGCAGGCCCGCCGTCGGCCGTGCCCACCACCTCGGCGACGATCGCGCTGGCCTTGGAGAGCTCCCCGCGCTCGGCCGGCCGGACGTCGAGGCTCTGCCCGCCGACCCTGGCCTTCAGCTCGGCCGGGGTTCCGCTGGCGACCACCCGGCCGTGGTCGATCACGGCGATCTGGCTGGCCAGCCGGTCCGCCTCGGCCAGGTCCTGCGTGGTGAGCAGCACCGTCGCGCCCCCGGCCACCAGCCCGCGGACCATGTCCCACAGCTCGCCACGCGAGCGCGGGTCCAGGCCGGTCGTCGGCTCGTCAAGGAACAGCACCTCGGGCTCGCCGACCAGGCCCATGGCCAGGTCCAGCCGCCGGCGCATGCCGCCCGAGTAGGTCTTGGCCAGCCGGCGGCCCACCTCGGCCAGGCCGAACCGGTCCAGCAGCTCTGCCGCGCGGCGCCGCGCTGACCCGCGCCCAAGCTCCAGCAGACGGGCGATGAGCAGCAGGTTCTCCTGGCCGGTCAGGTCCTCGTCAACGGCGGCGAACTGACCGGTGAGCCCGATCAGCGGGCGGACCTTGCCCGGCTGCCTGGCCACGTCGAACCCGCCCACCACCGCGCGGCCCGCGTCCGGGCGCAGCAGCGTGGCGAGGATGCGGATCAGCGTGGTCTTGCCCGCGCCGTTCGGCCCGAGCACGCCCTGCACCACGCCGGGCGCGACCGCCAGGTCGAGCCCGGCCAGCGCGGTCGTCGTGCCGTACCGCTTGGCCAGTTCCTCGGTGTAGATGGCGTGCGACCGGTGCTCCACGCCCTGCATCGTCGCCGGCGCCGCTGTCACGGCGCGCACACGCCGCTGTCACGGCGCGGCCGGGAGGCTGGGCGATTGCCCTTGCCTGCGCTGTCACGCCGGCCTTGTCGACAGGCGGGCGAGGATCACCTCGAGCTGACGGGTGTCGCTCGGCACCGCGGCCCGCTGCGTGTGCTCGATCTGCCAGGCCGCGAACGTGCGGCCGATGACCGATTCGTCGATGTCATTGCGCACGCCAGCCGCGCGGAGGCTGGCCCGCAGCAGCAGCCTGGCGCCGGGCCGCAGGACGCGGCGGAGTTCATCGGCGTACCGCAGCCGGTCACGCGGGCCCAGGTAGTGGAAGCAGCCGCGGTCCAGCGCAGCGTCAAAGCAGTGCCTGTGGAACGGAAGCTGGCGGGCGTCCGCGCGCACGAACGCCGCGCCGCCCTGTCCCGCCGCCGCCCGGGCCAGAGCCACCTGCGACAGGTCGATCCCGGTCACCTGCCAGCCGGCCGCGGCGAGATGGCCCGCCTCGACGCCCAGGCCGCACCCGACGTCAAGCGCGCGCCCGCGCGGCGGGAGCCAGCCGTCGCCGAGCGCCGCGAGCAGTTCGGGCGAAGGCCGGGACAGATGCCACCATCGGTAGGTTCCGTCGGAATAGTGGTCGGTCATGGCCACAGTGTGGCTCAAGGTCAGAGCGGGTCCAGACGTGCCGCGGCCCGTTCCTGCAACGCCGCTGCGATGTCAGCGGGCAGCGGCACGGACGAGCCCTGGAATCCGCGGAATGGCCGGAACGACGCCAGCCCCGGCGTTGCCAGCAGTTCCACTCTCAGCAGCGGCGGATCGATGCGGTAGTCGAATCTGATGTCGGTCCGCCACCGCGCGTAGACCGAGCTGACAGCTGCCGATTCGGGGTCTTCGTAGGTGGGAGCCGTGATCGTCGCCAGGTAGTAAATGCCCGGGTCGTGCCGTCCCACGACCTGCAGCCAGACGCGATCGCCTGCAGCGGTCCGGTCCCGGTAACGCGGCGTTCTCCAGCAGCGCAGCCGCGACGCAGCTATCGCGGCATCCAGGTCGTACTGCTTGCCGTTGCCCTGAAAGATCCAGTCGGTCATGCGTCACATCCTGACCGGGCAGACGAAATCAGCGCTTGCCCTCCCAGCTTCCCGGTGCGGTTCAGGATCCGATCTGCCGGTTGTGGATCCGCTGGGCCAGCACGGCCAGGTCGATCAGCGGGGTTGCGGTCCCGGCCGCGCCGGCCCGCGCGGCAAGGTCGGCGAGCACCGCCTCCACTTCGGTGCGGCGGCCCGCGATCAGGTCGCGTGACAGCGACGACGTGGTCGATGACCCCGCAGCGGTGAGGGTGTGCTCGGTCACCCGCAACGGCCCGGCGGAAACGGGATGGCCGCAGGCCCCCGCCGCGGCCGCCGCTTCGGCAAGGACCGACCGTGCGAAGCGCTCTCCCCCGGGCACCGCGACGATGTCGCCGACAGGCGCCCGCATCAGCGACGTGACGGCGCCGATGCTCGCGATGAAGACCCACTTGTCCCACATGGCGCCGACGATGTCCGCGGGCACGGTCACGTCCGCTCCGGCGTCCCTGAAGGCCGACGCGAGCCGGTCGACGCGAGCGCTCGGCGAGCCGTCGAGTTCCCCGACCTCTACCTCGAACAGGGGCGCCAGCACCCGGATCGTCCCGTCGTCCTCGCGCTCCGTAGCGACCCGCAGGACCCCGCCGAGTTCGGCCGGCCCGAAGCGGTCGGCCAGCGGCTCGACGTGGGCCATCCCGTTGAGGAACGGGAGGATCACGGCGGGCGGCTGGACCGCGGGCTCGATGTCGGCCATTACCCCGCCGAGGTTTTCCGACTTGACCGCCAGCACGATCGCGTCATAACCGGGCGTGAGCTCTCCTGCGGTCACGACCGACGGCCGGACCACGCGCAACCCGTCCTGGCTCGCGATGCGGAGCCCGTCGTCGCGCAGCCGCGCGGCGCTGTGCGGGCGCGCCAGGACGGTCACGTCATGCCCGGCATCGGCCAGGCGGGCGGCGACGAAACCGCCGACCGCACCGGCTCCGACGATGAGGAACCTCACGGCCTCAGCCTCATTGTCTGGCGTTCTTTCGAGGTCACTGGCATTCGCGGGCTCGGTCAACGAGGCTAGCCAGCTCTTGCCAGAGTGACCGGGAATTTATTCTCTGTAGCTGATGCAGCTCCGTCAAGCGCTTGCTTGACCCGGATCATCGCGATGGTGATGTCGGCGATGATGCGGTTATACATGAAGAGCACCCCGGTCAGCCCGGCGATTTCCAGCCCGCTGAGCGAGTCGCTCATCTGCCGGCGGTTCACGCCGGCGACCTGGGAGAAACCCGCCACGTGGGTGCGGGCAATTGCCCGGATCCGCCGGGCCGTCTCCTCGTGCTCGGCGGTAAGCGCAATAGGAGCGAGGATGTCCTCGATCGCGATCCGCAGGGCATCGGGCCAGGCTGCCAGCACCCGGTAGTCGCTCATCGGAGCGTGATGCAAGAAAAGATCCTTGGCCTTGCGCAGCAGCTCCTGGACATCGGGCGGAGCCCGGTCCGGGTCGACCAGGTGGAGCTTTTCGACTCCGCCGGGCAACCCGTGGGGAAGCTGCCGGGCCTCCGCGGCGGACAGGGAGTTGGCGGGACTGCCAGCGGCCCGCTCATTCCAGGCCTCGTTCCAGGCTGTGATCAGGATGAGACCCTTGGGATTGCCGTAGTTGAGGCAATCGAGCGCCTGGCGGATCTTGGTGATCTGCGCGTCGGACACCCCCGCGGCGTGCAGCTTGGGGCGAGGGTCTGGAGGCGGCGGGCCAGGAATGATCGAAGCCTCACGCACCAGATCGGCGCCCCTTTCGGCGTACACAGTCGAGATCTGTGGCTTCAGCCTCTGCCATGCGGCCGGGACGAAAGCCGGAAACAGCGACATAACCCTTATGGCGAACGGGACCCATGGGACACGCTCGGTGAATTCGATGTCATCGTAGATTTCAGCGAGTTCGCCGCTCGCGTCCGCCTGATCGACTTCAGGAAACTTCGGTGGCGGAGGTCGTGTTTTCATGGTATTCCCCCTGATTGATGACACAACGGGCCTGCTGGCCATCAAAGCTCACGCAGATCTGTGGCGTTCGTTCAGCTAGCCACATACAAATCGATGTTTGCAGCCTCGCCCCCGCCACGCACCGTCAGGTCGTGCAGTTCGATCGAGAGCCGGACCAGGTGCGCGAGCGGACCGCGGCCGGGTCAGGCGCCCAGTCCGGCCGGCGTGGTGGCCGGGCCCGTAGACGATGGCCAGTGCCTCCTCGGCCTGCTCCGGGGAGTCGGCGCCGACGCAGGCCCGGCGAAATGGTCCTGGTGCTTTAGCCGTTGCAGCCGCAGGAGCAGTCGCCTGGGCATCCGCAAGCTTTCTCGCCTGGCTTGGCAATCGGTACGACGAGCAGCGGCTCAGCTCCTGGAATCGGCCTGACATACGGCAGTCCCGATGCCGTGTCGTGCGCCAGGCCCTTCAGGATGTGGCCTGTGCCCTCAGGGAAGACGAACATCACGTGCGGCCCGGCGTGATACCAGTCCTTGCCCTCGGGGGGCTGCGCTGCCTCGGGATGATCGAAGTCTGCGCCGACTTCCCCCAGCAGCATGTAGGAGATCCCTATCCGATCGATCGCCGGCGTTTTCCCCTCTACGACCGCCTTGAGCCAGTGGATCATGGTCGGGTCGCCACACATCGGGGCCGGCTGGGGCTTACCGGGAGGGGTTGGCACACATATCCAGTCGGGTGACCCTTCCCGGAGGACCGTCGTCAGATCCCAGTCGACGACCGTCGCCGAGTCAGCTATGTAGGCCGGAGCGGCCCGAAGCGCATCGGCGATCTTTTCTTCCCTCGTGGGCTCCCTGCTGTCCGCCATGATGACTGCACTCCAGCCGTCTGCTCGATGACGCCGGCACGCTCGTGTTTCGGCAGCAACCTGCCGTCAGCAGCGACCGTAGCGTCAGCGGAGCCGGCGTTACATCACCCGAGGAAGGTGACGTCGGACCGGCACCCGGTTCCTCCTGCCCTGCATACCCCCCCGGTCTGCGGTGCGGGGATCATCATGCTTTGGGTTCCGGCCCGCGCGTGCTACTCGGTCCGCAGCACTGCCGCGGGCCGGATCCGGGCCGCCTCCCAGCCTGGCCGGGCGGCGATCAGGTTGGCTAGCAGGAGCGTGACCGGGATGGTGAGCAGGACCAGCGGCAGCTCGATGACGGGCGTGCGGGAGACCCCGGCTGATCCGGCGAACGCGATCCAGGCCCAGCGGCCGGCCAGCACGCCGAGCGGTACCCCGGCGAGCAGCGCCACCGCGGCGAGGGCGCTGGCTTCCCAGGACACCGCCCGGAGCACCTGCGACCTGGTGAAGCCGAGGGCCTTGAGCACTGCTAGATCGCGTCGGCGCCGGCGCACGCCGGTGATCATGACATGGGCTAGCGTGCCGACCGCGAGCAGCGCGAGCACGGCGCCAAGGACGAGCGGGGTGTCCCGGATCGCGTCGAAGTCCTTGATGTCGCCTGGCCGCTGGTCGGAGGTCACGGTGCAGGCACCGGGCGGGCAACCGGCCGCGGTCGTCGCCGCGGTCAGCCGCGCCGCGGCGGCGCGCAGATCCGTGCCTGCCCGGTACCGCAGCAGGAAGAAGCTGTAGCAGGTGAGGTGCCCGACGCATCCGGTCGATTGCACCGGTGTTGACAGCAGCGCGGTCGAGACGACTGCGCCGGTGCCGAGATCGGTGTCGGAGAGTCCCGGCAGGCCGAACGCCGGGAAGACGCCCGTGCCGACGATGCGCATGGTGCGCTGTGCCCTGGGGCCGGCTTTCCCGGTGGCCAAGGTGACGGTGACGCGCACGGTCTGCCCGATCTGCCGGTGCAGGGCGCGCATGGTCTGCGCGCCGAGGACGATCTCTCCGGGTCCAGACGCCGGCCTGCCAGCCGTCAGCGTCAGGTAGCCGCCGCCGCGCACCGGGTCGACGCCGATCGCGGGCACCATCTGCCCGTCCACGGTGAGCTGGCCGTTGTTCCCCGCTGCGTAGCCGGTGACGGCCGGTTCCGCTGCCAGAAGCTTCGCCGCGAGAGACATCGGGACGTCGGCGAATCCCAGGTCGAGTTCCTGAGCCCAGTTCTGCCCGTAGTCATGCGCGGTGCCGACCAGGCTGATGAGGCTGGTGCCGAAGACGGCGGCGGCGCAGACCGCGGCCACCGCGAGCAGGGTTCCGGCCAAGGCGCTGCGCACCGGCACCGCGGTCCGGCCGTGCCCGGGCTCGAGCGCCATGCGGACGCCGATACCGCTGGTCAACGAGCCTGCCTGGCCGAACGCGGACGCCAGGCGCGACTGTCGCGTGGCGGAGGGCTCGGTCACGGCCAGCGGCCCTGGTGCGCGGGAGGCGGCCCGCCAGGCGGCGGGAGCCAGCACGATGAGCGGTGCCGCGGCGACAGCAATCAGGCCGGCGCCCAGGACGCTGAGGTCGGCCTGCATCCCGGGTTGCGGCTCGGCCAGCCGCGCGGCCCCGATCGGCATGAGCGGCGACGCCACGACGGCGACCGCTACCGCGATGACGGCCCCGACCACAGTCACCAGGGCCAGCCTGGCCATGGACACGGCGAAAAGGCTGACGCGGGTCATGCCGATGGCACGCAGTATGGGGAACTCGTCCGAGTCGAGCGTCAGCTGACGGTGGAGCAGCTGGCCCGCGACTGCCAGCGTGATGACCCCTGCCAGCGCGGCGAAGATACCCAGCGCGACGGCCTCCGGGCTGATGGCCCGCTCGGTGGCGGCGACCTCGCCGGACGGGTTGACGAAAACGAGGTAGGCGGCGTTTGCCCCGAGATACCGCGTGGCCAGCGCGCGGGCGGACCGGACGAACGCTGGCACCGTCGCGCCAGGTCGCAGCAGCACTCCCGCCTGCGGCATGTAAAAGGTCGAACGAGCCGCGGCGGTGCGGGCGAACGGCGGGCTCAGCAAGGCGACTGGCTCGCCGTCGGTCGCGGTGGCCGGCACGACCTGGTCGTCGAAGACGGCGACCGCCGACACGCGGAAAGCGAGCGGGAAAGCCTGCCGCAGGTCGGGCTCGCCTGCCTTGCGGTTGTCTGGCACGCCCATCAGGTGCAGCGTCGAACCTGGCCGCAGGTGCTCGCGATCGGCCAGCTGCGGGTCGATCACGGCCTCGCCGGCCGCCCCGGCGCTGAACATCCGGCCCTGCAAGATCTTGACCCGGTCCGTCGAGACGCCCAGGCTGTCGTCGGGACTGGCGAAGACGTTCACCTGAGTGTCTGGGGTGCCGTGCGGCACCGGGATCGCCATCGTGTACTGGATCGCCGACGACATCGCTGCCACCTGCGGCAGCCGGGCGAGCCTGGCGAAATATGCCTGGGCGGGCCCGCCCGGGAGCACGTCGACCTGGGCCGCGTTCGCCCACTTCAGCAGCCGGGGATAGGCGGTGTCGGTGCGCCGGGCGCCCGCGGCGGCGGTGAGCACGACGCCGCCGACGATCCCGAGCAGCAGCGCGAGGCCGAGCAGCGCCCGCCAGCGCAGCCGGACGTCCGCGCGCAGTCGCAGCCAGACCATGGCCATGGAAGCATCCCATCGGCGGCCTCGCCGGCAGTCAATGATGCAGGCGTCACCAGCGGTGGTGATGCTCTCCACACCGTCGCGGCCCGGTGCCGGGCTTGTAGGAGAGGTGGCGAACGGCGTGCCAGGATGGACGCATGCCCGCCCGCCTGAATGTCTTGTGCACTGGGTATGCCGCCGACCGGGTGGCCAGTACCGTCGTGCTGGTCCGCGACGGGGACGCCGTCATCGTCGTGGATCCGGGCATGGTCGCCAGCCGCGCGCAGATCCTCGGTCCGCTGGAAGAGCTCGGCGTCAGCCCGGACGAGGTCACCGACGTGGTCTTCAGCCATCACCACCCTGACCACACGCTGAACGCCGCGCTTTTCACGCGCGCTCGCTTCCACGACTTCTGGGCGATCTACCAGGACGATGTGTGGACCGAGCGGCCCGCTGACGGGTTTCAGCTCTCACCCTCGGTGCGGCTGATGACCACGCCCGGCCATACCGCGCAGGACATCACCACGCTGGTCACGACCGGCCATGGGCTAGCCGCCTGCACGCACCTGTGGTGGTCACGCGAGGGGCCGGCCATCGATCCGCTCGCCGAGGACCAGGAACTGCTGGAGCGCTCCCGGGCCAGGCTGCTGGCGCTGGACCCCGCGATGATCATGCCCGGCCACGGCACGCCGTTCGCTCCGTCGGAGCTTGCACCCGAGGCCCGCTGACCGGCTGCCGCTGCGGGCCGCCTGCTCGCCGCGCGGCCTCGGTTCGACGTGCAGCCGCGTGCGGCAGGTCAGTAGGGCACGCCCTCGGGGGCCGGCATCGACCCTGCCGCGGTGCCGGAGCCGCTGGCGATCGTGACGGCCGCCCGGGCCGAGCCGCCGTACAGCCGCCAGGAGCCGGTGACCCGCGCGGGGGCCAGCCCCGCGGCCTTGGCCGCCAGCACCGCGGTGACGATCATGTTCTCGCCGGAACCGGTGACGGTCACGGAGCCGCTGACCCGCACCCCGGGCACGAGTTCGTCGTCGGCGAGCGTCAGCCGGTAGCCGTTCACCGCGGTGACGCTGCCGCCGTACAGCCCGGAGTCGTGTGTCCCGGTGATCGACACGTACCGGGACCACGCGTCGCCCGCGGTCTGCACGGCGGCGGCCGCCAGCTTGAGATCGGCCAGGGTGGCCCGGCCGGAGATGCGGGTGACCGGCGGGACGGAGCGCAGCGTGCTGGCGAACGCGCCGACCGCGCGGATGCTCGGGATGGCCGCCGCGCAAGAGGTGTTCAGCTGATCCAGCGCGGCCGGGTCGGTCACGAAGGCCTGGATGATCGAGGCACCACAGCCGTAGGGGTCGCCCTCGCCGATGACGTGGGTCTCGTTGGCGAACTCGACGAACCGGCTATGGCCGCCGAGCTCGGCCTGCACCTCGGGCACCCCGGCCGGCGGTGTCCAGGTGTCGAGCGCGCCGCCCAGGATCAGCACGGGCATGCTGCGCGGCAGGAACGGCGGCGACCCTGGGACGGGCGGCTGCGCGATCAACGGCCTCGGCCAGTCCAGGCAGGCGGTGTAGTTCTCCGTGTTCTGGTCCATGGCCAGCCACTGGGCGGTGGTGAACGGCGCGAACGTGCTCGCCGGGAGCGTCGTCTCGGCTGCCCGCAAGTCGGCGAGCCGCCGCGCCGGGCTCGCGGACAGCGGGTAGAGCTGCGGGTAGTCCAGGCAGGACACCGCCATGTACAGCTCGACGGAGTACTGGCTGACCGGCACCCCAAAATAGGCCTCGTCGAACGCCAGCCGCGAGGCGTACAGGCGCAGCAGCGGCGCGGGCTGACGGCCGTCGAGCAGCGCCCGGGCCGCGGCGTCGAGCGCGGCGTAGATGGCCGGATCCTCGGCGGAGTCGCTGACGAGATTGACCAGCCCGACCACCCCCATGGTGACCCGCTCGCGCGCCCCGTCCGGCCCCAGTCCAGCGGCACCCGCAACGTCCCGCAGTACGCCGCAGGCGACCCTCCGCACCGCGCAAGGGTCTGCGACCCGACCCGCACAACGCCCGGTGCCGCTCGTCCAGCAGGCCTTCGCGCAGCAGCCAGCTGACCAGGATCGGCCTGCCCCCAGGGGAAGGTTAACCCGGACGCGAGGCGCCCCGCGGATCGGATCCGCGGGGCGCTCGTTAACCGGCCTGCTCACTTCAAACGATCCGCTCCCAAGGCCAGCGGCGCATGATGGCGGCGGCCATGTTCCTGATCTGTGCACGCCTGCTTATCGCGATGAGGGTGAACGCGGCGCAGAGCGGGACGGTTATCGCGATGGCGGCGCTGTGCAGCACGGTGGCGTTGATGATGGACGCGCCGGCCATGTCGGCGGCCAGCCCGGCTGCGGCGAGCCCGGCCAGCCGCGGGATGAGCAGGCCGGCCGCGCCGGCGAGCTCGGCGGTCCCGACCAGGTAGCGCAGCCATTGTCCCGCTCCGATCTGGCCGAACATTGTCACCGCGTAGTGCGCCCCGGCGAGCTTGGGCAGCGCCGCGAGCGCGAAGAACACGGCGAGCGCGATCTGGGCTGCCCATAGCAGCGCACGCCGGCGCGGGCAGCCGGGCGGGCTGTGACGGTTGCGGTGTTCATCATCTGCTCCCTACTGGTCATGACTCGCGGTAGGCGAGGTAGACGGTGCCGGTGCTCAGCTGCCGGCACTCGGTCAGGGTGAGCGGGACCTGTATGCCCTCGTCTTCGAACAGCCGCTGTCCGGTGCCGACCACGATGGGGTGGGTGAACAGGTGCAGCTCGTCGACTAGGCCCGCCCGCAGGAGGATGCGGACCAGGCTGGTGCTGCCGGTGGTGATGATGTCGCCGCCGGGCTGCTCCTTGAGGCTGGCGACCGCGGCGGCGATGTCGCCGGACAGCCGGGTGGAGTTGCGCCACTCCAGGTCGTGCAGGGTGCGCGACACGACTACCTTGGCGGGCTCGTTCATGCGCGCCGCGATCTGGTCGCTGGCCGGCGCGTTCGCGAACGCGCCGGCGTAGCTCTGGTAGGTCACCCGGCCCAGCAGCATGGTGTCCACGGTCGCCTGCAGCGACCACATGATGTCGAACATCTCCTCGTTCACGTACGGGAAGTGCCACTTCTCCGGGGCCTCGACGACGCCGTCCAGCGAGATGAACTCCCCGACGATGAGCTTCCGCATGATTCTCTCCTTCATCAGCCGGCCGGTTGCCCGTCAACCCGCCGTTACTGACGCAGCGAACGGGCCGCCCGCCGATCGACGCGATCGACAAACTTTTTTCCGGCTGGTTGGATGACGCGCATGCGGTTCCTGATGACCCTCAACGGCGGCGGGCTACAGCCCGATCATGAGCTGTACGCCGAGATGGAGCGTTTCGTAGAGGAGCTCACCCAGGCGGGCGTGCTGCTGGCCACCGGCGGGCTCGGCCAGGAGGGCACGCACTTCACCGCGGCCGACGGGAAAGTCACCATGGTCGACGGGCCATACACCGAGGCGAAGGAGACAATCGTCAGCTTCGCGCTGATCGACGTGCGATCCCGGGACGAGGCGCTGGAACTGTTCCGGCGCTTCTGGGCGATCGTCCGGGACGGCGAGGGCGACCTGCGCCAGGTGTACGGCCCGGAGGGCTGATCGTGCCGGGCCAGGACCCGCGCGCCGCCGTAGAGGCGGTATGGCGGCTGGAGTCGGCCCGCATCGTCGCCGGCCTGGCCGGCCTGGTGCGCGACGTCGGCCTGGCCGAGGAACTCGCCCAGGACGCCCTGGTAGCCGCGCTGGAGGAATGGCCGCAGGCGGGCGTGCCAGCCAACCCTGGTGCCTGGCTGATGCTGACCGCCAGGCACCGGGCAATCGACCGGCTGCGCCGCGACGACACGCTGGCCCGCAAGGTCGCCGAGCTAGGTTTTGCCCAGCAGCGAGACGCCGCAATCGGCGGGCTGGCCGATTTCGACGCGGTGATCGACCAGGACGGCCTGAAGGACGACCTGCTCCGGCTGATCTTCGTGTCCTGCCATCCGGCGCTGCCTCCCGAGTCCCGGGTCGCGCTCACCCTGCGCATCCTCGGTGGCCTGACCACCGGCGAGATCGCCCGGGCGTTCGTGGTGCCTGAACCGACCGTCGCACAGCGCATCGTGCGGGCCAAGCGCACGCTCTCCGTCAGAAAAATCCCCTTCGAGGTGCCGCCGCCGCCCGACCGTGCCCAGCGGCTGGCCTCGGTGCTGGAGGTGGTGTACCTGATCTTCAACGAGGGCTACACCGCGACCAGCGGGGATGACTGGATGCGGCCCGCGTTGTGTCACGAGGCCCTGCGGCTGGGCCGCATCCTAGCGGAGCTGGCACCGACCGAACCGGAGGTGCACGGCCTGGCGGCGCTGATGGAGATCCAGTCCTCGCGTGCCGCCGCCCGGCTCGGCCCAGGCGGCGAGCCGGTGCCGATCCTGGAACAGAACCGCGGCCAGTGGGACCAGCTGCTGATCCGGCGCGGCTACGCGGCCCTGCTGCGTGCCGAGCGGCTAGGCCGGCCGCTTGGCCCCTACGTGCTGCAGGCGGCGATCGCCGTCTGCCACGCCCAGGCCCGTTCCGCCGAGCAGACCGACTGGGCGCGGATCGCCTCGCTGTATCAGGTGCTATCCCGGCTCACGCCCACCCCGGTAGTGGAACTCAACCGGGCGGTCGCGGTCGCCATGGCATCCGGCCCAGCCAGCGGCCTGGCGATCGTCGACGCGATCGCAGCCGACCCGGCGCTGCGCGACTACCACCTGCTGCCCAGCGTGCGAGGCGACCTGCTGGCCCGGCTCGGCCGACACGACGAAGCCCGCGCGGAGTTCCGCCACGCCGCGACACTGGCCAGCAACGCCCGAGAACGTGCGGTCCTCGAGCGCCGCGCCACCGCCGCGGGTTAGCCGCCCGGCGGCGCCGGGTCACGTCGCGCGGTGCGCCGCAAGATGATCTTTACCGTGGTGTGGTCAGCCGGCTGGTACCGGCTATGCCTAAGCCGAAGTTACGGCCAGTTCGACAGGTGATTTCGAGTTTGGCCTGGTGTTTTGCCGGGTGGGGCGGGGTGGCGTTCTGGCTATGTCAAGGTGAGCGGGCTCTGGGCGTGGGCGGCCTTGAGGGCCTGCTCGGCGTTCAGCGCCCGCTGCTGCCAGGATGCTTCCGCCTGGGCGTCGCGGTCGGCCCGGTCGCGACGGCGCTGGCTGCCGACACGGGTGATGGCGGCGGTGACCCGGTGAGCCCGCCGGAGACCTCCGGCAGGACATTACCGACCCGGCCACCGGGCTGAGCAGGCTGCTGTCCGAGCGGTGCACGACCTGCATCCTGCGCCCCGGGGACCTGATGCACCTTGGCCCCGGCCGGACCGCCGCGTTCATCCAGCAGGCCCTCGACGCCGGCTCCTACGTGGTGTGCCACGAAACCCTCACCTGCGGAGACTTCCCCGGCTACGGGCCGGCGATCTGCCGGGGATTCTTCGACGCCCACCGCAACCGGACCCGCGACCTGCTCATCCTGCAAGCAGGCAGCCGCCCGACCGAGGTCCCGCCCCCGGTCCTCGCCAAGGCCGCCGAACTCGGCCACGACGCAGGCAAGGTAGCCGCCAGCTGGGTGTTCGACGGCAACACGCCCGAGGAGGCTTACCGGCGGGTGCTGCGCGGCATCGACGACGGCGACCCCGGCGTCCTCGATGCGATCGAGCCGTCCGCGATCGGCCCGGGCGCCGGCTTACGACGAGGACGACGTCGCGCGCGACATTGGCATTGAGCCGGGCGACCGCGCCCTGCCCCGGGCCCTGTCAGCCTTTACGGCTGCGTTCACCGGCGCCTTCTGGCGGGAAGCCGAGCAGACGTGTCCATTCAGGAGGCCGATTCCCAGCCCACCTGTTGTCTGATGAGGACGTCGCGTAACGGGGATGGGCCTTTGGCGGGCCAGTCGCATCGCCGCAGCCACAGAGGCCAGGCGGCCGGCCCGGAGGGAGCACCGGAACTTCTGGGGCCTGTGTCCGGAGTGCCGGATGCGGCCCTGGCGGGGCGGCGGAGGATAACTGCAGAACTCCGTCCGGGTCGTGGAGGATCACAGTGCTGGCGAAGAAGTCGCCTGCTGACCGCAGGTTCTTGCTGGTCAGCCAGATAAAGAATCCAGATAGCAGCTGACCGTTCAGGCAGAACCCGGTGACCTGGCGCAGCGCCATCTGCTTTCGCCCTGCCACCCGGTGAGCTTCCGGCAGCCAGCACCGCAGGCTGAGTATCCGCTGCGCTGGCGATCGCCCTTGTCCCCACGCGAATAGGCTCCAGGCGATATAGCCGATCCCGAGGGTGATGCTGAACAGCAGAAGCCCGAGGAACCAGGCGGCGGCCACCCGTCCGCGGCTCGCAAGCCGTACGCCCTGGGGCAGGAAAAGCTCAGACGCAGGGTCGAAGTACATCCCTGGCGGCGCCTGCGGCGGGACAAACTGCTCGTAGCCGCGCCTGATTTCTTGTGCCTCTGGCATGCCAGCCTCGTTTCGGAGTGGCTGACTTCTGCCTGGAGTCTATGACTCCAACGGCGCGGAAAGCGTTGAGGAGGATGCGGGTCACGGTCTGCCGCAGCGTGGGAGATGGCCGGAACTGCGCGCGGCGAACACGGGTGGCCGATCGGCCAGCGTGAAATTGTGTCATTCGGGCTTGAGGCGCGTGATGCGACACGTAGCCGGGGTGCTTGAATCTTGGCTGGGGTTGAGCAAGATCGGGGTTTGTGCCCGATGAGCCTGGGATCCCTGGCGGCGGCGATCAGCGTGCGCTGATCGCCCGGCTGCGGGCCGTGATCGAGGCCAAGGACACCGAGAATGCGCTGCTGCGGGCCGAGCTGAAGGCTCAGCTGGAGCGGTATCGGCGCCTGGAGCTGAGGGTCGCCGAACTGGAACGCCGGCTCGGTTCGGACAGCACGAACTCCGGTATCCCGCCATCGAAGGACCCGATCGGGGCGCGGGAACGGCGCAAGGCCGGGCGGAAGAAAGCGCGGCAATCCCCGGAGCGGGAGCGGCGCGAGGACCGCAAGCGCGGCGGCCAGCCCGGGCACCCGGGCGCGGGACTGGCGCGGGACCCGGATCCGGATGAGCAGACCGAGGTGCCGCCGCCTGCGGAGTGCTCGCGGTGCGGTGCCGGGCTGGAGGGCGCGGAACGGACGGGCACCTGGTGGTCGCAGGTCTGGGACGTGAAGATCACCAGGTTCGTGACTGAGTACCTGCTACCGCTGCTGGCCTGCCCGTACTGCGGGAAGGTGAACGCCGCGCGAGGACCCGGGCAGTCCTGCCCGGGCAGCGTGTCTTACGGGCCCGGGATCAACACCGCGGCGGTGCTGCTGTCCTCCTACGGCAACGTGCCGTCCGAGCGGGCCGCGAACCTGATCGGCATGCTGCCCGGCATGCCGGTGTCCGCCGGGTTCGTGGACCTGGCCAGCGAGCGGCTGTCCGCCCGGCTCGGCGAGGCCGGGTTCGATGACGCGATGCAAGCCGCCTTGGGGAAAGAGCCGGTGCTGGCCGCCGATGAGACTCCGGTCAATCTCCTGGACCCGCACGCCGGGCTGGCAGAAGAGGACGCGGGCGCGCCGCACGTGCTGGTGGTCCGCACCCCACATCGCGGGCTGATCTGGCTGCAGGCGCCCGGCTCCCGGCAGGCCGCCGCGATCACCGCGATCCTGTCGTTCTTCAGCGGGTTCCTGATCAGCGACGGGTACTCGGCCTGCCAGCAGCTCCTGCCGCAGCTGGCCGGGTTGCAGCAGTGCTGCCAGCACGTCATCCGGCGCTGCCGCGCGGTCACCAGGCTGGGGCCAGGCAGCCTGCAATCGTGGGCCGCCGACGTCATCGACGTCCTGCGCGAAGCCCATCAGGCCGTGGAGGAGGCCCGGGCCAGGGGCGACCCAGCGCCGGAGGCGGAGTCTCTGGCGAAGCTGCGCCAGCGTTACGGCGAGGCCGTCGCCTTCGGCATCACCCACAACCGGCTGCGGGACTGGGACGGCGAGGGGAACCACCCCGGCTATGCGCTTGGCTGCTGGCTGCGCGACTACACCGGTGTCCGCCGCCTCTGAGAATGACCCGTGCAGGGCCTGGCTTCCGTCACTGACGGTGTCGTCCTGGCGTGAGTTCAGCTATGTGGCGAGCCTGCCGTCGTGGACGGCGTCACCGTGGCCATGTCGGCAAGTGGAACGGCCCTCCCTGAATCTTGAGCCGATGCCGGGAGGGCCGTGCAAGCGGTGCCGGAGGCACCACGGTGATGACGGTACGAGGTTCAGATGAGTCTGTCGAGGCCCGGCTGCGCTCGGGCGAGCTGGCATGCTGGTGCGGCGCGGCGCTGCGGCCGTGGGGGCGCGCGCGGCCCCGTCAGGTGGCGGGTTTCGGCGGCCCGGAGGTGGTCCGGCCGCGCCGGGCCAGGTGTGCTGGCTGTGGCCGCACGCACGTGCTGCTGCCGGCCTGGCTGCTGTCGCGCCGCAGGTACGCGGCGACGGTGATCTTCGCCGGGCTGGCGCTGCGGGCGACGGGGCTGAAGCTCGCCGCGGTGGCCGCCCGGCTGCGGCTGCCGTCACCGGCCCGGCCCGGGCAGTGGTGGAGCGTGCCGGCCTCGACTGCGCGTTCGTGGCTGGCCCGGTTCGCCGGCCGGGCCGGGTGGCTGCGGCAGTTGCTGATGGCGGTGCTGCCGCTGGCTGATGCGCAGGCCCGCCCGGTGACGGCGGCTGGGTCAGCGGTGGCGGATGCCCTGGCGGCGCTGGAGGCGGTGACCGCGGGCCTGCGCTCGCGGTTCGGGCTGGCCGGGCTGGCGGCGCACGAGGTGGCTGCGCACCTGACCGGCGGGATGCTGCTGGCTCCCTCGCTGCCGGGCCCGGCGGGCAACACGAGCCTGTCCTGGCTGGCCGCCGCCGGGTCTTCCTGACCGCCGGGCCTGCCCGCCAGGGTCGCCATTGAGTCCTTTTGATGGCGATTGGATGGAGGCAGGCATGACCCAGGCGGACAGGGACGCTGCTACCCGGCGGCAGCGGGCGCAGACGGTCGCGTTGTGGCGGTGGTCGCTGATCGAGCCGGCGATGGACGGCGAGCTGAGCTCGCGGCAGCGCGGCGCCGTGGTGCGCGAGCTGGCCGGCCGTGAGCATGCAGGCCCGTTCGGCGGCATGGTCAGCGTGTCGCGCAAGACCGTGGATCGGTGGATCACCGCGCGGCGGGCCGGCGGGTTCGACGCGCTGGTCCCCGCGTCGCGCCAGTGCGCCCCGCGGACTGACGCCCAGGTGGTGGAGCTGGCGGTGGGGCTGAAGAAGGAGAACCCGGCCCGCACCGCAGCCCAGGTCCGCCGTGTCCTGATAGCGCAGCTGGGCTGGGCGCCCTCAGAGCGGGCGATCCAGCGGTGGTTCGCCGGCCGGGAGCTGACGACCAGGCCGGACGGGCAGCCGCCCGAGGCGTTCGGCAGGTTCGAGGCTGACCGGCCAAACGAGATCTGGACCGCGGACCTGATGAACGGCCCGAAAGTCGCCGGCCGGGTAACTTACCTGGCCGGCATCATCGACGACCACAGCAGGTTCCTGACCGGGCACCAGTTCGTCCGCCGGCCTGACGCCGTCCGGTTCGCCGGCGTGCTGCGCGAGGCGATCAGCCGGCACGGCGTCCCCGCCCGGCTCTATACCGACAACGGATCCTGCTTCACCGACTCCTCGCTGCAAAGAACGTGCGCGGTGCTGGGCATCAAGCCGTCCCGGAGCCAGCCAGGGCGCCCGATGGGCAGGGGCAAGATCGAGAAGGTATTCCAGACCATCCAGCAGCAGTTCCTGGTCGAGGTCACCGGCGGCCAGGACGACCCGGCCCGCCACTTCGCCGCCGGCCTGGAGGAGCTTAACGACCTGCTCGATCACTGGGTCCGGCAGGTTTATCACCAGCGGGCGCATTCGGAGACCGGGCAGTCCCCGCAGGCCCGGTATGCGGCGGCCGGGCCGGCTGTCCTGCCCGGCCCCGCGGCGCTGCGGGCGGCGTTTTCCTGGTCGGCGGTCCGGCTGGTCCGCAAGACCGCCACCGTCGAGCTCGAGGGCAACACCTACTCGGTGGACCCGTTTCTCGCCGGCCGCAAGGTCGAGCTCGTCTTCGACCCCTTTGACCTGACGAAACTGGAGGTCTGGTGGGCGGGCCGGAAGGTCGGCACCGCGGCGCCGCAGGTCATCGGCCGGCACGCCCACCCCAAGGCGCCACCGGACGAAGACCCCCAGCCGGTGGAATACACCGGCATCGACTACCTGGGCCTGGTCGCCGCCGCCGGCCAGGCCGCCGCTGCCGGGCAGCTGCGGCTGTCCAGCCTCGGCAGCGGCGACGGCGGCGGGGAGCAGCAGCAGTGACCGCCCCGGCCATGCCCGCCGCGCAGCTGGCCCTGCTGCTGGAAGATACCGCCTCCGGGATCTGCGCCGACGCCGCCGCGGCCGGGCTGATCGCCGCCCACGGGCACTTCCTGCACGAGCCGGCCTTCCGCCGCATCATCGCCGCCGGGTCGTCCGCCTGGTCCGGCGAGCCCGTCGCGGTGATCCGCTGGAAAGCCGCCGTCCACGCCCTCGAGGCCGGCCTGCTGCCCTGCTCATCGTCGGAGCAGGCAATCTTGCGGATCGCCGCCAGCCTCGGCGACGACACCATCAGCGTGCACCTCCGCGCGCTCCTGGGCGGCCTCGACCGGCGCAACATCGCCCTGGTCACCGCCGCGATCACTGCCGCCAACGGGCACTGACAGAAAGAGGAACGCCGATGCTCGACACCCTGCAGTCACACTGGGGGTTTACCGTCATGCCGTTCACCGCCACGGTGCCCGTTGCCGGCCTGTTCGGCTCGGCTGCGCACAAGGAAGCCGTCGCCCGGCTGCGCTGGCTCATCTCCGCGCGCGGCGTCGGGGTGCTGACCGGCGAAGTCGGCGCAGGCAAGACAGCGGCCGTCCGCGCCGCCGCCGACGGGCTGGACGCCTCCCGTCACACCCTGATCTACCTCCCGAACCCGCAGGTCGGGGTGAGAGGCCTGCACGGGGCAGTAGCCACCGCGCTGGGCCAGGCCCCGCGCTTCCACCACGCCACCCTCATCCCCCAGGTCGAGGCCGCCCTGGCCGCCGAAGCCGACGAGCGCAACCGCAACGTCATCCTGGCCATCGACGAATCACACCTGATGACTGGCGAGCAACTCGAAGCCGTCCGCATGATGACCAATCATGACCTTGACTCCCGCTCGCCGCTGACCATCGTGCTCATCGGCCAGCCCACCCTCAGACGCCGCCTGCGAGTCGGTGACATGGCAGCCCTGGACCAGCGCGTGCAGCTCAGGTATCACATCCCCTCGCCCGCGCTCACCCTCCCCGAGGCCAGCGGGTACATCCGCCGCCACCTCGACCTGGCAGGCCGGTCCGACACGATCTTCAGCGACGACGCAGTCCGCGTCATCCACGGCCAGGCCCGCGGCCTGCCCCGCGCGGTCAACCGGCTCGCCATCACCGCGCTGCTCGCAGCCTGCGCCACCAGCAAGAGCATCGTCGATGAATCATCCGCCCGCATCGCCATCGCCGAGGAGACCGCCGCCGCGACAGACTGACCACCACGCCGACACCAAGTCCACCACCAGCCCCGCCGGGCACCGCCCGGCGGGGCATTTCACACCCCAGCCAGCGCCACCTTCAGCGTCACCGTCATGGACATACTGAGCGACGGCGAACACACCGGTCAGGTCTGGCTGTTCACCCGCGAGCCCGGCGTCGAGTGGACGAACAACTGCTCCGAGCAGGCTGTCAAGGCCGCTAAACGGCATCAGGCTGTCTCCGGGTACTGGCACACCCCGCGGACCCTAGCCCGCTGGTGCCGCATTCGCAGCTACCTCGATTCCGCCGCTAACCACGGGCTCACAGCTCTCGACGCCATCACCCGAGCCCTCAACGGCAACCCCCGGCTCCCGGCACCCGCACGCTAAACCCGAGCCCGAACCCACAGCTCCGTGAGGTCCCCTGAATGGACACGAGCAGACCGCCCGCGAGCACATCGCCTAAAACCATGCCCGGCCTCAATAACGGCACCCGCGCCGGAAAGAATACGGCCACAAAAAGATCCGGCTAGAAGATAAACCCACTGGCCATGCGAGAAGTCTGCGAACCTTTCTCCTTCAGCAGCGACGCGAGCCGGCGTGATGCAGTAACACGAGGTAGCAGCAGGCCAGGCCGAGGTGCCGGCATCCGCTCATTCCGCCCCGGGCGGAAGGGGGATTCTTGTTCTTCCGGTGGAGCGGAAAAATGTCTGCGGAGCGGCTTTGACTTCATGCCCGGCGCAGAGCGATTGTCGTCCAGAAATCACCCGGCGCCAGGCAGATCAGAATGCTGCCGGAAATGAAAAGGAGCCACGGAAATGGCACGAACGAAGAACCACCCCGCCGCCCCCAGCGCCGCCCACGCCGGACCGGATCCCGCCCCGGCACCCGCTACCGCGCCTGCCCCTGGCAGCCCGGCACCGGCCGTCTGGGCCGCGCTGTCGGCCAACCCCGGCGCGACAACCGCCGTCATCGCCGACGCCGCCGGCGCCGGCAGGCCCGCCGCCCCCGACGCCCTGCTCGCGATGGAGGCCGCCGGAACCGCTACCCGGGTCAAGGGCGGTAAGCCCGGCATTCCGGACACCTGGACCCTCGCCGAGCTCACACCTACGGGACCTCTGCTGTTTCCCGGGCCGCTTCGCCAGCACCGCACGGACCCAGCTACTACGTCGTGAACCCGCCGGCTGGCCACGACATCAGCTGGCCGCCGCCGGAGCTGCTCGACGACGCCGGCCTCGACCGGTTCGCGCACCCCCTGCAGCCGATCACCGGCTGAACAGGCCGCGGACGGCTGCCGTGGTCACGGGTGTAGGTTCTCGTCAAGCTCTGCGTCCAGCGCCCCGCCTACCTGGCCCGATACAAGCTGTCTCACCGGTCTGTCGTCGACCTCTCCTCCTCGGTCCGTCATTTTGCTCAGCTTCCCGCCGCAGCGGAGTGTCGCGGCTCACGGTGCCTACGGCGCGGTTCGGTTGACCGCATCCCAGAAACCGCAGTTGTGCTGCATCATGATCGTGCTGGCCGGGGTGAGCGCGCTGTCCCCGCCCGGCTCGAGCGACATCACCAGCTGATCGCGCGCGGTGTAGGGGGTCCACTGCGGCGTGTAGCTCACGGTCGGCTGGCCGGTGCGGGCAAACCCGGTCCACTCGGCCAGCACCTGGCTCTGCAGCGCTTTCTGGTTCGCATCAAGCGAAGCCGGAGAATCGTGGACAAGCCGGTTGATCGCGCTGTGGTACGCCCCGAGTGGTTGCGTCTCCGGCGTGGTTGTCGGGGACGGCGGGGAATCGGAGTCGTCGTCCTCGTAGGCGTACACCGGAATGTATCTCGAAAGCCCGGCATCGCTGACGAGAGCCGGGCAGACGCTGAAAGCATCGGCCATGATGGTGCGGTACGCGATGAACGGCGCCGGGGACGGGAACCGCTCCAGCGGGTAGAGCCGCATCACAGCCGGTGCGAGCGATCCGAATTGCTGGCGCACGAGCTGCTGATACTGGGCTGCGGTGTTCGCGACAATAGTGTGGCCGGGGAAGTTGGAGTATATCCCGCCGTTGAACTCGTCCCGGCCAACACCGATCATCAGCTGGACCTTGTTGACCCGGCCAACCTTGAATGCCTCGGCTGGCGACATCGGCAGGGTCGTGCCGTTCACGATCGGCCCGATCACACCGCCTGCGAACGGGTCCAGGAACTGCCCTCCCTTCTCGACGAGCGTGGTTGCCGGCACCTCGCGCAGGCAGGCCGCGACGCTGGCTGCGTGCCCGCAGCCGACCTTCGCGGCAAAGGCTGCGCCCTCTTTCTGCGCCTGCGCTTCGGTCTGCAGCTGCGACTTGCAGTCCGCGGGCCACCAGATCGTGTTGACGCTGAAGTTGTAGAAGCCGCTGACGCTGATCCCTCGCTGGAACAGGCCCCGGGCGGTCGGCGAGGCGACCTGATCACACACGCTGGCGCCGCCGGCAGACTCGCCAAAGATCGTGACGTTGTCCGGGTCGCCCCCGAAGGCAGCGATGTTCTGCTTCACCCAGCGAAGGGCGAACTGCTGGTCCTGCAGCCCGTAGTCCCCGGAATTCGGGCCGAGCGCCTTGTCCGCCAGGAACCCCAGGATCCCGAGCCGGTACTCGGCGTAGACGTAGATGACCGGGCCGCTGCGGATCAGGTTCGCTCCGTCGTCGTCCCGGTACTCGCCAAGAAACCCGCCGCCGTGGATCTCGAACATGACCGGCAGTTTCGTCCCTGCGGGAATGCCGGCCGGCTCCTGGACTTCCAGGAACAGACAGTTCTCGCTGGTGCCCGCCGCCACGCCTGAGGGGAAGCCCGGCGAGAGGCACCCTGGGCCTCGCTTGGTCGCCTGGTACGTGGTGGTCCAGGGCGTCGCCGGCTGGGGCGGCATCCAGCGCAGCTTGCCGACTGGCGGAGCCGCGTAAGGGATGTCAAGGTACGACGTCTCCCCGTCGGCGGTGGTGCCGCAGACCGGTCCGTCCTCGGTATGCACGAGCGTCCCCGGCGAGCACGCCGGCGGCCCCGCGCTGGACGCGGCCCGCGGCGCCGCGGCGGCGCCGGTGGTCAGCGCGACCGCGAGGCCGACGGCCACGCTGCCCACCGCGACGCACATCGCCGCTCGGGACAGCCGCTTCTTCCCCCGCGTGGGCCCGTTGTAGATCCGGGTTAGTGGCATGGTCAGGCTCCCTATCGATGCTTGGTGATCCGGCTATCTGCCGCCTGGCGCCGCGCGGGCGCTCCGTGGCCGTGACGGCCTTGCGGCACCTGACCTCGTGCGGGGTGGACCGCGGCCGGCGTGCGGGCAGCCGGCGGCAACCCGCCGCATCGCGCGGCGCCGGCCCTCGCGGGGAGAGCGCTCAGAATGGCAGGCGCCTCGATCCAGAGGCCTGGTTAAGGGCACAGCCGTGCCCAGTGAGAGACCGTTAGCCGCGCCATCAAGACACGTGCGAGACACGACGTCGGCGAGGCAAGCGCGCTGGCGGCGTGCCCGTGTGATGAGGCTGTCGCGCGAAAAGCTGGGTGCGCATCAGGCGTCCCTTCGCCGGCCGGCTCCGTTGCCGCAGCTCCGGCCAGGGCCACGGCCGGAGACCCGGGATATGCGCTAACGTGCGATTTGACGCTAACTATGCCTCAAGGGACATGTCAAGACTTGAAAAACGTAGATACTTTTGCTCCGAAAAGGCTCCGGGAATGGCCGTGCCGCCTTCGGCCGGCGTTGGCCTAGCCGCTCACAGGAATGGCGTGCACGTCCGGCGCGATCGCCGCTACCCGGTCGAGGGTGGTTTCGTCCCAGGGCCGTCGCGGGCTGACGATGGCGTGGTCGATCCCCAGGCCGGCCAGCTCGGCCAGGTGGGCGAGTACGCGGGCCTGGTCTCCATCCGGGTCGACGAACGTGGACACCGTCTTCTCGATCGCGCCGTAGTCGCGGCCGGCGTCGTCACAGTGCGACCGCAGCACCTCAAGCTTGTGCGTCAGGTCGTCGGCGAAACCGGTGCCGGGCAGGTCGAACAGGTTGCACATGTCGCCGTGGCGGGCGACAAGCCGCAGGGTCTTTCGCTCGCCGCTGCCGGCGATCAGAATCGGCGGATGCGGGTGCTGCAGCGTGTTAGGCGAGTTGAGCGGCCGAAGCAGCTGGTAGTGGGTTCCCGCATAGGGCGCCTCGTCTCCGCTCCACATCTGCAGCGCGATCTGGACCACTTCCTCCAGCCGCTCGAACCGTTCGGCCAGCGGCGGGAATGGTATGCCCAGCCCGGAGGCTTCGAAGTCGCGGGGTGAGCGCCCGGGTGGCAGCTGGTTGAAGGGAGCGCCGGCGCCCACGCCGAAGATGACGCGGCCGCCGCTGAGGACGTCGATCGACGTCACCGCCTTGATCAGGACGCCGGGGTGGCGGTAGGCGACGCACGTCGCCATCGTGCCTAGCCGGATCCGCGTGGTCTCAGCGGCCAGGAACGCCAGGACGGCGTACGCCTCGAGCAGCGGCGCCTCGGGCGGCTGGCCCGTGATCGGGATCTGGAAGAAGTGATCCATGGTCCACAAGCTGTCAAAGCCGGCTTCGTCGGCGCGCCGAGCCAGCCGGGAGAGCAGCGGCCCCATGCGCGCCGTCTCGGTGCCCGCCGGAAAGCCGCCCATCGAGATCCCAAGTTTCATGGTGACGATGTTCGGCCGCCGGCGGCCGGGCATCCAGGGCCCAGCGGACCGTGGGACTGCCAGTACCACCCAGAAGCAGCCCGGCTGGGCGAGACTGTTGGAGTGCAGCCGGGCGACGGAGTTGGTTCCTACATCCAGGCCTGGCGTCACCGGCTCCAGCCGGCCGACGCCGGCCTGCCCGTGGGTCTGCCCCGCCGGACCCGGGGCCTGCGCCGGGAGGAACTGGCCTTGCTGGCCGGCATCTCGGTCGACTACCTGGTTCGTCTCGAACAGGGCCGCGCCACCAACCCCTCGACGCAAGTGCTCGCAGCTCTGTCCCGCGCCCTGCGGCTGACGATCGAGGAGCGCGATTACCTCTACACGGTGGCCGGCCAAGCCCTGCCGCGAAGATCCGCCATGGCCAGCCACGTGCCGCCCAGCGTGCAGCGCCTTGTCGACAGGCTGGCCGATCTGCCGGTGGCCGTATACGACCCGGCCTGGACGATCATCACGTGGAACGCGGCCTGGGCGGGGCTCATGGGCGACCCGTCGGCCTTGAGCGGGCGGGACCGGAACCTGATCTGGCGGACCTTCACCGGCACGTCGGCCGCGGGCACGTCGACCCGGGTGCGCAAGAGCGACGCCGAGGCCGACGAGTTCGAGACCAACGCCGTTGCGGACCTGCGGCGGGCGGTCGGCACCTATCCCGACGACGCGGGGCTGCGCCAGCTTGTCGACGATCTCCGACAGGCCAGCCCGCGATTCGCCGCGCTGTGGGCGGAGCGGGTGGTGAACACCGTCGGCTCCGGCAGCAAGACGATCGTCCACCCCGAGGTCGGCCCCATCACGCTCGACTGCGATGTGCTCACCGTGGCCGGCTCGGATCTGCGGCTCGTCGTCTACACCGCCGAACCGTCGAGCCGGGACGCCGACCGGCTCCGGCTGGTCCAGGTCATCGGGCTCCAGGAACTCAAAGCCCCCGGCCTGCCGCGGTGACCGTGCGGCCGCTGGGCGCGTTTATCCCCAGGCGCCTGCCACCTGGCGGGTGGTGAGGTTGAGCCGGTTGAAGAGGTTGGTCGTGGCAATCATGAGCACCAGCGCCGCGAGGCCCTGCTCGTCGTAGTGCCTGGCTGCCTCGTCCCAAATCTCGTCGGGCACCGGGTCGGGCCGGTCGGCCAGCCGGGTGGCCGCCTCAGCCAGTGCCAGGGCGGCTCGTTCGGCGTCGGTGAAGAAGGGCGCGTCCCGCCATGCCGCCACCGTGGCCAGCCGGTCGTCGGTCTCGCCTGCCTTCCTGGCCGCGCTGGTACCTGCGTGAACGCAGGAACTGCAGCCGTTGATCTGGCTGGCCCGCAAGTGCACCAGGGCGAGGGTGGCCGCCGGGACCCCGCCCTTCTCCGTGGCCGCGTTCAGTGCCTGGATGGCCGGCATGGCGTCCGGGATGATCATGGCCGGGTTCTTGATCCGGGGCTGCATGTTCGATGTCCTCCAGAGCCTGGATGTCACACCGGCTTGGTCTCGCCGGTCAACCGATATGACAGGCCGGGACGGAGGAATGTGACGATGGGCGAGCAGGACTGGCTGGGCGAGCGGTTCGCGCAGCACCAGCGCCGGTTGCGGGCGGTGGCCTACCGGATGCTCGGCTCACGCAGCGAGGCCGAGGACGCGGTGCAGGAAGCCTGGCTGCGGGTCAGCCGCGCCGACGCGAGCGCGGTAGACAACCTCGCCGGGTGGCTGACCACGGTCGTCGCCCGGGTGTGCCTGAACATCCTCGAGGCACGCCGCGCACGGCCCGAGAACCCGGCCGGCATCCAGCCGCCCGAGCCGGCCCTGCCCGGGCGGGACGGGGCCGGGCCCGAGGACGAGATACTGCTCGCCGACTCGGTCGGCGTGGCCCTGCTGGTGGTCCTCGACACCCTGACCCCAGCCGAGCGGCTGGCGTTCGTGCTGCACGACATCTTCGATGTCCCGTTCGGGGAGATCGCCGCGATCACCGGCCGTACCCCGGCCGCGGCGCGACAGCTCGCCAGCCGCGCGCGCCGCCGGGTCCAGGACGCGAGCGCCGCACCCGAGGCAGACCTGGCCCGGCGGCAGGAGGTCGTCGCCGCGTTCCTCGCCGCCTCCCGCGGCGGTGATTTCCGCGCGCTGCTCGCGCTGCTCGCCCCCGGAGCGGTCCTGCATGCCGACCCGGCGGCGGTGCAGATGGGCGCCCCGGCTGAGACCCGCGGCGCCGAAGCGGTGGCCGGCTTCTTCGCCGGCCGGGCCCAGGCCGCCCGGCTCGCCGTGGTCAACGGCATCCCGGCAGCGGTATGGGCGCCCGGCGGCCGGCCACGCGTTGTCGTGGCGTTCACGATCTCCGGAGGGAAGATCACCGGAATCGGGCTGACCGCCGACCCGGGCCGGCTCCGCGACCTTGACATCGTGTTCCCCAGCAGCCGAGGGCATCCCAGGGCGCGAGGGTAAGGACAGCGGCTGGCTTCCGCACGGTCTGCAAGCGGATGGCGCCCGGCCTGGGCTCGTTTCCCTGCCGCAGCTTTCCCTGCCGCAGCTTTCCCTGCCGCAGCGGCCTCAACCTGTCCGGTGCGACGCTTTAAGGCGCGAGCTGAGCCGGCGGGCGGCCTCGATCAGTGCGCTGAGGACGATCGCGGCGGCGAACGCCACGAGGAAGCCGACCCAGGGCCTGTCCTCGAAGGCCCTGCCGCCCAGCCGGCCCAGGGAGAACGCGTAGACCGCCCAGATGAGCCCCGCGGCAGCGGTCGCGGGGAGAAACCGGCGGCGCGGGTAGCCGATGAGCCCGCAGCAGAGGGTGACGGCCGTCCGGCCGCCCGGGACGAAGCGGCAGACGATGATCAGGCGTCCCCCGAATCGTCGCAGCGAGCGCTCGGCCCACGCCCGCCGCCGCGCGCCTTTCCCGGTGGCGAAGAACCGTCGTTCCGCGAAAGGCCCGAAGCGGCTGCCTATGACGTAGCACAGGTTGTCACCGAGGAACGCGCCCGCCGCCGCGCAGAGGACGAGCAAGGCGATGCGCGGGTCGGCGCTCCCGGCGGTCGCGACGCCCAGGGCGATGAGGACGGTCTCGCTTGGCAGCACCGGGAAGATCGCGTCCAGAGCGGGGATGACGACCGCGATCACGTATGAGATCGGCGAGCCGACCTGGAGGCTAGTGAACGCGCTCACCCGGGCACCGCTCTGCTGCGTCCGGCTTGCCGGCCCGGTCACGCCACAGGCTCGCGACCGCGGCGCCGGCGATAACGGCGACGATCACGGCGAGGCTGACCATGACCGGCACCTCGACCAGCGATGAGATGAGCATCTTCGCGCCGATGAACAGCAGCAGGACCGCCAGGCCCTGCCGGAGATAGCTGAACCGCTGCATCGAACGCGCGAGCAGGAAGTACAGCGCGCGCAGCCCGAGGACCGCGAACGCGTTGGAGGTGAAGACCAGGAACACGTCACGGGTGACCCCGAACACCGCGGGGATCGAGTCCAGCGCGAACACCAGGTCGGTGGTCTCGATGGCGACCAGGGCAACCAGCAGCGGGGTCACCACGGTCCTTCCGTTGACCCGGGCGAGCAGGCGCGTGCCGATGTACTCACTGGTTACAGGCACTACCCGGCGCAGGCCTCGCAGCACCGGATTCCTCGCCGGGTCGGCAACGGCGCCGGACCGGAACATGCGAATCCCCGCGGCGAAGACGAGCCCGCCGAAAACGTACAACACCCAGCTCACATGGTCGATCAGGGCGCCTCCGGCCGCGATGAAGAGACCGCGGAGGATCAGGGCGCCGAGCACCCCGAGATACAGCACGTGCCGCTGCAGCGCGGCCGGCACCCCGAGCGAGGAGAACAGCAGGACGAATACGAAGATGTTGTCCACGCTGAGCGACTTCTCCAGCAGGTAGCCGGCAAAGTACTGGCCCGCGATGGCCGATCCCTGCCACAGCCACAGGACACCGCCGAAGGCGCAGCCGGCCGCGATCCACAGCGCGCTCGCCACAGCCGCACAGCGCGGGCTGCTGCCACGGGTACCCCTGGTGAGCATCAGGTCCGCGCAGATGAGCACGGCAAGGCCCGCGGCCGTGCAGAGCCACGCCTGCCAGGGAACGTTCATTCAGCCGCCGGTCGCAGGTCGGCGGCGTGGTAGGCCGGCGACAGCTCGGTGACCTCCTCCAGCCGCGCCCGCCGGCGGGCCTCCAGGAGAGCCCGCCGGCACGGGCCCCGGCTCCCGCGCGGCGCTACGGCGACCGGGCCCGCGTTTTCTTCTCCGAGCATTGGCCTTCCCGCGGCTCAGGGCTGCTGATCGTTTCCTGCCCGCCGCCGGGCTGCGGCGGGCCGGAGGCGCCGGAGCTCACCGGGCCGGGCCGGCACTTGCCCGGCCCGGGCCCGGCAGCGCGGCGTGCGCGCAGCAGCTGGATGCCGATGGCGCACAGCCCGGCGGCGAAGGCGATCCACGGTGCTGCGATGATCAAGTCATCTCGCGTCATCCGAGCCGCCCTTGCTGCCAGGTGCTGTCGTGATCAGTGCACCCGCAGGCCGTGCCCGCAGCGTGAAACTGTCATGGTGACGATATGGAGGCGGCACGGGAAGGCAGGTGAACGGCGATGCCGGCGACGGTGCTGGTGGTCGAGGACGAGCGCAAGCTGCGCGAACTCGTCCGCTCTTACCTGGAGCGGGCCGGGTTCACCGTGCTGTCGGCCGGATCGGGAGCTGAGGCCCTCGCGATGGCCGCGGGCGCCTCGCCGGACCTCGTGATCCTTGATCTCGGGCTGCCCGACGTGCCGGGCGAGACGGTGGCCAGCGAGATACGTGCTGCGGGAGCGACACCGATCTTGATGCTGACCGCCAGGACCGCCGAGGAAGACCGGATTCGCGGGCTGGAGCTGGGCGCCGACGACTACGTGACGAAACCGTTCAGCCCGCGGGAACTGGTGCTGCGCGTCCAGGCGATCTTGCGCCGCGGCGGACCGGCTGCCGAGCAGGGCGTGACCAGTTACGGCGGTGGCGATCTGGTCATCGACGAGCCGCGGCGCCTCGTGCGGGTACGCGGCGACCTGGCCGACCTGACCCCGACAGAGTGGGGCGTGCTGGTGGCGCTGGCGACCGTTCCCGGCCGGGTGTACTCACGGTATGAGCTGATCAACCGGGTGCGGGGGTATGAGTTCGAAGGATATGAACGCACCGTCGACTCGCACGTGAAGAACCTCCGCCGCAAGATCGAGGCCGACCCTGGCGCCCCCAGGATCGTCCAGACCGTGCTCGGCGGCGGTTACCGCCTCGGCCTGACCCGCGACGACTGACACCACGGCCCCGCGATGACTGACGCCACACGCCCGTCGCGCCGCGCGACCCACGGCGACACGCTCGGCCTGCGGCTCGCCGTGGCGTTCCTCGCCGTCGCGCTGATCGCGGTCGCCCTGCTGGCCGGTCTCACCGCCGCGTTTGCCGCGGCGGACGTCTCCTCGCTGGCGGCCCGGCAGCGCCAGGATCTGACCAACGCGATCGCCGTGGCCTCCGGCGCGGCCTGGGAGCGGAACAAGAGCTGGGCGTCAGCGGATCTGTCGCCGGTCCTCGACCTTGCGGCGCGAACCGGCGTCGACGTGCAGATACGCGACAACGCGGGGTATGTGGTCATGGCGTCACGCGGTTTCGCCGCGAACACCGGGCGGCAGTCCAGCGCGCCCGTCACCATCGACGGCAGGCGCATTGGCGAGGCGCTGGTACGGTCCACCGGCGCCGGGCTCGGTGCGGCCGACCAGGTGCTGGAGACCGCGTTGCTGCGGGCCATCGCCGGGGCCGCCGGGCTGGCGGCGCTCGTCGCGCTGGTGACCGGGCTCGCGGTGTCCCGGCGGATCACCCGCCCGGTCGCCCGCCTCATCGCCGTGACCAGGGCGATGACCGGGGGGAACCGGGCGGCGCGGGCCGGCGACATTCACGCGCCCGGCGAGATCGGGGAGCTGGCGGCCGCGTTCGACCAGATGGCCGGCACCCTGAACAGGGAAGAGAAACTACGCCGCGACCTGGTCGCCGACGTCGCTCACGAACTGCGCACCCCGATCGCGGTGCTGCAGGCGGGGCACGAGGCGCTGCTGGACGGGGTTGCCGAGCCCACCCCGGCCGAGCTGGGCTCGCTGCGCGACGAGGTGCTGCGGCTCGGCCGCATGGTCAGCGACCTGCAGACGCTGGCCGCAGCCGACGCGGCCGCCCTGCACCTGTCGCGGCGGCCTTGCGCGCTCTCCGAGATCGCGGCCGGGGCGGCGGACAGCCTGGCCCGCGCGTTCGAGGCGGCAGACGTCATCCTTGACCGGCAGCTGTCCGGAGTCACCGTGCTCGCCGACCCCCGCTGGCTGCACCAGGTGATCACGAACCTGCTGACCAACGCGCTGAAGTTCACCCCGGCGGGGGGCCGGGTCACGATCAGCACCTCCCGCGAGGGCGCGGATGGCGTGCTGCAGGTCAGCGATACCGGCACCGGGATTCCCGCCGATGAGCTGCCGCACATTTTCGAACGGTTCTGGCGCGGCCGGCAGGCGCAGCAGACGGCTTCGGGCAGCGGCATCGGGCTCGCGATCGCCGCCGAACTGGCTCAGGCACACGGCGGCCGGCTGGCCGCCAGCAGCGAGCCGGGACGCGGCACGCAGATGACGCTCACCCTCCCCGGCGCCTGACCATCCATCCGGCCCGGGAGGTGGGCACGGGGTTCCGCGCGTCATTCCGGGCGGGCCAGGGCGAGCCAGCGCA